>Ga0126336_10000643_pt1 | contig 15283 bp, 11 predicted proteins | sample SidCmetagenome_FD_92530 | JGI IMG/M metagenome (GOLD analysis project Ga0126336, IMG submission 92530) | Coral microbial communities from El Islote,Puerto Morelos, Mexico - Siderastrea C C metagenome | ecosystem: Host-associated > Invertebrates > Cnidaria > Coral | place: El Islote,Puerto...
ATTGATTGCCACCCTCATCGCACCTCGTTTTTTCGGTCATCAACGAGCAAATTAAATCACGTATAGCGTTTCCCTGAGGGATGACTGGAGAAGATGGACTGCGAATCGAAGAAAAGTACACAGAAGTTTTTTCTCCTGTCCGACCGAAAACAGGATGGTTTTATTTGTTCTCTTTGGCTCTGCTTTGATTCGTTTTCTTGCAGTCCATTCTTATCTTAACTGTTCTTGGAAGTCACAAACCTGTTTTTAGCTTCCTTTAATCCCTTCTCGTACGATACCCAGTTGATGTGATCCCCAAGACCTATTCAAGACATAAAGATTAATAGAGTCGCTGAGTTAAGGACTACGTGCCAGAAGGAGAGTTTTCCAAGTATACCCCGCATTCCCCCGCCAAGGGCGAATTACACGGGGCAAAGGTTTCACCGGGATACAAGTTTAATTTGTCACAGTACCTCTTGACAATGTTTCTTCGGCCTCTTTGGGTTTCCACCAGGGATCTTTCTCTTTTGTCTCTGTTTTCGTGTCTTCTTTCTTCTCTTCAGAGTTTTCTAAAGGAAAGAAACAAAACAGCTATTTGTTCGTTTGAGGTATACAGTCAGAAAAGCTTATGCTATTTCAATGCATTAGTCAGGTATTCCCTACCTACAACTCCTGTTTCCTTCATTATCAGAGCCCTCTTCATCGCAGCTATCACTATACAGGACAATAACAAAGCATTTTGAGGCTATCCTTTTCTCGCTTATAGTTTTGTGATTTGTACTGCAGCCGATTAAAACTGCCTTCAGCAGGTTCCTTCAGAGAATGTGCACATACGTATCTAAACTAAAATCAAAACAGCCATGCTTCAGTGGCAATGAAATGGTAATTATTCATAATTATTGTTATAAATTGTCGTCTGACATACATTCCTGTGGACTGCTGTAGTAATACTTCACGTGAGGATGTTTTGTGCCTTCATTCCAAATCTCGTCAATAACTTTTCCTTCAGGGTCTGCCAAGAAAGCGAACATGAAATCATTAATTAAATCCAAGGACGTCTAGTAACTTGGGAACTTAACACAATAATTACAACAAAATCCAATAAAAATGACACTTCAACAACAACAACAACAAATGAAATGAAACTGAATGTCTAAATTTTGCCTTTTATATAAACGTTTTTTTCGCACACCATCTGGGTACCTTACATAAAGCCCTTTTCCTACCAATAACATTACCATGCAAGGGTCTATACGACTGAAAGGCACCCCGCGTACAACGCTGAATAATATTTGAGTTTTAAATGAAACCCTCAAGTTTTCCAGGCAACTAAAATGAAAGCTAGCGGGGCATACTTTACAATAAACCTTCAGTTTTATGTTGTTATTTGTTTAACACTGATTGTCTTATGAAACATGTAGATATAGCCTTAGTTTCAACTTACTCAGAAAGAGAACTCTTGGAATGTACTCTCCATCCACTACAAACTGGCTTCCTTTTGGTTCCTCTTCATCCTCCGTGTTAACCATCACGAAGTGTCTACTCATTTGCGCAAAATCCTTTGAGTCAGCAAGTTTTGGCTTCAGTGCTGCAAAATATCATTTAAAATTTCATGCTTGAATTTATATTTGTTTTCGGTGGTGTTAAAGCAGTTATTATAATATTAAGCAATCGATTATAAAATACAATACCTTTGCATGAACCACACCATGATTTGTGAATTAGGAGCAACATCAATTTATCTCTGTAAGGAAAACAAATTAAACCTCTGTTAATTGGTGGTATGGATTTATTGGGAAAAAATTAGTTTTCTAAGATGATCAGAATTAATAATTAATTAATAAATAATGCATATGTTAGAAATGCATATGTTTAGAAATTTCCAAAAGAAGAATACTCATAGTAAAACAAAATAAAACTAAAATAAATTCTCAAGCCAACAAGAAAACTCAAGATACCTCTTTCTGATCTCTTCTAATCCTTCTTCAAAAGTCACCCATTTTACGCGGTCACCAAAACCTGTGAGCAAACACAGATGATTATTAAGTGCTGGTCCCTTACTTGTCAATTGTTTGATATCTGGGTATCGCATGTATGCTCAACATTGACACACGAAAGAAACAGCTTCAGATTAATGTGCCGAAGGGACGTTCGCTTTTGAAGTGGAGCGGACGAGGCAGGCAGAGGCGAAAAGACGTCACAAGAAGGCATAGTTCAGTTCCTCTAGACAAGCTTTAGCTTTCACCTGTACCTCCAACACACTTGCCAATAACAGGCGATGTCAACAAAGGACAACCAGCGGACTGCAGATGCTAACTATCCGACATCTGAAAGCAAACACCCCTAGGAACTCACAGTTGATTGATTTATTTTGCACCATAGTCTGCCTCGTCCCCAGGCGTCCCTCCTTATTATATGGTGGTGCGCATGGGGTTATGGGATAGGTGCTCTGCAGCCGCGTTTTGCTTCCTTCCCAAGACGCCCCGCGCTAAGCCGGCTCCTGGGGACCAGGCAGGTGCCATAGTCGTAAATGCCATCATACCCTCCAGTGACTTTCAGGACTCACCTCTAGCGAGAACATTGTTTTCTATGATCTCTGGTTCTTCTTCGATTTCCTGCGAAACGTCGATTCCTCTGGTTTTCAAGACAGACTCCATACTTTCAACAACTGCAAGTACATGGGAAAAGTAGCTGTCAAAAATTAGCTTCTATCTAAGACAATTAACATGTCTGTGCGTTTTAAAACAGCTCAGAATATTATCATTCATTTTTGAGTTCATTGAACACTACGCAGAGGTTTTATCTCTCTCTCTCTCTCTCTCTCTCTCTCTCTCTGTCTCTCTTTGCATTGCTCCTTTGTTTGCTGGGCACAAGATAAAATATAGTTACTTCTTAGCAAACAAAGTAAATGATTGTATTGGCTGTCGTCAAACAAAACGTACCGTTGATTCTACAGTTGTGAAAAAAAGCAGAACAAAACAAAAGCAACAAGAGCGGTCGCAATTTGTCGCGCACGTAGCAAAAATAAACAAAAAAAAAAGCACAAATAGCAAATCCTTTACTTACTTTCAGAGGTTTTTCCATAGTAGTATTTGGTGTCTTTGTGCTTTCCGTTTTTATTGTAAACATCGTCCATAACTTTGCCATCAGATGCTACAGAAAGGAAAAACTATTTATGTCTTTCGTCCTGTCAGATGTGCACGTAAAGTTATTGGTAACATTTAACCATGGCGTTTTCAAGTTAATTGACTTCGCCATCACGTTTCGAAAGACCACACGCAATCATCACATAGCACTTTCGCACACTCACTGGCAGAGGTAATTTCTCACTGTTAGGAATCAGGAGCCTTTTGAAAATCCTTTTAATGTATTTCACTCGAAAGTTTGTTTTCTGAGTCGTGCTTTAGATTTAATTAATGAGAAAAAACCTGCCTTTTTATCTCAAAACTGTGTCCCCAACAAGCGGTGGAAAAAATACTTACTCAGAAACAAAATTCTTGGGATATATCTTCCGTCTGGACGATATTTTTCATCTTTGGGTTCCTCTTCGTCCTAAATGACAGAATTCAGTTCATCATCATCATCATCATCATCATCATCATCATCACATCACTGTCAATGTCGTTTCATCGCTATCACCATCCCTTATTTATACTTAACAATTTAATTGACTCAAATTTCTGTTTTACATCATATCATGGACTTATGAGAAGAACTGTGTAATACCTCTACGTTAACCATCACAAAGTGCCTACTGAGCTCGGCAATGTCCTGGGACTCGGCAAATACGGGCTTTAAAGCTGCAAACATGGAAACAAGTGAGAATATCATCAATTTGAGGGCGCTTACACAGTGTTCATGAGGTCCTTCAAAACGGAACGTTGCTCTAAGACCTCCGGGAACCTGCAACCGCAGCAATCATTACAATGTTCCTTTCCTCAGCTTTCTTCATTGCAGGCCCGATATTAAACTTATTTTCCTTACTTAAAATTAATCTGGCTTTCTTTGAATTTTTCTTATTTTGTATCTTTACGTCTATATTATATCTTTATATCTGCAAAACATTTTCGAGGAATGCATTCAGATCAGGAATAGAGAAGTAAAGGCGATGCACAAGGTAGGAAAGGTAATGCATTGTCGGAATTCCTTTTTTCCCTCTTGAAATATTCAGTCTTCGCATGGCACCATTTCTTCTCTCCAATTCACCCAGTGCATGGCACAGCAGTCGACTTTGACGTTTGCCTTTAAACAGATGTGTAACAAAAGACTATTATTATCAATATACGCGGCCAAATAAGAAACTGCCTTCGCGAAAACACGCGTGAGTGGCGGGCGATAGTGAATTTGACGTAGCCGATCATTTGCTATGTTTGCACCCTCGCTCCGCTAGGGCGCAAATGATGCTACTCGGGCCACAAATAAACTATATGCCCTCCAAAAGTCATGTGATTGTCCTAATCAAAACGTCAATAGTTTTCTTTGTGGTAAGATATACCATAAGTTCCTTGCCACACGCTGCTGACCGGTGCCGCTGAATTAAAATAGACAGCAGGCTAAAAGATGCGGGAAAATTTTCTTTAGTTTAAGTTGCTCTCCATTTGAATTTTTGTTTCACTTTTGTTAAATGAAAAGAAATGGAGAGTAAACTGTACCTTTGCATGCCCCACACCAAGTCTTATGGATAAGCAGCATCATTGGTTTGTCTCTGTGAAAAAGGAGAAGGATTAGGAAAAAACAGCAACAATAGCAAAAAAAAAAAAATCTACCCTCGGTATAAAAAGAGTGTATGGAATAGGCTTGCTCAATTCTATGTTAAATTTTCGACTTTTAGAGTCAGTTCCTGTAAGCCATCTAAATTTCACTTAATTTCTTCTCTCCCCAGATTTTCTACGGCTAATTATCAATGGCCGGAAAAGTCCATTGTTTTTTGTCTAAAACTAAAGTGAAAAATTTCACTGTTTTTTCGGTCATAAGCGTAACTGAGACCCACTGACTGGCCCTTCTGAAACGAATCACTGTTCTAAGTGTGCGAGTTACCAAGCCTGGACATTGCGGGAGGAGCGTCTACTGCCGAGAAAACAAGGCCATAAAGCAAAACAAACATTGTTTATTTTCCTTCGCTCCCTGTCAAACTTCCAATGCATTTCATCTAGTTGTTTGTAAACTTGCAATTCTTTTAATTAACTATTTGTTGGTTTGTTTTACTGAACTCCATTGAAGGAAACCAATCTTTAAATGCTATGACAAATAATAGTTATGTGGGTCTCCTTGCAACACTGGATACTCATCTACGAGTGGCGATCTTACTAAATTATCAGTCTTTTAAACAGGGAAACTGGAATTGGGAACTGAAAGGAGATAAACAGGAAAGACAGTTGCAACCAGCTATAATTTTATCAGACGCGGTGCTAGCCCGAGGAGTTAAAACTTCACATGCGTTTAATGAATGATAAAATTAACAGGTGGACTTCAATAATTGCAGGACAAAGCCACATATTAGCTTTTCTTTTTCGAGAGAGCTCAGTTCTTCCTCTCAGATTTCATGGTCAAGTTATATTGACATTGTCATGAAATTAAAGGCACCTTTCGTTTGCCCTTAATTGGAAGGCAATTGTCTCCGGGTCGGAGTCTTTTATACGCCTTAATTACGATTTAATGACACGTGACACGATATTAATAGGAGCGAAGTTCTTAGCACAGACAACGCAAAATCACAGACCAGCTTCCCCCGTTTCCTTGATTTACGGTTTATGACAATACCGTGACTCTACTGATAACGAAAAATAAAATGAATAGGTTCTATCAAGTTAGACATGAAGTGTTTTTCATGAAACCTCGCAAGTGTTTCCTGATTAACCAACGAAAAAAATAGCTGTATATATTCAAGAATGAGCTGGAAATAAATTGGTGAAAACTAGAATTTAACCTCGTGTCTTTGAAAAGGACGCATTCTTCAAGTCAGTGAATCAGTGCGACGGTCATAAACTGTATGGCTTTGACTTAAAGTATAAATATTTCCCATTCTATTAAGTTGCGTTGTTTTGATGCGGTCCTAGGTTATAGCTTTCGTTGCTTAGAACACTCAGAAAGTGACCATACCTCTTTTTCGCTTCCTTTAAACCATCGTCGAGCGTTTTCCATTCGATCTTCTCTCCCCAGCCTGCAATTAAATTTTGTAAGATTGAAATATTGAACTTAAAATAAAACTGCTTTCAAGTGTTTATATTTCCTCTTCTTTTAACCGTAACAATTCATACCTCGATCAAGGGGATCCTCTGGTTCACATAATACAGAAAAAGCTAAATTAAAAAGAACTACAGCAACGTATTTCCACGTCTTCATAATGTGTTGAGCTTCTAGTTATAATCTCCTGTGCGCTTTCCGGTTGCGCTGATAAAATAAACTTTCAGTGGGAAACACAATATTTCTTTTAAACCACCTGTCGGAAGGCCTGGTTGTCTCATTGCAAAACGAGGAAAGTAAAATGGAGGTTCATAAGAAGCTTAACGGGTAGCACGCTCTAGTTTATTAATAATTTACTGGTCTTTTTGTGAGGGAAATATAATTCTGGTGTAGTACATGGAAAGGCGCACGCGTAACCGTTTCTTTCAACTTAAAACTATGGATGCAACAAGAACCGGCTTTTTCTGAGGACTCGCTTAATTGTAGCTGTCGCGAAACTGAAAACGCGTTATCTGAATTTAAAGACTGCTCCAGCAGTTTGGATCATTCGTCGTGGACAGTAGACTTTTTCGCAGAAAACCGGGAACAGCTAGGAAAAAGTGCGAAATACCGTCTCTAGATTTGATGAATGCAATTGGCAACAAAAACATTAGCAAATCTCATGTACTTTTCCGACCATGTATTTGGCTGAAAATGAAAAATGTTTTAGTCAGTGGAGTTTGATAGCTGACCGGAAAAAAAAAAAAATGAAACACGGCAACACGGAAGTCCCATCGCGGCCCCGGGATCGCGGCAGTGACTGCGACTGCGATCTTTCAAGAAAGGGATCTCTCTAGTTACAGTTAAAGAGTTATTCGTCAGTTATTACAAAGACTAGAAAAGGCGCGGTGCTAGCGCTTGCTCGATGATACCGAAAGCCCTTCATTGGTATGGCAAATTCGTAAAGGGCTATTCGGTTTTCGGCTTTATGTTTAACGACTAGGGAATTTTAAAAGCTATTTTCTTTGATTACCAAGCATTTTCAATGATTTTATTAAAGAGCGAACTGTTTTCCTGGAAGAATGTTAAGGGAAGAATGCGGCCTTATGTTCTGTAATCGGTTGGAGACTGGGAAACGAGAGCTCGGCAGCTGGATAAAGACTGAACACTAGCTTCCCTAATATGGAAAATGCCCTGAGTCAGCATGCGCAGGCGCTATCTTACGCAAGAAAATCTCGTGTGACTTCCATCCTTGCATCAGATCACAGCTAGTGAGAGAGATTTTACATCGTAAATCGCGATAAAAAGATCCCTAAAAATTGAAAAATGTGGTCGACAGTAAATACAGCACGATCTTCACTCAAGCACCTTGCTCGCATTGTGCGAAATGCGCCATCCATGCGGAGTTTTGGATCCGTAACCAACCAGGTTAGATTGTTCACTTCTTCTACGATCGTAATACATGTACACCGGTTCAAGTGACTTGACATCCACTAGCGAGACTGACGATCCTTTTTCTCTTCTATAGAAAATTGTCACAGAGGATATTCTGTCCAGGAATGGATTGTTGAAATCTCGTTATTACAGGTGAGAATGATTGCGGTTATGCAACAGATGCCATATTTTTAAAGTGGAACCCACTTTGCACGTGGCCAGTGAGGACATAAACGTGGTCGTACCATAGCACGACTACAGAGTTTCTGAATTCAGGAAACATTGGACAGTTTTTGCGCTATTGTGCTAGTTGTGTAGTAAAAACAAAGCGTCAATCCACTGGTATTTCTCTCGTATGCTAAAACTTGTTCGATCCTTTAGAGAATATACAGAATAAATTAAGGAGAAAGTGTCATAGTTTTGAAGTGTCCAAGTCGAATTTCTTCCCCTACACGGCTCGGTTGTTATGAGACTGACTTTGTACGTTACATTACCACTGGATAGTGGAAGCTGAATAATCTTCAGCGGTTCAGCCTGCATTTTGGAATTAAGACGCTCCCCCTTATCAAAATATTTACACTGGTTAATCGTGAGATGTACGGTGTAGTTACATAAGTCATTCCATCTCTGGATGTGTTCTTCCTGGTTTGTGGTGGCACATTTCGTGTGTACTGCTAGGATCAGCTACATGTATGCCAAAACTGCTCTTTAGGAAACTGTTATTTTGAGGTTTCCTTCAATGTGAAAGTAATTTTGTCAGGTCAGTAAAATAAAAGAAATACCGTGATAGGTATAGCTTCTTTTAAATACAGTAGACTCATGTTACATGTACCTTGTATGTGCAAGGGAAACAAAAATTGGTCCAGATAGTGACAGTTTGAGATAGCCAATAGTAAATAACTGGGGGATTCAAGAAAGCCAGGGTTCAAGATGTGTGCAGTAGGGGTTCATGATAAATGGGGCTCAAGATTCTGGGGATCAACTTAAGTTACTTGGATACTGTGCAAAACAATGTAAATGTATCATGCTGGTCTGATAGCTTGGCCAAAAAATGCATTTTTAAGGTGAGGCAAACCAATAAAGGAATCTGATGGTGATTGTTCAATAAATGTGGCTAATTCATCATAATGTAATTAATACAACAAGGTTTGTTGACAAGCAAGTTCCTGCTTAAACGTCTGTGCTTGTATCCTGTAAACTTGACTACATGTATGTCTTTCCTGCAATGTTTTTTTTTTGGCTGTAGTTCTGAAGCTGTCCGAGGTGCAGTGTGTGGTATTGATCTTGGAACAACAAACTCCTGTGTCGCTGTAATGGAAGGAAAGACACCCAAAGTGTTGGAAAATGCCGAGGGTTCAAGAACCACTCCCTCTGTAGTTGCTTTCACCCCTGATGGAGAGCGTCTTGTTGGTACTCCAGCCAAGAGACAGGTAAAAATTTAAGGAAAAAGATGGAATACATGTATTTAGAATGTCACGTGCGTGGGACGATGAGGAAATCTGAATCCCTAACGGGAATCAAACCCATGACCGTCCATGCATGTACATGTACATCAGTTGGACACTTTAACCACTGAGATGCTGGGAGACAAATGGTGAGCTACTGTAGGTTTGTGGTGGCACATGTCCTGTGTACTGCTGGGATCAGCTACATGTATGCCAAAACTGCTCTGTAGGATGATAAATACATGTACCATGTAAATAAAGATTTGTAGCATAAGCGGATCAGGTGTGTTTGACAATAGTTGCTCAGATACTGTTGAATTGTATGGTGACCTGTTGATGCTATACATACTTGTATGTGATGGATTGCTTGTTGTTTTACTTTGCCTTGCCATTACCGTATTTACCCGTGTACGAGTCGACCTTTCACGACCTAAAAATCAGTCCAAAAAATCGACCTCGACTTATACATGGGTCAAAAATTGAGAACCAAGCACCAGTTCAATTAGTTCTTCACAATTAGCATAACAATTGTCTTTATTTGTTAACAAACATCTAATAAATGACAGTACAGGTTACGATGTCCTCTCGTTTAGCGACCTGTCTTAAAATGTTTATAGCAGTTTAAGCTGAAATGCACTGACATTTATCTGCTTGGTATAAACCTGAATGTTGTAGATACTCACTGGCACAATTTTGAAAATAAAAAGCAGACATTTCCTGTTAATAAAGCCGTAAATCTGCTCGCAGAAAACCATCTATATTCCCTCGAGCAAACACAGCAACTTTTCATGCTTAGTAACCTGGCATGATGCCAAGCACTTGTAGTTATCAGTTACCAGTACTTGACCAATTTTGTAGCTTGGTTACCAAGTGCCCCAAGCGAGCACTTTGTTTATCAAGTCGTTTTTGAAAGATTCTTGACCTTCTTTGGTGTTTTGCTTGTCTTCTTAAGCCTCTTTCCACCCCTTCACAATTAGAAAGGTTAGTTTGAAATAAGTTTGTTTGATTTTAAAAGCCGGTTTCAAAATTTATGGACAAAATGCCCGCATATACGTGTTGTTAAAACCTGCTAGAACACTCGTGTATGCGTGATAATAAACTTCGTGTTCAAACTTGCTGTTGTTATTTTCATATATCCGTACTACCTGAATAAAAATTCCAAGAAATACAAGATTATTTTCCTAGAAAACTCAGTTTTTGCCCTTAAAAATAGGGGGTCGACTTATACATGTACACGGGATCGACTAATACGCAGGTAAATACGGTAAATGTTGAATGTCTTTGAACAGTGTAGAGTCTGGGCAGCTCTGTTTTGTTGAATGGTTAACATATTGAGTGGGCTGTTTAAACATTTGGTGATTCCAGAAAATTTCTATATCCATACCAAACCATCTTTGAAGGGGTTCTTTGGACTGGAACTCTGAAGGTATGGGGAGGTGTTTAGGACTGGAATTCTGAAGGCGTGGGTCTTTTTCAGGCCTTAATTTGCAGAGGGGAAGGCAAGGATAATTTCTCTTGAGAATGCCAAAAAAAAGCTATTATGCATAGAGAAAAAGTGCATGTACATTTTTTTTGAGTCACAAGAGGTGTCAGCAAACACTGTTTATCCTGTACAGCTGTACATGGTACAATTGCATGGCTTCAGTACAAGTGTTTTCTAAAACTGACATGTGCATGAAATGTCAGTGAATACTATGTGCTTCTGTGAGACATACTTTTTGAGGTTTTGTAAGTGAAACTATAACTTGTCATCTCTACTGTAGGCTGTAACCAACCCTCAGAACACATTGTATGCCACTAAGAGGTACATTGGTCGCCGATTTGATGATCCTGAAATCAAGAAAGATTCGTAAGTATATGACACTTTAAAACAGCTGTGCTCGTAAGAAGTACTGTATGTTTAACACACTGTAGTTACAGTGTATTGTATTCATTTTTGTGACTTCAGTAACATCTGCATTAACTATAAGGGCATATTTTCTTTATTTTTCATGATTTATTTATTCTCACTAACTATGAATGACAAGGTTTCTAACGTTTTGAAACGACACATATTTAATGTACAGTGTAATGAAATGTGAAAAAAGATTGAAAAATCTACTGGGTTTAATATTGGAACTCTAGCTTATAGGCTGTACAGTAAGTTTTTGTGTATGCAAGTTTGATGAAAGAATTAATTTGGTGTTGTCATATTTCAGGCAAAGTGTGTCATTTAAGATTGTCAGAGCTTCTAACGGTGATGCCTGGTTTGAAGCCAATGGCCAGATGTATTCACCAAGCCAAGTGGGAGCATTTGTTCTCATGAAGATGAAGGAAACAGCTGAGAGTTACCTGGGTACAACTGTTAAGAATGCCGTTATCACTGTTCCAGCGTATTTCAACGATTCTCAGAGACAGGTGTGTGTTCATAAGTTATCTACACATTACAGCTACGTCTTATATTTATTTAAATTCTTTAGCATTACCACATGCATCAAGGTTTTCAATAAGTTGCGATGAACATGTACATGGCAAAGTTGTGAAGTACAAGAGGCAATGCAGTCAATGGCTCACTACTGACAACACAGAAGAATCTCCAGCTGTGTGCATCTCCTGTGGACTGAGTTTACAGGCTGTGCATACAATATTGTTGCTAAGGTTGGAAGTACTAGGTTCATGAAACCTGTAGGGAAACAAACAAAAAAGTAGCCAAGATATGTTTTTCTCATTGTTTTTCTGACCATGTTTTTCCACTTGCAATCTGTACATGAACAGATGTGAATCTTTTAGCTTAGTGCTGCCTTTGTGGTACAGAGTGTACATGTACGTGTGTACATGTAACTTCGTGATCATGGTTGGTGCTTGTTTAACAACATACAGTAGAGTTTCCTTTCAGGAGTTCTTCTGACTTCACCCTTTGTTCATAATTACATGTACAGCGGAGTGCCTGGGGAGATGATATTGAGGCTTCTGTACATGTGCACCAGTTAATGCATATGTGTGTCATTTTTTCTTTAGGCAACCAAAGATGCTGGCCAGATTGCTGGGCTGAATGTTCTGCGTGTTATCAATGAACCAACAGCTGCTGCCCTGGCTTATGGAATGGATAAGTCTGAAGATAAGATGTGAGTTAATGTTGATGAAAGATATTTCTGTACAGTGTACATGTACAATGGGGGCGAAGCATATTTAGTGTTAAACCACCTGCTAATTAATTATTATAATTATTATTTTTTGATGTTAGAATTGCAGTATACGATCTTGGTGGAGGTACATTTGATATTTCTATCCTGGAAATTCAGAAAGGCGTGTTTGAGGTAAAACTTGCTCATTTACATTCTGACATACAGTACATGTAATCAATGTCTGAATTAGATTACATGTAGTTATTGGTAATGTTAACTGAATTTTAGTCATGTTCTGCCACATACATGTACATAGACACGTAATGTTTATGTGGCCATACTTCTAAGGCAATTACTGATTCTTGATCTGTAGGTAAAGGCGACAAATGGTGACACATACCTTGGTGGAGAAGATTTTGATAACACTCTTCTCAAGTATCTCATAACTGAATTCAAGAGAGAGGTGATTTTTTTTGTTGTTCGCTTTAATAACATAGCCTTACTGGCAGGAGGAGATGCCAAAAACCTGTACATGTGGAATTCACAGTGCATTTACAATAGCTTTTCAGTGCAAATACCCACAAAAATGGATGGAGATATGATCAAGTGTATTACACAGTCCTGATGACGTTATTAAGTCACAACGTATGCACATAATATTCAAGATGAGAAGGGTGTCTTTTACTCAATATACAGTTAGTGGAAGTTGTACAGAATAATTTGGTATTTTGATTCATCAGATATCATTTGTTTATGCATGAGGCTGGGCTAAACAAAATACCAACTCCAAAAGATGCCCAGTTACATTCTACAGTCAACTCCTTTGCTGAATGCTTATGTTTAATTGAGGTTTGCAGTGAATTTACAATGTTATGTTTCAGAGTGGTGTTGATTTGTCCAAAGACAACATGGCTCTCCAGAGGCTGAGAGAAGCAGCGGAGAAAGCAAAGATTGAATTATCAGCATCCGTTCAGGTATGTGCTTCATTTAATTCGTGTCCCTCTTCAAGCAATGCAACAGTACAGATATCTTGTTATTCTAGAAATAAATTTGATTTGTATTGTTTTAGACGGACATCAACTTACCATACATTACCGTGGATGCCAGTGGTCCCAAACATTTGGCCCTGAAGCTGACTCGTGCCAAGTTTGAATCCCTCGTTAATGACCTCATTCAGCGGACTGTAGAACCATGCAAGAAATGTCTGCGAGATGCTGACATCAGTAAAAGTGACATTGGTGATGTTTTGTTGGTTGGAGGAATGACAAGAATGCCCAAGGTACACTTTGTTTACCATCACACATACACTCACATGTATATACAATTAATTTATAATAGATCTCTGGTTCCTGCCTGTCTCAAATTGTAACTTAGAGAAAATTTTCCTCAAGTAAGGTGTATAAATTGGAACAGACCCCCCCTCTCCCCCCTCCCCCGCTATCTCGAACACGCAAGGGAAACCAAAAATTGCACAAGATAACAGGAGTTGGAGATAGCCAATAGTAAATAAGTGACCTACAACCAAGGGAAACGAGTTTCAGTTTGAGATACCACGGTATTCGTGAAAGCCAGGGTTTAATATACATGGATGTAGCAAGGGTCTTCTCTTTTTGTGAGTTGCTGGAGAATAATACATTGGGCAACTAAAGTGTGTCCACCCATACATGTGTACATACACACACTATGATTGTGGTGTTTCCTATTGACAATGCAATGAAAAGCATGCATTTACTTAAGGGTATAGGTTTAAAATCCTTTTCACAAGTTCATTGTGCTAACTGATTGTGCTGACCTGCAGTGTAACTACAGTACAGTTGTACAGAAGTATTGAACCAGGAATGATACACTGTACAGCTCATATTTTATGGTGCCACGATGTCAGTAATCACTGTTCTTATTCCTGTTCAATTACTGTCCCTTTTTGTCAACAGGTCCAATCATTAGTTCAGGAAATTTTTGGCCGAGCTCCAAGCAAGGCAGTCAACCCTGATGAAGCTGTGGCTGTTGGTGCTGCCATTCAGGGAGGTGTTCTCTCTGGTGACGTCAAGGACGTGTTGTTGTTAGATGTGACTCCGCTGTCTTTGGGTATCGAGACTCTGGGTGGTGTGTTCACAAAACTGATTGCCAGGAATACAACTATTCCCACCAAGAAAAGCCAGGTACAGTTGATGTTGATGCTGTCTTACATACAGTATTTAGCTAGAAAGTATTATCCAACCAGTTAGTCACTGTTTATTTTTAATGGTTCATGTATATCATTGTCAAGTTTCTAATACACTAGCTAAAATTGAACTCCTATAACTAGTAAGTTCATGACTAGTTGTTAGATATAAGACTTCTTATATGATAACAAACAAGTTGGAGTTCTCTTGGTTATAGCGTGAAGCAGTTGATCCTGGTTTTGGTTTGAGTTAGCAACAAGACAGTTTGATTATGCTAAGATTTCACAAACTCATCAACAGTGCATTGTGATCAAAATGTAGAATTCTGAATCTTACCAACACACTAGTGAAATAATTGGAGTCGAAATCGATCCATGACCACCTTTCTTCTGTCCAAGAGTTTTAACTGTGGGTTCACATTTATCCAACTTGTAAAAGTTTTTCCTGTTCCTGAGGTCACAGTTTGATTTTTTTCAGGTGTTTTCTACAGCAGCTGATGGCCAAACTCAGGTGGAAATCAAGGTCCACCAGGGAGAGAGAGAAATGGCAGCTGATAATAAACTGTTAGGTCAATTCCAACTGGTAAGATATTGTTGTCTTCTATTCATGAAAATACTGTAGGATGATGTAGTGGTACAGTTGTACCCAACAGTCAATCATTTGTGTTCTCGGAAAGCTGCTGGGTCTTGCTGCAGGTAGCTGTTTTAAACCAGTTATCCTTGATGAAAGGTACAATGGTGATGATGGTGATGATGGTGATGATGATGATGGTGGTGGTGGTGGTGCCTTACAATGAAAAGAATTGTTAAAAAGGAAATTTTAAAACTATAAAAGTACACTGCGTGTACATCTATGATAATAAATAATATTATCTATTATTATATGGCGGTGTCTCACAAGGACTGGGAACTACCGAATTCACGAATTTGATTGGCTGAAATCGATATTGACCGCGGTCTAGATTTTCCCATCTAGACCGGCATCTAGACCGGTTACA
>Ga0126336_10000644_pt1 | contig 15277 bp, 11 predicted proteins | sample SidCmetagenome_FD_92530 | JGI IMG/M metagenome (GOLD analysis project Ga0126336, IMG submission 92530) | Coral microbial communities from El Islote,Puerto Morelos, Mexico - Siderastrea C C metagenome | ecosystem: Host-associated > Invertebrates > Cnidaria > Coral | place: El Islote,Puerto...
ATGAATGAATGAATGAATGAATGAATGAATGAATGAATGAATGAATGAATGAATGAATAAATGAATGAGGAAGTGAAGGAAGGACGAATCGATTTCTTCAGTTCTCATACTGTACAAGTACTGAAATCTGAGGGGAAAGAACGAAGTAGAACTGAAATTGTTTATCGATGCCGAGTTCCCCTTTTGAAATTGAAATTGTAACACAAGTTTAAGAATAACTCACACGCGAGATATTGTTGAAAAAACTACTTTCCAAGGTCTTCTCGCCCGCTGAAGATCTAAATATGGCCATTTGTATGCCATATTGCAGAGAACTCCCTGATTGTCGGCAGGTCAGGAAGGAAACTGCGCGTTCTGACACACATGTAATGAAATCTTAATAAACTACTTACGTTCTTGTCCGCACACTTCCTGTTTTGTATTTAAACAGATGACCACAGCCGCCTTTATTTAGCGCTTGCACACGACTTGTTATCACTAAGAAAGGAAACATGCATAAATATTGGGAAGCACTATTCTTAGTCAATCTAAATCCATATTTCGTGATACTTTGTTCGATTTAGCGAAAAACCATTTTCAACATAATTCTTTCGTTATGCATGTTTCAGACCGTGTGTTGGATTTCGCTAACTTAGATCTTATCCTTTTTAAGGATAATGTATTTTTAGAGATTTGATCCAAAGATACTTGAACCAATCAGAAAGCTAGAAATTCAATAACAGAGTATGAGAGTTCAATAATAACTAATAACTATTGTCTCTTTCAAGCACTTTTCTAAACCGAAAGGCTTGCCAATTTTCACGCACTCAAGACCAGTTTGACAGACCCTTAAGTTTGAAACTGTGGGTTTTTAAGTGTAAATCATCCTTTTAAACGAGACGTATCCACTTAGAACTGCATCATACCTTGACGATTACGAAATATCGGGAAAAATACACCCCTCTGAGTTACATTTCAGGGGTCCTGCCTATTACGATATCTCTTTTCCTCCTGGGCATGCAGTTCCCAGTTTTAACTGTAGGTGGCATTACTCACCGTATTGATCTGTGTTCATGGGAGTGGTCCACAGTCTTGCCGGCCCATAATGCCACCGAGCATCACCATAAGGTATACTTCCTGTCCATGATGCCCCGCTATCACTCCAAGTACCAATCAGGTTTCTCCAGGCACCTAGCAGAAAAACAAACCTCTTACTTCGCCTTTTAAAGATATTTATTTTGATATTGTCATAGTGTCTGCAGGTCAAAATGCGTTATTCTCAAATACCAAAAAAAATACCACATGATATATTTTGTCGTGAAATGTTCGCCAGTATGCCATTGTAAACCATAGAACAACAAGCAATGAACCTTATTATTAATACGCTTTAGCATCACAGACGTCACTCGGTGCGACATTGCTCGGAGCCTGTCACTATAAGCAGGTCGGTGCTAAAGTGTTAGTCTAAGTAGCAGGCACTTGAGTATGGTGGTTAGCGTGATGTCATGACGCGCGAAGAGATCGCTTTCTTAAATCTCTCCTCACACGAACTCCTCTCAAGTCCCTGATCCTGACATCGCTCGTTCGCGAAGGCTACTAAACAAAGAAGGAAACAAGTTTTGTTGTGAGATTGCTGATGAATGAAATTCCCGAGATTAAAGAACATGAAGTAAAACAGTTTTCTTTAAAAGGGCATATGTCACTTCAACCACTATTCTCTTTTCGGTCGCTGAAGCTCATTATATCGATTAGTAAATTGTGACTGAATTACCGTACAACAGTATCTAACAGAAAAATGCAGTTTTGGCTAAAGATAGCAAAGTTCTTGAGTAATTCTATTTCAGATAACGTAAAAATCGCCTATTTGTGATTCTGTAATTTACAGACCTGGAAACCAGCGATATACATTACTGAGGTCAAACCGTAAGCTAAACCAAAGCACAACACAACGCAATTCAGTAGAATTTAAAGTTAATGACATACTTATTCCCGGTCGAAATCTCGGTCTAACAGAATAGTAATGTGAGAATTACCTTCAACTGACACTGAAATTGCCATAAAAACGACTATTCTCTGGAAGGTGCCGATAGTGAGAACTTTGAACGCCATGTTTTCGAGCCCGGAAGGTTTTACAGCGTTTCAGACGTACTCTGTAAAGCGTGCTGGAATGCTACACAATTTGCCAAAAAATACCAAACAAGGTAAGACCGCAGCAACTGAAATTGATACGCATTTGCTGTTACTTGTTACCCACTACCGTTTGTTAAAAAAAACAAAAAAAACAAAAACACGTACACATACCATTTTAGGAGTGTTTCTTTATTCACCAGACGGTAATTCCATGAATCGTACTTGGAAAGCGCTATTCAGTATGCTTAGCTTGGTCATGTGCTATGGAAAACACCACCATCGATGCCACCATCATTATGTTAAACCAAGAGAGTTAAACATATTTTAATTCTTAAATCATGATACCTAACAAATGCTTACATGAGACTTCTCCGGTCTCCAGTACCACCCCCTTAGGATTTTTAGCTGAGCTGGCTCGCCCAGCTAACTACAAGCATTGCGAAAAGAGTTGGAAAGGTTACTAAATTTCTCTCTTATTTAGATTTCCCTTATGTACTCCTCCCCTCATCTCAATGTTGAGCGTCAAATGAATTTATTAAAATTGACAGGGGACAAGGGAGGGGAGGGGGAGGGAGGGAAGGGGGCACCAAACCGGCCACATCAGCTACAACTGTTATTAAAATAGTTTTTGAATATGACTCTTCAACTCATCTTTCTTTGAAAAGCCTTCCCAACTGTTCATATATTTAGAAAGACCACAGCGTTCCGCTCGATTGAAAGAGACCTCTGATATCACACGACCGTTTACATAAAACCTCTTCTTTAATATACTGTGAATGCCGAATCAGGCCTTCATATCAAACGCACTGTACCCAAATACTGAATTTAAACCCCTCACGGGCACTGTAATTTTCAAGAGGTGCGCTGATTCGTTTGAAACTAAAAAATGACGAAAGGAATCACAAATGCACAAACCAAGCTTACATTTAACTTAGCTGAAATTTTACCCTCAGGTTCTTAAAGTATTTTCCAAGAAATTGGCGGTTATTCGTTAACCTTTCATTTTTGGAGGCCGATCAGCGAAGGAACTGAGCCAAAAAAACTTCGTCTAATTACGGAGCAGAACGCTGTCCCAACCTCACGGCTGACTGCCACAGAGCAGATGAAACATTGAAACAGTTAATTGGCAATAAAATCAACCACAGTTTTCTCTGGGTATGGATGTTAAAGCCCAGATCTCAGATATTGATGTGAAAGGACAGATTTAAGATATGTATATTATACCTCATATCTGAGCAAATGATTATGGAGGTATGGTGTTCTACCGCCAATGTGAGGTATAACATCCATACCTCAGACATGGGTATGGATATTATGAATTATACCTCAGATCAAAAGTATGGATCTTAGTTTGTCACTGCTTAGTTATTACCATGTTAACCCATACTAAAGAAATAACGTTAAAATTGTCAATAGAAAGCACGTTTTGAATCACCTCGCAAAGGGTATAAAGTGAAAAGCATGCAAAATGGACACATAAGAAATATAACTTCTTTTGGTATGTGAAAAACGCTTAATTGCATGGACGAAATTCTTTTAAGTAGTAATGCTGTTTCATGACAAGAAAACGAGACTTGCAGGCTTTCTCTCATTTTTTGCCAGTTTGACGAGAAGTTCAAGCCACCCTCAAACTTTTCACAAATAACTTTTCTCATTTGTGTCATTGTTATCGGATGAGGAAATTTCGGGTAGAAACTATAAATTGCCCGATACCGAAAACAGCTAACATTGTCAAACATTGAAGCAGTTTTAGGGTAGATAGTACGTTTAAAAGTGTTTCCTCTGAGGTCCATAACACGACTTGATGATGTCACATAGCAATGGAATAACGTCATCATGATTTCAAAATGACGGCCGTCTTGAATCTGCTATCATGGATTTCTGGCTTTTTCAGTCCAAAACCTCCAGAAAACCATTAAAATTGGCCGAAAAGTAACGAAAAGTATAGCATTAAAAGAACTCGTAAATGATAGAAAAATGTTAAAGTTGGCAAAATAAAGTTAAAACTTTTCATTTAAAACTGTAATATTTAAAATTTTAAGAAGACTGCTTCAGTCAAAATATGGCTGGTATGACAACGTCAGATTTGAAGAACAAGGACAAATCACACCAAATTGTTTCCACATAAATTTTAGGATAAGTTACAAAGTTTGGTGGCTTTTGTTTGCATATTAAAAAAGTTACTGGCATTCAAATTTAAGGGACTGGGGGGATTTGATGGGTAGTTTCTGTAATATGTAATGACCCCCCTGTACATTAGAAAATTTTATTTGCTCCCCCTTGTAGTCCTAAATATTTGGGATGTCCCCCCCCCCAAAGAAAAAATTTTAAAGTAAATATAACACTCTTCAAGCTTAAATTAAAGTCAAGTCAATTAAATTAACAAACATTGTAGTTTAGAATCAGTCCTGCAGGAGTAACGTCTTCACTGACAAGCACAAAAGATTTTCTGGTTGGGATTCCAGGGGTATCTTGCCCTGGAAAGTTTGAAAATCTAGAGATGCTCTAATGCAGTTTGGTGCATTCTGAAGTAAACAACTAATGCTAGTGTAAAGTATTACAGTCAACTCTCGTTATAGCGGACACCATTAGGACCACGATTTGGTGCCCGTAATAGAGAGAGTCCGTCATAGCGGGAGAAATTCTCGGTAATTCTTATTCCTCGGAACTTCAGCTCCTTTCCGTAATGACACGGTGTCCGTAATAGCGAGGTGTCCGCAAGGCGAGAGTTGACTGTATTTTGGACACTGTTATCAGTTGTTCAGTCGTTTGAGAATAGACCAACAGAGGCCAAAAAAGAGTTGACATTACCCTGGCTGCATTTTGTAACGAAGCCGTTGGTGGGGTAGAGTTGCCGTTGGGTATATAGTACAGTAAGGGGGTCTGGAGGCATGCTCCCTTGGGAAATTTTGAATTTTCAGAACCTTAGAAACGCTATTTTTTGGCATTCTGGTACTGATGTTTGCATTATCGCAAATGCTGTCACTATCAAATTTAAAGGCAATTTTTTTGGTGACCCTTCCTTTACGCACCATATCTTTTCGGCTGCCTCCCCCTCCCCCCCTTTGAATCTAATTTTTTGCATGTCCCCCCTCAAATCCCACCAGTCCCCCTCCCCACCTCATAAAAAATAAACGGTCCCTAACGCAGGCACTTTCTGCCCCCCTTCATAGGGTTTAGGTATAATTAACTAAGAAAGAAGTTAAGGGGCCACGTTTTCAATGAAAGTATTCTACGTAAACAATGGTGTGTCTCTTTCGGGGGATTATCGACCAATAGTTGCCCCGCAAAAATTTGATGTGTTTAACACAACAACAATATAACAAGTACAAAAAACAGGTTCGAGGGCTTATATGCTAGTTTTAAGAACAACATATTTCCAAGGGACGACTATCAGCCTATGCGTCCGGAAACAAAAGTACTCTATTGTTTTTTTGTTATTGACCACTAAATTTTCTACCACCCAGAAAGTTGAGGTTTCAAAGGAAAAGCTCCAACAAACAACTTCTACAACAGAAAAGAAAAAAAGGAATAAAAGAAAAATAGACGAAAAAACATAAGAAAAAATATAAGAGACCCTATTACAGTCAACTCTGGTTATAGCGGACACCATCAGGACCACGATTTGGTGTCCGTAATAGAGAGAGTCCGTAATAGCGGGAGAAACTTTCGGTAATTCTTATTCCCAGGGATCTCAGCTCCTGTCCGTAATAACAGGTGTCCGTAGTAGCGAGGTGTCCGAGACGAGAGTTGACTGTAAGTTGGGAGATTTTGTATGGATGGATACTACTGTGATGTATCTATTATTACTTTACAGTTTTCCTCTGCAGAGGAGCACTACAGCGTCAGTTATTTAATTCACGCCAATTAAATTCGGAGAAAATTTAACGCTGAACTATAAAAAGGGTTAAACGTTACAGTCAACCTACGTCGTGGGTGAGCATTATTTCGAAAATTTAATGTTAAGATTCCCCAACATTACCCATCAGTTTGAATAATTAATAAAGAGTTACACCTTACCATGAAAAAATTTCATGGAAATACGGAATAAATCTTGCAACGAATTTGCAATTATTCTTTTCAACCTATATTTATTCATTCAAACTAATGAGCAAATTTTATGGCTCCATTTCAAATCTTCCAAATACTGGTCACGGGTGAGGTTAATTGACAGTAACTTGGCTGGGAGTCAAGGTAAAAAGGATGTCGTTGTCTTCAGTCCGGGGTGTTTGTGAACCTTGGTTCAATGTCCTAAATTTGGCTAAATTTCTAAACAGCGTTCGAATGACAGTGGGACCACAAAGACAATGTCCTGAAGGGTCGGACGAGATAGTTTGAGTTCTGAGTTGGTTAGTAGGTTCATTAAGAGAAAGTATATTATCAGAGAGTTCACTATCTCTTGTTCTTTGACAAGGGGGTCGAGGTAGGTTGGGAGGACGAGTGGTTTCAAACGTGGATGAAAGATTGTCCGAGAGTCAATTTCTAGTTTTCGGTTAAGTAAGATTAGGATTTCGGCTAATTATCTACTAGGAGAAATCTATCTTGGTGTTGATGATGAGAAACGAGAGTGTTTTCTACTGAACGCGAGCAATTGGCAGCTGCATGTTTGAAATGGGAAATTTCCCCTTGACACACCTGCTTCATTGGATACACACATCATATTGTATTCAACTCCCAAGTTTTCCTAAAGAGCAACTGGGCATTAGGCTGTCATTTCACGGACAGCTAGTGGCACATGCGTGATGAAAAAGGTAACTAGTTTTCATTGCACAAAATGTAATTGAAAATTTTATTCATCTCATGTTAAACAGCAGCAAGCACCCAACACCCATACATGGATATCATAACACTAAACAATTCTGCAAAAGCCTCTAACCAAAATTAATTCTTCGTTCATTTCACGAGTTTTGAATCAGTTGCCTTGGACAAAATAAGCTACACCAGCCGTACAAAGCTATGCTCTCGGATTATTTATCTTCTGATCTTAACAGACTTTCGAAAACCTTGAAAAGAATTTTCCTCTTCATGGGAGACGGCTTTGTATTTAAACAGTTCTATTTGATCTTAAACAAGCTTCCCAACTTTCCATCTATTTGTGCTCTACTTATAATCATGCGTTCTTTCACTGCTGAGAATTCGATCTCTTGTGGCAAACGAAAGCACGCTTTTGTAGCTCAGTGAAAACGTTTGCCTTATCCCCCAAACTATTTCCAAGCCAAATTTCAATGTAAAAATACGTTACAACTTATACCAAAACTCATATCCCCTCAGATGCTGGTAAAATGCCCGAGGCACAAATGACGCAAGACCCAATATGAAATGGCCATAACTGCTTACGTCCTTTCTCCTTTACCCTAATTTCTAGTTTTGGTTAAGTATAGAGTACAGTTTCTTACTTTGTTTCTCTAGTGACTAAAAGCTAATTTTGATATATGACGTTCATTTGTTTGAAATGTTTAATATGCAAGCACCTTGTGCTATGATCAATAATTACCTAGGGTAATAAAAGGAAATTTTATTTATTTATTTATTTAATTATTTATCATTTCCACAACTTTTGGAAAAGCACAGATAGTAGAGCACCGTTAAAGAAATGAGACCTTTTGGTCAATCCGGTGAAATGATGCAAAGATATGAGTAGCCTCGAAAGCTACGGTTAGCTTCCGTTAAGCCGGCGCTTTCGTATTCTAAGCTAAGAGTTTAGCTTTTGAGACCACTCAGAATCCACATGTCTAGCTAGGGGTATACACGAGCTGGAGATATCCAAATATGACATTCAACAAATTGGATCTCTGGATGCTGATAAAATCATTCAGATTGATGATATTTAACAATTATCCTGCAAAATCGCGCGGAATATCACCTGATACTTAGCCGACGAGGCCGTAGGCTGAGTTGGCAAAATCAGAGGATATTCCGCAAGATTGAGCAGGATAATTGTTTTATTGTTCAACAAATTCTCATCGTCTACCATTTTCACAACAAGAAAAACTTCAGTTGTATGATAAAAACGCCTAAAGCTAGCAACAAATGATAAACACAAAAGCAAAATTTCAAGAAATCAAAGTTTACTACCGTCCACTTCAAGTAGACTCATTTACAAACTCATATTTTGTAATGGCAAGTTTAAAGTAGAAAAAATATTGCTACCTTACCTAGAATACGTCCTCTCCTCGTGAATTAAAATCTTTTATAACTTTACAACTTTCCGTAAGCAAATGAGTTTGAAGATTCTGCTTCACGAGCGATAGCATTTTATTGGTTGAGTTCTCTCTAAATCAACCGCTGGATATCCTCGATACTTCTCGATTTTCTCTGAGCGTTAAATCTTGGAAAATTTCTTTCAGGGTGTTTTTAAATCTTTGGAAAACACTGCTAAAACTTCCTCGCTTTTCAAAATGGCCGAACTAACAAGCCCTGCAAATATGGTCATCTACGTATACCGCTGGATATCTGTCATGTACGGATGACAGCTATTGAGGGCTTCCTGACCATATATGGGCATAGTGACAATTTGTTGAACAATAAAATATGATATCAGGAAAAGCAAAGAAGGTTTTTTGCTTAAAAAAGGAAAGAGTGTGGGTATCATCGGCATACGGTTGAGTTTCATATTTCTTTTCGACACAACTTGTTTTTCATTGCAACAAGCGGACTACTTCATCTTTTATCTTCCTTTTTGTTAGGAAATATCGAGTAAGTGAACATTATATTTTAGTCTTGCAAAAAACAACGATTTATAGCGATTAATAATCAGTGCTAAGCATCTTTCTTAGTAAATTTGAATATCTGATGCTCGAGGCCCCTTTCAAGTCCGTCAAGTCCATTTGTATTGTAATTAAAATGAGATTGGTTTAATTCTCATCATCAATGGCAAGCACCGTATAACCAAATGACTTGTCACTTGACTTCTTGAAGATTATCAGCGCTGTTCCCGCCAAACAAGCAACGGACATCAGAAACAGCGCCATCATGACAGTGGGCCCAAAACCTGGAGGATAATGGAGAATAACCGTGATCTGATTAATGGAATAAGTTACACGAGACGTTTCCACAGATTCTGAACGATCCAATTTACCAGATCATGGGATTAAAACTGACAAATCCTCACAGATAGAAATAGTGTGATATATCCACCGGCAATGTTGGAGCAAGGATTTTACTTGAAGTGAGAATGTTTTAGGTACAAATATTTACTGACCACCTTGGGTTACCAGGTGTTTTTAATAAACAAAGGTTTGACATCAGTAAGCTACTGGGTGACTGAAACGAGGTAAAATCTAAAATAAAAAAGAGAAAACAACATCTCAGTAGAAATACTTTAAAATATGCTAAGGTGACTACTTATATTCAACATACCACTTGTTTCCAAACCAGTTCTATGCTTTTCATCTCGTTTTCCACGTGAAAGATGGAGTGGGCCCTGGGCCAAAGAATACACGTCACCGGTCACATGATTATTCACGTCGCGTCTTCGTCGGCTACCTGATGGGCATTTTGTAGCGCATTTGGAGCCTGGGTCGGTTGCGTTGCATACAATCACGTGACAATGGATAAACACAAATGGATGGTCAGCAATGAACTTGAAGGCCTCCAGGCTAAACTGCTGGGCGCTGACCGAGGGCGAAGAATGGTACTTCATTGTTATGTCACTGGGGCAGCTGAAAGAACAGGTTACCAGAATTAGAAGTGCTAAAAAAGGAGTGTGGATAAGTAAAAAGAAGGAAGGGAAAGACTTGAAAGAAATTTCAAATACATCGGTGATTCTAATTATGAATAAAGCTTCTTATGATTCTAAATCTATTTGTTTGTATTTCAGTATTTATAAGGGAAGAGTGAAACGTTATGTTTAAGGATGCTTACAGGGAGAGCTTCCTTTCTCTAAAAAAGTAGGGAGGTCAAATGAAAGGAAGGAAGGAAGGAAGGAAAGAGTTCAAATAGATATCAAATACGTCGGTGATTCTAGCTTATGACAGTAGCTGGCCTATGCTCCTAAATTTATGTGTTTAATTTCAGTAGATATAAGGGGAAGGAGCAACGTACTTTATCTTAAGGGGTGGAGACCTTCGTCTTTTGTAACGAAAACTGTATTCAAGATTTCAAGGGAGTTATTTTTGAGGATGGTTCCATGCAGGGTCTTGTTTTATTCCGGGACGCTATTTCACAGTTTAATGTGGTAAAACGGTGTCAAAATGTTAAAACACGCTTTTCTTGTCAAGTATAGAATTAAATGGAAAATCTGCCTGCTCACCCTGTTCTTATGAACTCGTACTTCAAAGGATTCATCTGATCCTGAGTGGGCGTGGCAAAGCATCGATAAGCGATGATAGACAGCTGCTTGTCGTTTGATGCCACTGAGACCTCAAAGAACAAACGCTTGCGTAGCACCACGGCAACAGGAAAATCATCCTTCATGTAAGGACTCACGAACCTTTTGTCAGGAAACATATTCAGAGAAAGCGTGAAGTTTCCTTGTCCTTCATCGCTGAACACGAGTTTCCTGTTACTTGGCTTCCAACCAACTGATGACACAACGCTGTGTTTGGAGTAAAAACAGCTGAATTGTATTTCAATTTCACGAACGCGCTTCACGACATCAACAGCGGGCACGGGAATTTCCAGAACTGCGTTGGAATAGACGATGGCTGTAGGCGTGTGTCTGGTTGTTGTGCTACATTCTGTAAGCGATGTTGTAAGGAGGAAATGCGCACTCGTTTCTGTAGCTTTGCATGTGGTATCCAGAAGTCTAAGATGCTCACGGTCGATACCACGGAGGAGGGACTTGGGAATAACAATGCTCATATTTTCGCTGTTGCACTGAACGTCAACACCTGGAGCTACCAAAAAAACGTTTTGGAAAATATTGTTGAGATGCTTTATGATGTGCTATATGAATTGATAATGATATGATTTATCATTCACCGTCATAAATGTGCCCTGGAGACTTACAACGGTTGAATAAAGAGAATTAAGTTTATCTGACATCTTACGGAAATTTTGGTGAGAATGGTAATAAAAAGGCTAGTTTGGTTTGCCCAAATAGAAAATATTCATGAAATGAGTGGATATTCAACATATGAAGTGGATTTTCATTAAAAGTAGTCAAAAAGTCCCAAACAGAACTTCGAAACGAAAAATATGTGTACCATTTTCTTTCTCTACCATTCCCAAACTTTTTGCCGCCACTTTTGACTGTATATAAATGGCCATACGGTTAGGTTATTTGGGGATTTTGTCTTAACAACACAAATTTGAGACCAACTGGTTTCTTTTAGTTGATGGAAAATAACCTTGTTCTACGAGTGACAAGGAACAGGATAAGGGCTCTTGTTATATGTCGGCAGGTCAGAGAGCTAGAGGAGTGACGGATTATCCCACACACCCACTCAAGCTTTGAAATAATTTTAAAATATTGAAGAAAAAATTGATAAAATGCAAGTTTAGGAAAATCTGTTGTCCGTTGCTTTGACAAAAAGAAACATAAGTGTAAATTAAAACATCACAGAGCTGAGAAAATGGTGGTTAAGAGGATGTATTAGTATAACAACTAAACAACAAAGTTCTTTTAATGTTCCCCCTGCAGCCATTTGCATGCTGACATATAGAAGGGAAGACATAGAACTAACCTTTCTCATCGATTAAATGTCCTTTATGTTCTGAAATTCGAAATTAACAACGTCCCCTTTCTTTAAAAGAAGCCCAGTAGAAAGGATGCATGAACGAAGCGAAGGTGAAATTAATTCTACTCTAGTGCCAGTTACAGTCAGTTAAATAGAGCAGTCCAAGATCCAAGAGGGATTATTCAGGTTGAAAAGGGAAAGGAGAGTGTACGTGAAACGTAAAGAAGAGGAAAAGGAGGAAATGTAGGGAGATCCCTCCCTTTGGTGCAGTTTTGTACGAGATCATACATTTACCATGACATGTCTTGTTATCTGATGATAGGCTGAGTTCTGGGTCTGGACATTCACATTTGTAGCCTCCCGCAGTATTAACACATTTGTGACTGCACCCACCATTATTTGACACACACTCGTCAATGTCTGAAAAAAAAAGTTATCCGTGAGATATTACCTTTGTTATTACTATTCCTCAGACCACAAGCTAAAAGTCATGTGTATGCTTGTGTATGCTTTTCTGTATACATGAAATCCTAAACAGAATAAACATTTGTTTAAGCAGAAATCAAATTAGTTCACTATAGCAGGAAATCAGGATAACAGCATGTTAACCCACCGATGCATGAAACTGTCTTAGCGTTGTCCGTCCACTGACCACTTGACCCACACTGCTTATAAGGGGGGCCTTGAAGCTGGTATCCCGGCTGGCAGGAAAACGAGCAATTGGTGTTGAATTTTATCTGTGACGTCACGCAGCTGTTCGGTGTCGTTTCGACAAGGCGGTCAACAGTAAGAGCTGGACACTTTACAACTGAAATTAAAATAAAACAATACCAAGCAAGTCCTAAACTAGTTGTAAAGTGAAAAATTCTAACTCTCTGATCCCACCATAAAGGGAAATATCAGCCCATAGGCGTATATTCACATCACACTTACCCAGACAGCTGACTGTGTTTGTTCGTCGGCTCCAGGTCCCACCTTTTCCGCACTGACTAGATGAAGGACCGCTGAATTGATATCCGCGGGCGCAAGAAAAGCGGCAAGTTGATCCATAGTTTTGATTGGACGAACGACAATGAGATGGAGAAACAAGAACACCTCTCCCCAGAGAAAGTCTTTGACATTTAGCTAAATTAAGGGAAGAGCGAGAGGTAAAATGTCAACGAATGAATTAACAGGTAAACACAAATAAAAACAAAGACCGAATAGTCATCATGAACGACAATCTACTTTTGTCTTTCATCTGACAGGACCCTAATTTCCTTATTTTTCACGTTCTCCCAGCAAAATGATGGCCAGTCACCAAAAAACTTGGTAGAATAATCACGAAGGACAATTTTACGCTCGGTACTGACACTAAAACTTTCTCTCTTTGTTATTTCGCACGCTCCTGGCCAAAATTTGGACTTAAACTTTCTTCGTAGTGCCCATCTTTCCATTTATCTTCTTGACTTCGTTTGTCTTAAAAATTTTGAAAAAAAAAAACTTCATACAAGAGCTCGTTTGGATCAAAATATTTGGTTTATAATTAATGATTTACTTCAAAATAGGTTTCCTTTCTGTCTCTGGCAGAATTCAAATTCCGTTTTTTGGAAGTGAGTATTAAAAAGGAATGAATATGACATAGTCTTTCAAAACTGAATTTTTCACTTAAACACATCTAAAGATGAAGATTGTCATATAAGTATAAACACTGGAGAGGGATTGAATGTAGTTGTCCAGTTGCCCAAAAATATAGTTCTACCGTGCAGCCCGTAACACACGTCAATACAGTTGTAAAGTCAATTAACAACAAACTAATTCTATCGCTATGAATATGTACTCACCGATGGTTTTACAAACAAAATAGTACTTGTTTGGGGTGCATGGGGCATCGTGCCATAACCCGTTATTGGGTTGGGTGTAAGCGCATTCTTCAAGCACTTGTCTGTTGTTCTGAGGTTGTCCTTTACCCCAGTGAGTGTACGTTACTCTTGATCCATCGACTGTCAACCATTGCAACTTATTCTTGGGATCCCTGTGCAAACCAACCCACGCATCACTTGGCACCCTAGACGCAATTGCTTTGTTTTCAGCTTGTGAATTTACCTCTACAAGCTTTGATCCTAGTGCCTCGCAAGCAACTTTTGCTGCGTTATAAGTTAAAGTCTTGGAGGAGATCTTGTAGCATGAATCTTGAAAATAAATCCAGCTCTTCGGACATACACCTAAAAATACAAGATAGACTCATGCAATCACTAAAAAATCATTAACGACAGGTTGTTAATAATAAATAAGCCATTTTAATTTTCTTAATTATTCTCTGCCCGTTGATAACAATCCTTTCTTCTTGTGTTTGAAGAGAGAATTTTATTAACTGAAAAAAAGTAGTTTCATTGGGAATTTCCTACTATGCTGAGAGGTATAAGACAGGAGTATTGAGAAGGCGTTTTCTAAAATTTACAGCAATAGAGTGGTTATTGTTGAGAAATAGGAAATGGCTTTCATGTTTCCAAGGTAATACGACCTGAGAAAAGCAGCAGAAACAGAACAATTTAAAATAATAATGATAATGATATTGACCAGACAAACCAGCGGTTTTTCTGGTAATTAGAAAAATACACTTGAGTGTATAAACATTCCAGGGACTAGGGAAGTGGGAGCAATTCTTTGTTTAGTTGGGTTTGCTTTCTTAAGGGATGAGAACGACCTGCCCTAGGAGTTAATCGACATTTAGGATATTATTCGAGCCAGGGAAAAGTGCACAACTGCCAAAAGTTATTAAACACTTTTATGTTTAAAACTACTAATCAACAGAAACAGAGAACATCATGCGGATAATATCGGAAAGCAGTGATAACCTGAGCTTTGGGTAATAAGGGGCAGACCTTTATTCGATTTTTGAAGGGCGGAGGAGGGTTGGGGCTTGCTTTCGCTGTGCACGACTTGACTGTAAGACTGAGAGGGTTTAGAATGAGCGTTTGTTTGTCTAACCGCTTCTTTGTTGTTCTTTATTGGGGTAATGAGAATAATTTTGCTGGGACTCAATTTCGCTCGTTCCTTTATTCTCTCGTTTTTTTACATATCACAACGCAGAACAGAGAAGTACGCCAGGGTTTTTCTGCAGTTGTTGAGGACTAAGAGAAAGTGGCAAAACTAGGGCACCAATTAACTTCTTTGGTCTGTTTGTACAGTACTAGTTATATACTACATGAAATCCGCATGAAGCGTTATGTTCCTAACTTGCCTCAAGCAGTTACTAATTAACGTACGCACCTTAATTTCCGGCCAGGCCTTAAACCTTAAAACCTTCGTGAGACTACTTATAGTGCAGTGTGATGAAATGCTATGATGATGACATCCCAGTTTATTTCGATCTGTTTCATATTTTCGATCTGTTTTGATCTGTTTTTATATTTGGTTATTTAAGCAGTATAAACTAGTTTAGTTTAAATGAGGTTAAATGTATTTAACCAAGTTAACCTACAACGAGCATGTGGTTATCAAGCGGTGGTGGTCAGCGGTTGTTCAGGTGCTGTCAGGCTCAGTTTGCGTAGTTTACTGCAATGGCG
>Ga0126336_10000645_pt1 | contig 15276 bp, 10 predicted proteins | sample SidCmetagenome_FD_92530 | JGI IMG/M metagenome (GOLD analysis project Ga0126336, IMG submission 92530) | Coral microbial communities from El Islote,Puerto Morelos, Mexico - Siderastrea C C metagenome | ecosystem: Host-associated > Invertebrates > Cnidaria > Coral | place: El Islote,Puerto...
AAAAAAAAAAAAAGGAGGAGGGGAAAGTGTTTGATGAGTTTGGAAAGAGGGGGGGGGGGGGGGGGGGGGGGGGGGGGGGGGCATTGAAGATTTTGTGACAATGAACTAAGCCCTACTTTTTTTATTACAGTCATATAAATTTATGCACGCCAACAAGTTAGCTGAGGCTGGATTCACAGAGGAGGTATGTTAAGAATAATCTACTAATTCCGAGTAAAAATGTCTGAAGAAAGCTGTCCTTCCCTTGAATTTGTATTATTTGGACTGGAATAAGAACAATTCTTGTAGACCACAAGAAGATTGATCAAATGGTACGATATAGACATTTCTCTTTATTTTTTAAAAAATGCCAGAGATACCTGACATTGATCTGCAGATGTTTTCTGAGAAAGATATGAAGATCATGATAATTGTACGTAGTATGTTGTGATCTTGGGACAAAGAGAAAGTCTGATTCCTTAGTGGGAATCAAGCCAGTGACTTTCCACACACTGGGAGGATGCTGTAACCACTGAGCAACTGAATGAAAGACTTGTGGATACAGGGCTGTATTAAGCTTTGAAGAAGCGAGCTTCTCAAGGAAAGTGTTGTCAGTTGTGAACTAAAGAAATACTCCTATGCCTGTTGTGTTTTAGTCATTTTCAAACTCTGAGTAGCCAGCCATCTTCACTGAAGCAGCCGGCCAAAAAAGCTGGCTGCCAAGTACTAATGATGCCACCAGCTATGTCATCTACGTTCTTTGTAGAAAAGATATTGTGATTGAATATTGGTATATAACACATTGACTGTATCATGTTTAAATAAATAAATTCTGTTATTTGAGTACCTTAATTGTAACAATGTACTGAATGCTAATTTGTTTTTTTGCTGTGATTGGTTCTGTTCCAGGCATTACATTATGCAGAACTCATTGGCCATACTATCATCAAACATCCTACAAATGTAAATACTACTTTGGTAAAAAATGTGAGAGAGGTAAGTCATAAAAGGATGTTATGTAGCATTGGCATACAATTGTACCATTCTATTGCGGCTCCTACGCCATATTTGTTGGCTCCCACTTCTTTGCCCTTTTTCAATTTGGAAAATATTACACATTTTGTATTTTTTTCCTTTGTCTACTACTTCTTACCCTTCTTTACCCACTTCTCATACACTCCCTCCTCCCTTTTGCCTGGGTTTCCACCCCCTGTGCTGCCCCGCCCCCCTTCACTAGTTTCATACTGTATATTTAGTTTTGGCATTTTAAAAAGTTATTGTACACCTCATTTATCATAGACATCTTTATAGCTAAAAAAGGCCGGCAACCATGTTGGAAACCCTGTTGGGGCATGATGTATCACTCATATTTTATTTATTTATTATTTTTTCTTTGCCATACCTACATTGCAACGAACTGACAGAACAGTTATTAAGGCCTAACGGATCTACAGAGATCAGAGTTCTATACAATTCTTTGTACTCTGTGTGGTCTCATCAAGGATAATTTTCTTCTCTTTAGTTGACTGACAGGTTGAATCCTGAGACTCAAGAAGCCACCGAGTTAATTGAAATGCTAGACAAAGTTCTACAAGCAAAGAACGTAAGATAAACATTTATGACTGTTTTCTGATCAGCTTATTTACTGAAGATCAGTTCTGGTAGATTTTTGAGCAGTCATCCTTATAACAGTAACAGAAATTAACCCTTTTCCAGAGTACACCAACAAACAACCATTATTACTCCTAGAGTCTAACTTGTAACACCTATTCAAGTATTTAGTTAGTTTGGGGCACAGCCTTATAGTTGTGACCTATAGGGGGTATTTGAGGTTAACAAACAGTCGTAAAAACTGGTGTCATTATGTTTGCATGTTTGTCTGGACTATGTTACACCAGTGACATTAAAGCCTATTGTATTTTCTTTGTAGTCACCATCCCAGATTAGCAGCAGCTCTGTAACAGAAAGTGAAAGCGAAGCTGAAGGGCCTCTTGCAGAAAGCTCAGCATCATTCTTCTCAGGATACGACCCATCAACAAACACCCCCAAGCATCAAGCTGAACAAATGAAGGATATTCAGACCCAACTTTCTTACACAGAGCCACCTGAGAGTACACCTCCAGTGCATCAGGAATCCGTGACCACTGACATCCATCAAGGTTCATGGTTGAGTGGTATGGCTGCGGGTGTGACCCAGGACTCATGGACTGCCAGACATATGGACTCACAGGTGCCTCAAGCTGATCTCCCACCTACCATGGCACCACAGGTACCTGAGCCAGCTCCTCAACCACCATTCTTTGTTCCTGGCCCACCAGTTACTCAGCCTCTTCCTGGACAGATGGAGCATGAGCAGTCAGCAGTTATGGAGGAGCAGCCTGTTTATGGACAACAGTGGACAGAAGGTGCTCGATTTGAGGAGTCAAAGGAGGTTGCACCCCCAGTGCCAAGAGGTATGTATACTGTAATTTAAGAGCAGCTGAATTCTTCTGAAGCAGTGTTCCACATTTGAATGGCAAATAATAAATCATTTTCAAAGGTCAAAACATATCCAAAAAATCGTCAAAAAGTATTCTGTAAACTATACTGAAAAGCAAATAGCACTTAAGTATGCTGCCCATCAAGTGAGAATTCAAACCAGAGAAATGTTAACAAGTGGAGAGTGATGGAGCCACTTAGTTATTTTTCCCCTCTATTTTCACTCCTATTTCAAAGTGTAAAAAACATGTTCCGGATTTTCGGACTTGCATTTTAGTCAAACTCTTTTAAGCTATTAGTAAATTAATTGATCACAAGATGATTTCAAACTGTTTCATTGTGGTGACAGTGTTTAATTTAGTATTTTGACTTGTTTTTCTTACAGAACCAGAGCCACCAAAGAAAGAGCAGGCAAAACCAAAAACACCAGAGAAGAAAGACAAGAAAGAAGCTAAACGCAACAGCCCAGTTAGTTTTATTAACTTTCTTGTTTTGTTTAAACATAGCAGTCATCCATCATACCTTATTATTTTGGGTTGCTTCTTGAACTTGACTTAGTAGCTGTCATGATATTGGGAATACCTGTATATCATAAATGAACATTAGAGAATGCTTTTTTTGTTAATTACTCAAGCTATGTCATTAAAGATGTGTGTATTGTTCATCGTGGTGTATGATAGGCAAGATGAACATTTATTCATTTGTCTCACTATGGAATCGCTTTGAGTTGTTGATTGTGACGTTTCGACTGCAATACTGCTAGTCTTCATCAGGCGATGAGGTCGATTGTTTATGTGTCGCTATTTGTAGCATGTTGGTTTGCAGCTATTGGTGTATTTCGATCCTCATTATTATTCCGACTATTAGATGTTGTTCCCTCACAGGTCCGCTTCGTGGTTGATCGGCTGTTGTGCTTTTTGATCGTAGGTATCCAAGCTTCAGGAATTTCGATTCCACTATCTCTACTGATGTTATGAGGATGAAGTCTTATATGGATAGCCTCTTTGATCCCACGTGTGTACCAGTGAGGGTCACGATAAATAAACTTAACTTCTTTCCAAATAGGAAGATGCCCTGTTTTGTTAGCGTGCTCCGAAACTGTGGAGGTTTGCGTACGAGCAAGCCGTATATCTCTGTCATGTTCTTTTATCCTGTCTTGCATCGCTCTCCCTGTTTCCCCGATGTATACTTTACCGCACTCACATGGAATCTTATAGACGACATTGTCTTGTTTAGTTGGTTCAAGGGTGTCTTTCAGTCATACTAAGTGAGACCTAAGAGTTGTGTCTGATTTGAAGACGGTGCGTACACCTTGTTGTTGTAGGCAGCGGCAAAGAACCTCTGATACACCTTTTATGTGGGGTAGAACCGCAGTAGATTTAAATTCCTGCTTAGGTTCTTTGTTGGCTGTTGGTCTTGTTGTCTTTGTGAGCTTTCGTACAAATGAAAAAGGATATCCGTTCGAAACAAGTACCGATGATAAACGTTTCTTTTCTTCAGAGATAGCTGATGGTTTTGATGTGAGGTGTTTGGCTCGGTCGTATAGACACTTAACAATACCATGTTTCACTGACTGAGGATGTTGTGTGATGGCATTGTTAAGTGTCTAAACGACCGAGCCAAACACCTCACATCAAAACCATCAGCTATCTCTGAAGAAAGAAACATTTATCATCGGTACTTGTTTCGAACAGATATCCTTCTTCATTTGTACGAAAGCTCACAAAGACAATGAGACCAACAGCCAACAAAGAACCTACACAGGAATTTAAATCTACTGCGGTTCTACCCTACATAAAAGGTGTATCAGAGGTTCTTCGCCGCTGCCTACAACAACAAGGTGTATGCGCCGTCTTCAAATCAGACACAACTCTTAGGTCTCACTTAGTGCGACCGAAAGATGCCCTTGAAACAACTAAACAAGACGGTGTCGTTTATAAGATTCCATGTGAGTGCGGCAAAGTATACATCGAGGAAACAGGGAGAGCGATGCAAGACAGGATAAAAGAACACAACAGAGATATATGGCTTGCTCGTACGCAAACCTTCGCAGTTTCGGAGCACGCTAACAAAACGGGGCATCTTCCTATTTGGAAAGAAGTTAAGTTTATTGATCGTGACCCTCACTGGTACACACGCAGGGTCAAAGAGGCTATCCATATAAGACTTCATTCTCATAACATCAGTAGAGATAGTGGAATCGAAATTCCTGAAGCTTAGATACCTACGATCAAAAAGCACAACAGCCGATCAACCACAAAGTGGACCTGTGAGGGAACAACATCTAATAGTCGGAATAATAATGAGGATCGAAATACACCAAAGGCAGCGAACCAACATGCTACAAATAGCGACATGTAAACAATCGATCTCATCGCCTGATGAAGACTAGCAGTATTGCAGTTGAAACGTCGCGATCAACAACTCAAAGCGATTCCATCGTGAGACAAACAAATAAATGTTCATCTTGCCTACTCAAGCTATCTTAAACGTTTCTTTGTGAGCACTGTGGCTGCAACTCTGACTGTTCTGTTCTTTTCAGATTGGTGGCTGGTTCTCTGGCCTTCTCTCAAAGGTGATGCCTCGTGGTCCAAATGAAATGATTCTTCCAGACGACTCAAAGAAATCGGTAAGAGCACCATTGGAACTTGCTAAATACATATAATTGAAAGAGATCAAACTATTAATATTGCAACTTGGCTTAAGGGTTAATTTGTTGTGAGAACTTGTTATTCCAGTGGTATTTCTGTTTGCTTTCTAAAACTCGAACTATTGGAAGTACAGTATTCACAAGGCCCAACAGCCTGAGAGCATTCTGATTAGGCTGTTATCATAAATGTTTTCACCAACAGTTTGAAGTGGCTTAATTGGAATTATTTGAATTTTTGGAACCAGCTTTAATTAAGTTATGTAAGCTACTGTGAAGGAAGACCAGGTTTTCTCTTTTGCCTTGTCTGCAATGGTGACACTGCTTTACAGCAACAGAAAAGATACATTGGAGTTGCAATGAAGCCATTACAAACTGTGGCAGTTTGCATGTCACTTAAACATTGCATCCCAGGTTTTATCCTGGAAAACCAAGTAAGAAAAAATCAGGCATGAGGTCTTGATCGTAACTTTTGCCCTATTAGAAAATCCTTCTCTCCTACCCAACTTAGTTAGTTAGCAGTTTTCTTGCTCATTCTTTGACTTGTTAGCCTTTATTGTGTCCTAACCATAATAAGTGTTTATTTTTGTTAAAATAATTCATATTTTATTTTCAATGTCATGTTAGATTTACTGGGATGAGAAGCTCAAGAAGTGGGTCAACACAGAAGAAGATGAACAGGTTTGTGTTCTTACTGATGTTGTGTGATAAACTAGAGCAATATTAAGTATGTTTGCACTGTGTAATACAGTGTCGTGTACCATATGGCAACATCACTAAGCAAAGTATTTTTTTTTGTTAATTTTGTTCTTGAAAACTTTTTGACAATATTTAACAATTTTCGGAGACCTTATTGCACTTCAAGACCTGAACTGAGCTGGAGTCAGTGTCAAATTTCTTTGTTTACTTTTTGATGATAAACAACTCTGCTTCCGACATTTCATACAGTTCTTATATTTCGATTTCAAGTCAAGTTGAAATGGGACACAGTAAGAATGTTGTCATACCTTATCACTGTAAAATTAATTGGACTGGTAAAATGTGCAGCTTTGTAATTTATAAGTTTTTACGTTTTCTTTTTTGTCATAGTAGATCAAATGTTATATTGTCCCTTAGTTTTCACTGATGACTGGCAAAGAATACAAATCTGGTTTTGGTATCTTACACATGTTTAAAGCAGTCTTCGCCCAGGAGTGAATAAATTCAAGAGACTTTTGACATCCACTAATTAATGCTGTTTTGCCTTATTCTACTTTTTTAGGAAAAAGCACCCCCACCACCTCCCCCTAGTGACATGCAGCTGAGTGGTGGTAGACCCCCCATGATGCCCCTTGGCAATGCTTCCACTTCAGGTATGTGTTCAGTTCAAAATAGTAATGGTCTTCACTGATTTCCAAATGGATAAACCTGTGATGTACTAGGGTCTTGAGCACCATCAAAGAGTAGTTCTGTACAACTTCTTGTTGTTATGTGGAGACAAATTGGTGTTGTGGTGAATGGGAGAGGAGGTCACTGGATTGGTCTCTCTATCACCTCATGAACAAGAAAGAAACCTCGGACTGTCTTTCTCTGTCCAAGTGTATATTAGATTGTTAAAGACTAGCATCCCATCCAGGGGGAGTAGTAATAGTCCTAGTTGATTCATATGACAGAAACTGGAATTTAGCACCAGCTATTTACTTACAGCTCTTGTGCAAGTTAACCGTTTATCCTAGTTGACACTCTTTTTATCAAAATTTAATTAGAAGAAATTATAGCACTGTAATAATTGCGGGAGGTGAAATGATCATATTGAATCCCCTGCTTGATTTTCCCTAGGAGCTACAACGCAAGGCCTAGCTGGACCTGTTTCATCATTTCCTTCCCCTGCTGCACCCCAGCAAGCGACTCTTGGAGGCACTCCTGCCGGTATGGCCACACCTCCTTCAGTTTCTAAATTCTCCAGGAAAGCATATGGTGGTGGAAGGCTAGGTAAGCTGGGAATTGTTTCAAATAAAAATTGTTTAAATGTTGCCATTTACATATTGATTGACTGAATTAATCACTGACTGATTGAACGGTTTTTATTTGCTCTTTAATTTATAGCCAAGAAGTATGTGGATGTTCTTAACCCCACTGGACAGAGCTCTAATGGTCCTGCTATGCTTCCAAGCAGCCTTCTGCCAACTTTCCCTGGTCCCACTACTGACTTCAATCCTGCATCCCTCTTTGTTCCGGCACCTGTGCCTGGTATGGCTTTTTCTTTTTTCTGGTCTTTTTTTTTTTTTTCAAAATTGGAGCTTGTGTGCAAACCAGACGTGATGGGTTGGGGGTGTAAAAGAGTCTGTTGTTTTTAAAAGTCATTATTATTAATAGTTTTTTTTTTGTTTGTTTTTGCTCCGAACTGAGTTTTTGGTACCCATTCATCCTTTCCTTCCCTACTCTGTCTGTGAGAGATACCTTTGGTTGTCCATGTGTTTTCTATAATTTTAAGAAAAATTAAGCAAAGCATAAATTGAGACTTTACGTTAGTTGATCAGTTTGTCTTCTTGTGAATATCCTGCACTTTTGAACTCATACTCAGTCTGCCTTACTTGAGTAGTACTGGTTTTGTCATTCCACATACCAGTAAGTCTTCACAAGCAACTTAAAGCATACCTCCTTCTCAGTTTGTCCTTTCAAATTAACATTTTGCCCCATTGAAATTGGATGTATGTGGTGTTTTAGGAAGTCTAACAGGGCAAGTCTGTTTAGCTAACAGTTGTATTATCTTTATACATTCTTATAGCAAATTCAGATGAAATGACTGACCCACAATCCAACACTGAGCCTGTTGTGGGTAATCCCGGGTCACGACCATCATCACGGTGAGTATAATCTTCATTAAATCATTTTATTTCATAATTTATTTGATATTTGATAGTGCAGTTATTATTTGTATTTAAAGTTTCTTGTCTAAGGAAACAACATGATGGCAGGGACTGGGCCTCGAACCACCAACCTTAAGATCTGAAGTCCAACGCGCTGTGCCCCCCAACTATTTTTGCTAGGCATTACATGTTCAAATTTTCTCGAAAAGGGTTCCTTGGTGTACCTTGTCTCTCTCCACCCAGGGAAGCCCAACACAATACTGCGAATAAACCTGTGATAAGCTGAGTTCTTATCTGGGGGAGTGGTACCACTCCTGGATGTTGCATGCTACAGAAACTGGTTAAAGGTTAGGTGTCCTGCGGTCCAGTTATGACTTTAGTTCAATGTTCATTCTGAGGAAAGGGTACTATGTGAAGCTGCAGTTTACAACCCTATATTCTAGACTACAAACCAAACATCCCTACTCAATCCCAGTGTGCAGAGTTTTCTTCCTGTTCTAGATTTAATTAGCTACCCGATAAATGATACCCAATTGTAGACCAAATTCTCTGATTTCCTATACTCTATCCCAAACTGAACTGCTTGAAAACAATATCCTTCACAGGACACATACCCATATCGCTTTTTTATGGGAGGGACCCCTGTCTCTTGGCCCATCATTTGCCCAAGGTTACCCATAGAACTGTTCTTTTAAGTCTTCGTTTGTTTGTGTTTTCCCAAAGAGAATCCGACATTTCAGTGAGCACAAGTTTATGTTTTTTTTTTTAATTTCAGAAATGGTGAATATGATGGCGGTGACCAGCAGTCACAGGTAATGATTTTTTTTTAAATTTTGATTGATCGATCGATCGATTGTTCAATCAATCGATTGAAATACCAATTTTTATGAATCCACCAGAAAGATTTCAGAAAGTTCTCAAAAGGTTGTCAGAAATCAATCTTAAAAAAAGTTTAAGAATGGCAAGAGTTTTGCACATGACACTATAAAATACTGGGTTGAGAAAACTTAAAAAATGCCTCGGCGCTTTTTAAATTGGAATCTGCATTTGTATAGTATAATCCGCTTAGAAATAATATCAATTTCTACTGTTGTTTTAATGCTAACCAGGTTTGGAACTTTGGAAGTTAGGGATTCTGTCTTGTATTAAATCATTTTTAATTGCTTATTAAATCTATTCCATAATTTCCAACAAACAACGTTAAAATTAACTTACAATAAATGAAACTTTAACAAATTAACAAATTTTGTAACCAAGGTAACTAGCACTCTCACAGTACAAGTATAATTCTATAAAGTATAAGAATATTATGGCTTGATTAGTTTTGTAAATTGTAATAATAATAATAATAATAATAATAATAATAATAATAATAATAATAACAATGCCTTTTTCCATAAGACCAAGAACACTTAACATTTAAAAACGAATTCTATGATTTTGATATACTGTTGCTTAAAGCTTTTATTATCCCTGTTTTCATGATCTGACGTACAATCTCGTGATTATATGTGTTTATGTCTGTCTAAACCAGAACTTTTGATTTCAGCATTCGCGATCGAGTTCAGCTTCTCTCACTTCAGCTGAAGTGCGTAGCTACATGATGCCACAGGTATTTCACTGCATTCTGCCTAGTTATTTGAGCTAAGGCAGAGTTAGTGAAGCAAGGTGTAGGTAGTCCAAACAGCTGCAGCTAAGCTTAGGCTAAAATGTATTAGTATAGACAAGATTGCCATTGGTTAGTTTAGAATAGACTAGAGCAAGAAAAATAAATAAATAAACCGAGACTTGACGCATGTATTAATTCATTAACCTCAACTCATGACAAAAAAATATTAATTTAAATGTAGGTTCTTGCATTAAAATAACACAGCCGTCATTGCTATGCAAGTACAGATTAATTTTAACAATGACACTCGTCAGAGATATCTATAAAATACCCTTGGATAAAATTATTTTCTAACGATAAGGTTATATACATTACAGAGCTGCGTTCAATGACAAGAAAAGCTATTTTAATAGCAAATTTTGCGTTGTTGTGTTTTGCTTTGAATAACACCAGCAGCTAATAAGTTGTTTTCAGTAACAACTTCTAATACTGACAATATTTGAAATAATCTTGAACATTGTAAAAGAATTCTAGCATAGTCGAAATCTTTGTTTTTTTCGAAATGGCAGAAAAATTTCTGCCTAGTATGCCCGTTACCGAAGTATGACAAATATTGTGGACCTTATACAGTCACAGAAATTGAACTTGCAGTGTCACATTTTCTAGTGTCAGCTAACCGTAGTTAACCTTTAATTCTCATGGTGCCAACAAATTAGGTACTCATGACGAATGCATATCTTGTCCCGTCCTCGTCAAACATCCCCTCTTCATTGTTATATTCTAGTTGTTTTGCCAAATGTTGATTTCATCTTAGTTGAGTTAGTATAGACGTGACATCGCTAACAGTAAATTTGGTACGGGGCATTTTGTTTTGCATCTGTCTTTGTAATGCGTTTGACAATGCTTTTTTGTTTTGTTTTTTTTTCGCAGGTTCCCGAGCCTCCCCCCCAGAATGCAGCTCCTACTTTTTACGACCCATCGGCCTTCAGCCAGCCCAAGGCACAGGCCACGCCTAGGAAATCTCGCTATCCCGTTCGAAAGTAGACAACAATTTAAATATCTGAATTTTTTCTAGGATTGAAGACTTAAATAATTGTCTCCTTGTGTACCTTAATGTAGCTTTGTTGAGATCCACTGCGAGCTTAACGAATTCACTTTGGTTTTGGCTTGTTTTTCTCTCTATTTTGGCATTTTGTTAATTCTCATATTTGCAGTGGATCTCAATAAAGCTTCATAGCTTCATTTTTTGTTCCCTTTTCCTCTGTCTCTGTCTGTATTTTTTAAGTCATAACATTTTCCAAAATTTCAAACTTCTTTCAGCCTCAAGGCACATTGTTGTGAATTTTTTTTCGAGTTTTTGGTGGATCTCGGTATTTAAAAATCCACCATTTATTTAAGTATTTTTTAAGGAGACAATCATTTAAGTTTTCAATCCTTATTTAAACATGTTCTTATGAATGTCGTCAAATTTTATGATGGGGGGAGTAATATTTAATAATAGTAATAATAGATGGTGCGGTGCAAGCATTAATGTATAAGTCCTTCTTCTTATCCGTCTTATTTCTTTTTCCCAATGAGTAAGTCAGATTATTGAACCCTTTTGTACCATCTCTCAGTATCTTTTTTGCAGGGAGCCAGAGTTTTGCAATCTTATTTACTAGACAACAAAGTTGAATCTGGTTCCTTTATATTCAGTTGTTGTTTTATCCTTTCTTTTACACAATGTAGCAAAGTTACATACCTATACTATTCTGCTTTTTACTTTCATCAGTTTGGTCACAGCAGTGGGAATCTAAGTTAGCTATATAGTCATTTTTCAGTTTCTTTTTCTCCTCGTTTATTCCGAAAGCCATTAATTTAATGTTTGTAAATTATTCTGTTACTTCCTTATTTCCTTCACGTCGTAGTTTATTGCCCTAAATTCTGAAAACTGTTATTACTATTTAACTATTCATTGCAAGTACTTCCTAGTATAACTACAACCCCATAGTTTTTGCAGTTTGTTTCTCTAAATTCCGACAACCGTTGTTGGAGTTTTCTTCAGTTTTTACCACACATCATTTCAAGCTTAGCTACAGTTTTACAGTATTTTGCAGTCCGTTGTCCTCTGTTCTAAAAACTGCCATAATTTATATATCATCACAGAACTTTGTGAATGTCAGTAGCTACAGACCTATAGTATTTCTAGTTTGATTTCCTCTGTTCTGAAGAAAAGGACCAGTGTGTATCGAAATGAGTAGAGTTAATGGGGAGAGTTTGTGACCACACAGCATATTGGATTATTTGGACTGTCATCGTCCAGTTACTCGTTTCCCTCGCCATTTGCGCCAGTTTCTCCCTTGGTTTGTTGTACATCTATACCTAACCAGGTTGGATCTCTCCTCTCCTTTTCCGTTCCCCAGTTTGGTTGTTGAGCTTTCAGTGCACTCAAATCAGATCGCGACTGGTGTGAGTTGCCATCTCTCGCAGCCAGACTGGGGAACAAAGTCTTCCTCTTTTTTTCAGTTGTCCCAACTTGGCCACTGAGCTTTCAGTGCATTCAAGCCTGTTCGCGACTGGTTTTGTCTGCCATCTCTCAGTAGTCAAGTTGGGCAACTAATTCTATCGGTGAGGTTCCCTCGATGTGGTTACTGAACTTTTCAGCGCGTCAGACCTGTTCGCGACAGGTTTGTTTGCGATTTTGCAGTAGCTACATTGAGGGACAAAATCTTTCTCTTATTTCAGTCGTCCCAGCTTGGTTTCCAAGCTTTCAGTGCATACAAAGCAGATCGCGACTGTTTTGTTTGCCATCTCTTGGTAGCCATACTGGGTGACTATTTCTTTCTCTTCGTGTTCCAACCTGGTTAGGTATTTTGAAATCTCGGGATGGTGTTTTCTGGCGTGCGAGTTAGTAACTTTGATGCCGTGGTTGTTTGATCTGCGAAGATAGCAGTTAAGCTCTGAAATGTAGGTCATCGTAACCGCTGGTTTTTTCTTCAGGATAGAGGGCAGTTGTCTCTAACTTATTATTCATTGCTTTTTTGAAATTATGTCAACTGAATTATGTCGGAGTTTTAATACTGCCTGATAGGTTTATTGCTAGTCTCTTAACGTTGCCAACTGTTGTTTAACTGTTTAATTATGAACCGCTCTTCAGGATATAGGGCCACCTATCTCTTTTGTTCATCTCTCATTTGTAGTAATAGTATCCAAACGAGTACTGTACATCATTGTTTCTGGTGATGTCTTACCCTTAACACTGCACAGTGCAATTGTTTTTGTAACGTAGCCACTTTAGTCTGTTGCCTTTTATTGGAGTTTTCGTTTTCTTTCGGAATAACTGGTGTTAAATAACTAGTTCACAGAACTGACTTTCACTAGTTCAACGAAACATCACTATTTTTTGTTGCAGTTTTGTGTTCAGGAATTTGGCTCTCGTTGGGAATTTTCCGAGATACAGTTGAATTTAGTCTGGGCTTATACAGGGCTTGCATTGCACTGGCATGAGAAATCAATAAAAGAAGTAATTATTAGTTGTGGTTTCTCCTCCGTCTCCAATATCGTTTATAAAGAAGAACGAAATTGACAAATGATGTGTCACTCTAGATACACAGTGACGTAGGCAGTGGTATATTTAGGCCATTTCGTAGAGCGCGAAAGAACCAACTAAATCTCCGTGATTCGCGCTTTAGGCTGTCTTCCGTTTAGCACCTCTCAGTAGTCGCTTTAATTTGAGAGGCGACTTACCAAGGCACACGGAAACCTTGGTTTTCAATAGCGAAGCGAGCGCACGCACTATTGCAGACTCCACGATACAGGTTTTAAGGCCCCGTTCACACGTAGCCGTTTTCGTTCGAAAACGCAACTTTTCCTTTGCGGATTGGCCTTCTGTCGACACTTATCCGGTGAAAACGGTGACCGAAAACGCAACTTTTCGAAAACGCTCTGCAGAGTGGATTTTTTTAAAACTCCGTTTTTGTGTTTTCGAGTGGACGGTGAAAACGGAACTTTTCGAAAACGATGACGCCACAGTGTTGGATGCCTACCCCGCGAGAAAGCCGCGCGAAAAACAAACCTAAATGCAAAATGGGCGAAGGATACTGTGCTACAAAAAGATCCAGAATTTCGGAGTATGATGATTCATGATTCCCAATCATGGCGTGATTGGCGTGATTCCCAATAGACATTTTCCGATTGCAAGTTTAAGAAGCAGCTCCACTTCGTCATCTGTCTAAACAAACGAGTCAGCCTTGCTCTTGCCCTTCGATCTACCCGGTTTTTGTCCTGACTGCGACATCTTTAAACTATTTCCTTACAAATTTTAAAGTTCCTTACAAAGACGGACACGCGAAACGACAAAAATGGCGTTTTGTGCCATGAGGACCATTCCGGGACGACAAATAACAAAAGCACTGGGTTAAGAAACTGAAGAAAATCCTAGTTCAAACAAGGAGCTATCAAGACGCAGGGGCACCCAACGAGAAAATTTTAACAAAATACTTGAAATATCGTTTTCTGCTTTCTTAGATTGTTTCCGAGCTTTTTATAGGCATATTTGTGTAAGCTTATGTAGATTGGTCTGTTCGGATTTTTTAGCTGAAAATTAAGGCTGCAGAAAATTTTAGGAAATAAAATCCTATCCGCTGAATTTCCGAGCTGCTGATGGCTCTCCGAAAATGCTGGCTGACCTTATTTTGCACTCCAAACGAGAAATTTGTCCCTCCGAAAACAATAGGAATAAGCAAGTCCTCTTGTTTGGAAAGTCCGACGTGACGTTTCGCCGAAGAAATCTCTAGCTTTCACTGAAATTAAATCCAAAATTCTCAGGCGATTTTAGGCCTTCCGAACAGATATTACCCGAAACGAAGCGTTGGTTTCCCCTGAAGACGTCTGCCAACTCTTCCCACGAAAAGCGAGTCCAAAGGATCCTGGGCCAACTGCTTTGAATGTTTCTTTTAATGGAACGATATTGCTAATTGTTATTTCCATGGAAACAATGTTGTATTGTTATTTCCATAAAGCTGTTGTTGTTCTATTTGTGTTTTCCTGTGGTTAAGCTTGGGAATATACATTGTGCATGCAAAACCGTTAGGTCGTCAGCAATGGTTTTGACGCGTTAACTGAAACACATTTGTGTTTGTTTTTTCTTTTTGCGTTTTTTTTCTGAAAACAGGAACAAAGTCAAGGTCAGTCTATAAATATAAGTTGATCATACAGGTAAAGTTATGTTTTGAATGTGTGGGTTGAAGGTGAACGTTTCCTTGGATTTTAGTGGTGTATTTTGACGGCAAAGAATACTTAACACATTTTTTTTACTCAGAAACCGTGACTTCAGTCGTCATTGGAGCATGTAACTATTAGCAACGGAGCGTTATGTTATAAACATGTTGCTCACAAAGGTAACCACTGGAGTACGTGACTTGAATCACCCAATGAAATGAGCTCCCTTTGTAGATATATTATTATTATTATTATTATTATTATTATTATTATTATTATTAACATAACGCTTCGTTAAATGTGAAAGAAAAACGAAATTGACGAATGACGTGTTACACAAGATGCACCGTGACGTGCGCAGTGGTATACTGGTACTTAGGAACAATATCAGCAAAGGACCGCAAACGAAAATGCTGCACGTGTCCGTAGGATCTAGTAAACCAGACCTAATCAGCCAAAGAAATACTCAAATGACAAACAAAGCAGCAAGGCTGATCTGACTACGTAGAAAGATT
>Ga0126336_10000646_pt1 | contig 15267 bp, 11 predicted proteins | sample SidCmetagenome_FD_92530 | JGI IMG/M metagenome (GOLD analysis project Ga0126336, IMG submission 92530) | Coral microbial communities from El Islote,Puerto Morelos, Mexico - Siderastrea C C metagenome | ecosystem: Host-associated > Invertebrates > Cnidaria > Coral | place: El Islote,Puerto...
AAAATGTGAATACCAGTTAGATTTTGTTTTAGTCAAAGATGTCTCATTTTCAGTTTTTCAAAAGTAGAGTTCCCCCCCTTACAAAGAATGCAGGGCCAGGGGTCCCCCCGGGAACAAAGAAAACATCTAATAACATTTTTGGAAAGTCGAAGGATGATAGGTTGCTAGGATGTAAAAAGAATTTCAACCAGTCTCTTGTGCTTTGATAATATTAGCTAACAGAAAGTCCATTTTCGGGGATTAAAACATCCAAATAAATGCATTTTTGGGCATGAACTTCCCCCCCTGATACCAAGTTCGGTTTATCACGAAAAATGAAAAAAATACCATCATGATACTTCCACCCGAAGGACTAACTTCACACAAAAAGTGAAGGGAAGTTTATTTTGACCATTTCCAATTTTGCTCAAACCTTAGCAACATTTGCTCTTAATTACAATCGCTAAGACTTTTGGTTTCTCTAAAATTTACATATGATGACCCTTGTCTCCATAGGCCACATTATTTGTCAGACACAGTCAATGAAACGGGTAATGATTTCGACCGGCATTTTGTCATTTCTAATGGTCCGGATTGAGGAAACCTGTCCGGAATCACGGCCCTCAATTTTGCCAATATGATCAAAGAGGTTGAATCAAAACAAGCAAAAGGTTTTCTCATTCTACTTAAGGACAGCCTTATGACAAAAATACTATGGTTGCATTTCCCAAGAAACTACCTTGGTTGCAGCATTCTTGGCTTTTTTCCTCTGAATTGGTTTTTGTTGGCAGAGAATTACAGAAAGGTTCCTCTATTTCTCCACCAATGCATTCATCGTCTAGGAGAGTCTCATTCCATTGTTTTGTTTTATCTTCTTTCTCCTCTTCTCCTAAGTAGTACTGACTATTGCAGTCAGCTTCAGTCCCAAGATACCTGGAAATACTTGTTGTGTCGTCATTACGACAGAAAAAGTTGCTAGCGTCTAAATGTCCACCTTTCCTTGTACCCTGTACCAGGGCTGTCGCTATGGAACTTTTGCCTGCTTTTGGATCACCCAGTAGAACTAAAGGAATACGAAGAAAAAACACTTAAGACTTTTCTTATTGTAGAATTTTATAAAATACACACTACTTGGAGTTAAATCTCGGGGACGAATTCCACCGCTAATTCCAAAGGCAGACTTCAAACATAACTTTTTAAGCAAGCTTTTCTCAAGTGGTTGTTCGATTTAATTCGTTTCTTGTCGGTGATGCGCAATAGGTCATCTCAATTTAAGACCAACTGAAGAAGATTACTTCTCATTTGGTCTGCTAGGTAAATAATCTCCTTCCGAGACGCATTTCAAACGGCCAGCATTAGAAAAAACCTTAAGTGATGCATTACTTATTGAAGTTTGCATGTGTTTCTTAAACACGTCAAAACTTTAACTCCCGAACAAAGTATATTCTGGTCCTCAACTACATGCTGAGGCTCTTGCACTTTCCCCACGTTTCAAAAGTAGTCTGGAGACTGGGAACGTTTGAGAGAATGATTAGGTGTCTTATTTCAGAAGTATCCTTAAATGTGTTTTTAGGGTCTCAGAACCGCATTTGTTGATGTTCTCTATTGGTGGACGGAAATATGTTTTTAACAAAATTTCCTGCAGTAAGTCATAAATTGCGCAAGCACATTCACGACTTACCTGATTGGAAGACCGTTAAACCCAATCCTTCCACTTACCTGGACGTTTCAAGGAATACTTTCGAGTGGCGCTGTCCTCTTCTACGTTAACACCCACCATTTTATGAATCTTTTCGTCATCAACAGGGTGAAAGTGCTTAACATCGATGGCACTCAGAACACTTTGCGAAGAGAAGGAACCTCCAGCATTAACATGGTCGCCTCCAGCATCTGTTGGAACCTCTGTTTGTGGCTGACTTGAAGTGAGGGGTACTTCCCGGAAGACTGCTTGGGGTTTTGGGGGGGTTACTACCACTGAAGAAACTGTTGGAAAAATTCTGAATTACAATTGAGTTCCAAACAAAAAGGAAAGAAACTACGAAACCATTCCTATATAAACCTGAAGGATTCCTCTAGATAATAGAGTAGTTTATCCGTTCTACTGCAGCCATGCCCCCAGGATGGTACCTAGTATCAAGCCAGAATGGTAGGCCTGCAACGATTCTAATATTTTGAGTTTTAAAGAATTTGCTTCAGGACAGTACGATGTCAAAGGTAGCACACCGATACGAAAAAGAACAGAAAGAAGTTGTTTTAGACGATGGACTCGATCAGATTCAATTACAGTCGCTTGACATGTTGCAGGAACAGAAAAAGCTTGCTTTGACATTTTTGAGCTAGCCGTTCGCCTGATCGGCAGGAGTTTTCGAACTAGAACATCGGCTAGAACATCTTACAGCTTTTTCTGCTATCCAGGTTCTTACACCTGAGGGTTAAGGAGGAAAAAAGGAATGATGGAAGCAATAAGGCCAAGTGATGTTGACACCACAGCGTGTAGCGTTGTTGGTAGTATGCATGTCTGAAGATAGGCGTGGTGAACAAGAAATTATTATTGTGGCCTCTGAGGTGGAAAAGGAGGTCAATATTGAAAAAAAATGACCTCCTGTTCCGGAAAAGCCGAATCTTCTGTTAAAAAGGGAATGTTCACAAACATTGAAGGAGGTGCGACGAAAAATCCGACCTGAGAATGTAAAATATGTTGAAAAGCAGGAATGGACGCATTTCATCGCGTGCATTTATAATTGCTGGGTGAGAACGACCCAGTTCAACCACACTAACATACAGCCGTGTGTGATACTCTTATAATGACTGGTCTCAAGAGACGTATTTTGTGTGAGGTGGATTTGTAGTTCATAAACTATTAATGTTCTTAAGGACTCAGCCACTTTTTTGCTTTTTCATATACTTGCACAGCCCAAGGTAGCAATGAAAGAAAAGGCCGTTATAATCCCGTTATGCTATGGTGCATGTATTTAGTGGACAACACCTGACTAACAAAACGGGATGCGAGTGAGCATTTAACCGAGAATCAGTCTATATTCTAGTCTGATAGAGTACGTAGATTATCTTTGTCGTGTTCCTCAACAGGTGAAAACACAACCGTTGATAATTATGGAGCTCCTTTGCGGCCGCTCGATACTCATAGAATTATATATATATCCAGGCGACTCAATTTTGATGATCACGACGTCACGTGACCGTACGACGTATTGTGTACCATATTTCACGTAAAATGTTCGTAGTGTCCAAATACTCGCGCGTTTACATATTGGTGAAAAATGGCGGACTACCTTCGAACTAACGCTTTAGTCTAAACCACCTTTTTCGAGGCGTTAAGTAAAAAGGATGTACTCTCAAGGATATTTTACCACAATTACGATGTTTTCTTGGAAATGACTGCTCCCAACACGTTTATACAGAATGGATGCTGACTTCTCAACGCGCTCGATTTTCATGAAGGTAACTTGGCATGCTGGGAATGAAGACGTCCTTATGATAGCTCTATATAAACAGGAAAAGACCCGAAAGATTGCTTTAAACTCGACGGCACATATAGAAGAAATTGAATGGCTTGAAGGAAAGAAATCCTCGTTCGAAGACATACTTGTTTTTTTTCAGAGAAGATCCGGTAAGCGCCCATCTGCAAAGGACCACTCGAGCAGTAATTTTTCGATTAGATTTTCAAGTACTTCTCAGTTCACTTTTAGAAACGGTTCAGTATATTTTATATTTGATTGTGGATTTACATCGTTACACTGTTTAATTGAGCGAGTTTAAATGTTTAAGATAATTTTCTTAATCTGTCTGAAAAACTTGAAAACATTCGTTCATAATAGCCGTAAAATTAATTCCCGCCTCGAGCTGAATATGCTTGCGGGTAACTTTTCTTCTAGGCGAAAATAAAATGCTTTTTTGGTTGTGTTTTCTTTCAGTGACCTGTAGAACATCATGAGCTACGAAAGACAGTTTATCTCCATAAAAGAAGTCCTTGTTTTATTTCTAAACGTTCAGAGAAAAAAATGATATTATTCCCGGATCTGATCGTGAATAAAAGAAACTCTTAGCGATCAGCTTCGCCGCTTGCGATAGGTGAGATTTAATAAGAAAACGACTAAGGAAACAGCATTTAGAGAAAACTTGATTTATCCACATGGTAGACCCTAAATAAAATGTCGCTAATTTACTCTTATTTCAATGTGTTCTTTATAAATAAAAGCGTGAATCATCGCTGGGCGGCATTCTTTACAAAGTTAAAGAACAGCATTTGTGATCCTAGGGTTTCGCTATTCAACCACTGTTTCAACCGTAAAGTATGGAGTTTCTTTAAGCGAGGTCTTACGCTAGAAACTCTGCATCTTGTATGCAAGAAATCACGGAATACGCTTCCCTCTAAGACTTTCAAAACACAAGTTGCTATCTGTGTTTAATAACAAGGTGTTCAGCTTGAAGTGAATCAAGAAGCTTAACTTCATTAAATTCTAACAGAGAAAAAGACTAAAAATGCCCGGTGACAAGCCTCATCGAAAGTTATTTTTGTCACCATTTTAATGGAAAGCCCGTCATTCCTCCCCACCCGTCCGAAAATGTCATAATACACTGAACACATTACTAAGAAGGCCATAAAAAGCGACAATTAACTGAAAAGAAGCGGGAAATTATGTACTGAAGAGACCTATATTGTACTGCGGGGCGAATTGGAACCTTGTCCATGCGTACAGTGTGAAGGCAGACTGTTACAGCTAAGTTTATGTACATAAAATATCAGCCCTTTTATCACCTTTGGGGTGGTGTCGTAGTGGAGAGACGTGCGAACTGTTTGATTTTGGTTTCTCTTCGTTTTCAGGTGGTGCTAGTTCAAACCTCACAACTTCACTATTTTGTGTCCCCAATTTTTTATCTTTTTTCGTTTTTTTTTCTTTCTTCCTTTTTGTTGTTGTTGTTGTTGTTGTTGTTGTTTCGGTTTGATTTTTGTACCTCCTTTATGTCACCTCCTTTCTTTGTAACCGGTTTTTATTTCCATTATTCTCGCATGCACATGAAAATTAGCGTATGTAGGCCTACGATTGTGTTTTCAGTGGCCGGTGGAAAATTATGAACTATGAAAGACAGTACAGCTCCATAAAAGATGTCCTTGCGGACCGCAGTGGAAACAGTTTTTTTGGTTCATTTTCTCAAATGTAGGGCTTTTCACCATCATTTTACAACGGTAGTTTTTCTTTCATCGCTGGGCGGTATTCTTTACAAAGTTGAAGAATAGTATTTTTGATCCTAGAGTTTCTCTATTTAACCGCAAAGTACGGAGTTTCTTTACGCGAGGTCTCTAGAAACTCTGCATCTCGAATGCAAGAAATCACGGAATCACTTCCCTCTAAAACTTTCAAAACACAAGTTTCTCTCTTTGTTTATTAACTAGGAGTTCAGCCTAAAGTCTACAAATAAGCCTAACTTAATTTTTAAAAGAGAAAAAGACTAAAAATGCCTAGTAACAAGACTCAACGAAAATCAAAACGAAACAACATCCAAAAAAAAAAAAACAGGAGAGACAAAATAGTGAAAATGTAAGGTTTGAACGCGCGCCACCTGACTATGTTTTGTATCTTTTTTGGTTGTTGTTTCGTTTTGATTTTCTTACCTCCATTCCGTCACCTCCTTTCTTTGTAATGGGTTTTTATTTCCGTTGTTATCGTAAATGGTAAATATTAAACCGAAACGCAATTTATGAAACCGTGAACATCAGACCAAGGAAATGCACTATCTTTCTTAGTCTCCTTTTGTTTTTTAACGGAGGTTTTAAGGAGCTCAGCTGTTAGGCTATATAGTCTAACTATTATTATTATTATTATTATTATTATTATTATTATTATTATTATTATTATTATTATAGTGTCACATACCGCACGGAAAGGCTCTTTCACTTTTCAGCTGGTTGCTTTCCACAATTGACCAAATTTCCACCATTTTTTTCCGCGTGTTCATAGCGCTTTCATGCTGCTCTCCTAAGACTTCTCTTTGTATTTCAAGTGCCTTCTCAAGCTCGTCCAAAGCCTCTTTGAATTCTTTTTTAATTACCAGAAGTTCACTGATATCGACATGCGAGTGAGCAGTGTCCTGATGAACCCCCAGAAGCTTAATTTGCAACTCTAGGGCCCGTCTACTGTACATTAAAGCCAGCTCAACGTTCTCGGGCTCTGAGTTTCCATCCGCGAGGGCCTTGTACGAGCCAGCCATGTATCGCAGGGTTGAAGCGGTCCAGGGGTGGTCACCAAGGTCACCTTTGTAGACCGGCAAAGTTTCTTTTCTCCAGATGTCGATGGCCTTTTTGTGGTCACCATACTCACGATAGGTAACTAAAGAAAGGGAAAAACGATATAGAAATTCTCTGATTCGTGTTGACACATTAGTATACATCCACCAGTACATGCTTAAACAAAACACCATCCCTGAACTGCCCCGTGCACGAATAACGCTCGCAATGCCCGCAGCGTCATTATTACCTAGCAAGAACACCGCTCAATCGACAGGCGGTGTGACACCATGATTAACTTGAGCATAAGGTCCGAACAACTGCATCGCGGTGGGCAGATGACGGTTAACTGCTTTTTTATTGACACCTCTCTAAGACGGACCGTTGCACCTTTCTAAGACGGACACCTCTCTAAGACAGACAATTCTCTAAGAAAGACACTCCTCTCTAACGCACACAGCTTTCTGCGACCCCCACCTCTATAGACAGTCAGATCGAGGTTAATAGTTTTAGAGGGAGTTCGCCCTGTATGTCCGTATCAGTGAAAAGGAAACTATTGCAATATGCTTTTCAGTAATATAAACTGCTTTGTCATCACAGTGAAGTTCAAATACCTACTTGCTAGTTCACAGTATCCAGCAGCCACATATAGAGGGACCCCAAGGCTCTTCCCTACATCAATTCCTTTTTGGATTAGCTCGCGACCTTTTTCTTCTTCACCCTACGAACCAAGAAACAGGGAAAGTTAATATTACAGAATTGTAGTGCAGTGGTCTAGGATTTCGTGGGAAGTCGGTTTAAGATATTTCCACATAATAGACACCTCACCATATTGCTCACCGCAAATGTAATGCAGTTAACGCTAAATGTTCTACTAACTGAAAATGAAATAAACATTAACTCTAGATGTAATAACTTTACCAACTGTAAATGTAAAACACTTTAACGCTTAATGTAAAAAACTGGCCAACCGCAAATGTAATACAACTTAACGCCAAATGTAATAACCGTGTTTTTTTCCGGATAAGGCAATGGTGACCTTAACCCAAGGTCACCATTCACTTGTTGTTGCGTTTTGAGTTACAGTAGCGTTGTTACCTGAAGTGAATAACACAACCCGAGCTTGCAGATTGTGTGAGCAGGCGTCTCGCACTTCTGTTGTTCCTCTGGGAGTGTCATGCGGATATCATACGCCTGGTGGAACATCTCCACAGCATCTCGGTCTACTTTGATGTGAGCCACATCACGAAGACGAAGAAACCCGAGTGAATTTAGACTGTCTGCTAATCGTTTCTGGTCACCGGAATCCCTTGCAAACTCGCAGCACTTCTGGTATAGGTTAGTACATTCTATGGGTGGAGATAACACTTGAGCCAGGAAATCCAGGACCTCAGAACTGTTGGCCGCATCTATGCAAAATTCTGCGCTGCTTTTGTCTTGTAGACAATTCTTGAACGCTTCCATAATGTTTGCTTTCTCGTTTCTAAACATTGAGATGGCATCCAAAGCTGAATCTTTCGTGATGAACACTTTACTGAGGCGTCGAAGCTGTTCGAGGTAATGGTGATTAAATTTATGCTCCGCTTCTTGACCTACATATTCCATCTTTAAGGACTTTCTCTCCGTTCTGCAGAAGTCTCGAACCAAAGGATGCAAGACGACCATTCCATTCTTCATTTTCTGAAGCAGAGAGCTCTTCAGCAGCTTTATTTTAGCTGTCTCTAGTTCCAGCTGGTCATCAAAAAGAAACCTCATGTCCGTTCCAGAAAACTTCGATGGAAATACCGAAACTCGGATAAGATTTTCAATTACACTGTGAGGAAACTTGCAGAAGAACCGACACAATGTATTATAGGCACCGGTGGTCTTCAGCATTCGTATGGGAGTCGCGGAAAGTTCTTCAATTAAAACTGTGGGACTGAAGCCGTTATTGAGTAAGCACGCACATTGGACAAGAAGGAGTGGTATCCCACCACAGAGCTCGACGAGTTTCTTTCCATGCACTTCAGAGTTTCCAGCTGACTCCTGAAGTAACCGTAGCAGTAATCTGGCAGACGAGTCAGAATCCAAAGGTTTGAGAGAAACCTTACGTATTCCCGGTGATTCGAAGCCCAGGTCTTCTCTACTAGTGATAATCAATTGAACTTTTGGTGCATATTGTACCAAATATCTTGCAAAGTAATTAAATTCCTTTCCCTGTACGTCTTCTGTGTTGTCCAATACAATAACTGTGTCTTCCCTGAGCTCTTTCAGTCTACGCTTGGCTGTCGATACCAGATCGTGTCTTTCCGATACGTGGCGACAGTTCAAACGACGAAGGATCTCTCTGGAGACATCCGTAAGGGTGTTTTGCGTCTCAATGAAAATAACTGACTTTTTGCACCGCAGCAAAAGATCTTGACTGACACGAATTGCAACTTGAGTCTTCCCCATTCCAGGGAGAGAAACAATAACGATCATGCGCGCAGGATTTGGGACCTGTGTGAGTTCTTGAATGATTTCATCCACAACGTCTTGCCTCCCTACGAAGGTCGCTGATAGGCAGGGAAGATTTCCAGGGTTACTGGAGTCTGTGAAAGTGAATGGAGACGATTATTAGAAAAAGGGGTGAAATAATAGTCGAGATTTTTGTCGTCTTCTCTGTTGCAAAAGCGACCAGAGAAGACGGCTCAAATTCAGCCTAGTAAAATTATAGAATAAGCGTTTACTGTTATACCAGCAGTTTCCGTCTCCCGAATTGCCTAGTAAACGAAAATGGTGTCTACAATGGAGTTAAATAAATTGCGCGGTTAAAGTGGTCTTCTACCTAAAATGACGGTCGCAAAAAAAATGGCAAAATTGTAACTGAGCACTTACAAATGCCATCTTGAAAGTAAATTTGAATAGGGCAATATAAGTTTTCCATAACAATTGCCATAGCAACAGCTGATTAAATCTATGAAATGCTCACAAAAGATACCCAATAAATAAATTGACCCCTTCCTCCCGCACGCTTGTTACACGACGTATAGGCGAGTTCTCGTGTCCGCGTCTTCACCGACAAAACATGAATCAGAGCTCACAAAAAGGTGTTTCTTAAACAGAAATTCCGTTCGGCGGCTGATTTAACAATAGTATTAGGGTAATGAGCGACGGGTAATTGTCTAGAACCCATTCCCTTATCCCTAAGATCGTTTCTATCGAATAACAGAAACCTGACATCCCTCTTGCGTTTTAACCTACTGGGCCCGGTTGTTCAAAGGGTGGACGCTATCCAGCGGATAAATCGCTATCCAGCGGATAAACCGCTATCCAGCGGATAAATCGCTATCCAGCGGATAAGAGTTAACCAAAAAGAAACACTATGCAACAGATCAGGGCCCAGTTGTTCAAAGGGTGGATAACACTATCCACCGGATAAATCGCTATCCAGCGGATAAATGACAACAAATCAAAATACACTATCCACTGCAAAGTGGTTTATCCGGTGAACAGAGTTGTCCGCTCTTTGAACAACCGGGGCCTGTTCCGTAGTTATCGACAAGATTAAAGAACTTGAGTTGTTCCTTTAACTTATCATTATCTTCTTCTACAAAGCTGGCTATTTTTTAGGTTTGCACCGTTAAGAGTTTAAAGATTAAAGTTGATTTCATACTTATCTTACCGCGAATAGTAAGTTACTGTACTTCATTTTTAATTGGTGAAGACGCGTAGCGTTGAAACGGGTTATAGGAGGTACATGAGGAAAATTCGGGCGGTTGGTCGATCCCGAGTAAAATTTTATTGGTAGTTCCGTGGATCACTGGTGGCCTGTGAAATCACAACACTACATAATACTGCGTGAGGGCAGGCGTAGATATTTGATAGTAAACAAAATGGCGGCCTTCGCGGGGAGAATACTCGGGTACTCGACCGCCGAAAATGATTTTAAATTTCTCGGATCATTTAAAGAACCTTTGAAAAAAAGAGCTCCTCCCGAGATTCCAAACCGGTACTGTAAGCTTCAAAAAATCAGCGGGAAAAAAAGCAGAAGAAATCACCTGTTACCAAAATTGCGAGGGAATAACAAGCAAGTAATTTAACTGAGTATTTTCAAAACTTTTTGAAATTATTCATGATATGAATAAATATGTTTAAAAATTAAACTTCAAACCGATCTGATCTGATCTGATCAAAGAGCTGAAATATGTCTACGAAGACTTTTTATTAGGATCATTTCGTCTTTACAAGTTAGCTCATAGGAGCTTTTGATTGTACAATGAACGCCCCTTGTCTCCAATTCAGGAGGAGTAGCTAATCAGTAGTTGTGTACTGTAAAACCCTATCAATTGATGGCATAAGTTCCTACAAACTTCTTTTCCAAAGTTTTGGCATCTGATGCTGGTTTTTTTGTCGACTCAGGAATCATGTCACTTTCCACCCTTATTAACAACTTTTAACTCCCTTACTTACAGCATTAAACATAATAAGATAAGGGATCTGGGACTGCTATGGCCGAGTGAAGGCACGTATTAAACAATAAAAATACGCAATTTTAGACTTTTAAGTCTTCAGACTGATACACTACGTTAAGTTCTAACTTTGCGTAGTAAATCAGTCTGAAGATTCATATTTTATTCATGTTTTTGACTTCTTAAAAGGTGTTACACCAGCTGTTATTGTATGCATTGTGGTTTCAAGAATAAATGTGCGGTGTAATACGTGACTAGTGATTGTGTGAGTTTTAAATAAAATATTGTAGAGTTTTTAGTGATCTCAACGTTTTCAATAGTTCGTTTTTGGTTGTGCCTTGATTGCGTTTTTCAGATTTACTCCTTAGCACGATTTTAGCGCGAAACGGATGTTTTGCGATGTTTGTTTATACGTCGCTAGGAAGTTAATCCTTATTTAATGAAGTGTTCTATTGTTTTTATAGAGTACATCAATTTGCTTGTTTTGATTTCGAATTCGTACCATTTAATATTTCTTGTAGTAATTGTTTTTAGTCGGTTTGTTTTAAAAGGGAAACTTTTAGCAATTCATAAGTGTTGTCAGTACAACACAAATAGTCTGTTGTTAGTGGTGTTATATCAAGTTCTGTTTTGACTCCAAGATTGTTAGTCACGTCCACGGCGTTTTGCTTTATTGAAAAAGGCGGGACTTTCTCTTAGTCCACTTTCAAGAAGAAGCTGTGTCTATATTTAACCTAACTGTTAAAGAACGCTGTTACGGAATAATATTCAACTTACAATTTCACTAGCATTTGAATAGTGTGTTGAGTCGTAATCGATAGAACTGTTCTTTGTAATTTTTACATTGCTCTTTTAACCTTATTTTGACCAGATATCTTGAGAACGATGCTGAAAATTTAGGAAGAACTAGATTTTGTAACTGCGTAACTGGTCGAAGCTTTATATGCTAATCATCTTCGTGCGCAAGCGTACTTTCGCAATAGATCTTCTGCTCAAGGCATTACGTTAGCCCAGATTTGAGTTTGACAGGTAACTGACATGAGATTGACAGTTCTCGCCTGTTCAAGATAAAAGATTGAGAGCAAAAATTCTTGTGTGATTCGAAGCTAGCCTCAGTACTGTAAAGATCAAAAGTTTGAAATAAACAGTCAAGTATTGAGGAAGACAACAAGTCATTTTAGTTTGTTGTTGGTCTAACTAATTCCCCTATAAAAGGACCATTCAACAACACACGTGTTTCTGCTTTCTCTCAAAGGACACGGTCCAATTCACAAACCAAACATGAGCTCACGTTTTGTATGCGGCAGTTTAATATAAATTTTATATAACGTTTACAGCATAGCGAGTGACTGACAGTCACGTGCAAATCTTGCCCATATGCTTCATATTCTTGTGCTTGTAAAAAAAAAAGCTCGTGCTTATTTCAAAAGTAGTACCTAGAGAGAGATACTGGCAACAAGTGCAAGCACAAGAATAAAGAAGCACTGTGCAGCATACGCCACTTTGCCTTTGCGCTTACCGAACGTTGCTGAACAAAGAAAAACCTTACCTTGGTCGAATTTTCTCCCTTCTTGTATTATATCATTTGAAGAGATTCGTTGACCTCTGCCACGACACACTTTATTCTCTACCAGTACCTCATATTCAGGCTGTTTATCAGCTTCCTCACTAACTGAGACTAAAAAATGACGCAGAGTTAAGTGGTCATAACACCAAATTTTATAGCCAGGTGGGCAAGGAGTCCAAGGGCGCGTTCTGGAATGAGACTACTTGGAATGCCTTTTTGCCTTCCTTTGGTCTTTTTTTTGATCACCTGTTCTCATTCTGGAAACGTTAGAATACCATTCCATGGACAATCATTCGCAGTTTAAAATGTTTTGTTTTCTTTGGTTTACGATATTCGTGAGTTTCACAGGTTCTTAAACCGAGGAAAAGCCCGTCGCTTTGAGCCCTCCAATTACATTTGCAATTGGGTCTTCTTTCAGGGGCACCCAGCGGTTCGTTTCCGGGCGGAATATCTTTTCGGCAGACTTAAATCGCCTGAGATATTCAGATTTCATTTAAGTGAAAACTAGAGTTTTCTTTGGCGAAACATCACTTCGGGCTTTCGTAACAAGAGGACTGATTAATTCCTATTGTGTTCGGAGGGGCCAAAATGTCGTTTAGAGTGCAAAATAAGGTCAGCTAGAACTTTCGAAGAGCCGTCAGAAGCACTCGACGGATGGGATTCTGTTTCCTAACTGTTTCCTGCGGCCTAAAGTTTCAGCTAAAAACGCCGAACAAATCAACTTGTAATAGCTTGCACAAATATGCCATTAAAAGCTCTGGGCCGTTTACATGAGAGAGGGTGCCCCTAGGTAGTAGAGTTACCCTAAGTAATAGTTTCCCTTCTCCTTTGTATTACGCAGTTCGTTTTACATGCAAGGGACGGTACCCCTAGGGGATAGGGTTTCCCCACCTTGAAGATAGGGAAACCCTACATGATAGGGACAAGTTTTGTTCACATAAGCCCATGTAAAACCAAAAAGTAGGGCTAGCCCTAGGGACTGGGGCTATGTTTTGTTGTTCTCAGTTTGCCACTGGTCACGCGTAAAAGGCGCCAAGTTCGAGCATAGATTCAAACTGTTCAAGCTCAAGCTTCAAACCAGGAGAATATTTTCGGACTTTTTAACTCCAAATAATGACTGAAAGTCAACCTGAAGGTTCAGAAACGACGAGGGACGAAATGGAGGAAGATCTGATCGAGGAAAGCGCTTTCGAGGTCGAGGAAACCGACCAATACACGGCCCAGAGAGCGAGCGCGAAATCATTTACAAACGTCAACAAACGAAACGCACCTGCAAGCCAAAGTAAAAGCAACAAGAAGGCGAAGAACATTTCTTGGTCAACGGAGAAAGTGGAAGATTTGTTAACTTATAAAAAAAGTTTTTTAAAACGATTTGTTTTAAAAATAAGTGTTACAAGTTAAGTTTGCACAGTGCTGCTCTCCAGTTAAGGTTACTCCGGACCTTCGCAGGTGTCCTCCAGTGTCCTCCGGGGAAAAAATTCGTATGCGCGCCATTTTAAAGGAAAGCACGGCATACTACATATCATTGGAAAGCTTAATAAATACAGATTTCAGGAAAAATATGAATTGCCAGTTTTTTTAATTCCACAAAAGAAAATTGCAAAAATGACCGCGAAAATGACCATGCGTCATTCCGGCAAACAAATGAATTAATAGGGTACCAAACTTAAGCAGATTCTGTGAAATTTGGCCTGAACATTCCATAGATGTTGTGAAACAAAAGCGTGTCGGGGATTTTCAATGCAATGGCGATCTTCAATGCAATGCCCATTGCGCATTCTTCGCTACTTGAACTTGAGAGATTAATTAAAAAATAACCAGTCAGAATATCGAAAAAAGCTGACACACTTTTGATGATTGATCCTTTGGGATTAACACTGTACAGTTATTTTGCCAATGCGCTTTGATTTGATACCCTATTAATTCAATTGAATGGCACATGGTCATTTTCGTGGTTGTTTGCGATTTTCTTTTGCGGACTTGAAGAAACCGTCAATTTATTTTTTTTCCGAAATCTGCCTTTATTAAGCTTGCCAACGATATATAGTTTGCCGTGTTTTCCTTTAAAATTGCACGCATACGAATTTTTTCCCTGAGGACACCCGCGAAGGTCCGGAGTAACCTTAAGTTTTTAAAAAATTGTTTAAATTGCCCTCAAGTTTAACCCCCCCTCCCCCTCCCCCCACCCCGAGGTAGGGACAATTCAGCTCATGCAAAATGCTATAGAACTCTAATAGGTAGGGTGCCCTATCCCCTAGGAGCACCCTCTTTCCATGTAAACAGGCCCTAAGAAAGCAGAAAATGACGTTTACAGCATTTTTGCTAAAACTTTCTCTTTGGGTGCCCCTGTTCATTAGGGCTTTTCAGTTTCGTTTTCAGCTGTTAGGGTTACACTGAACAAATTTCCCGATCCATTTTTGAAAAGTGTGAAAAATTAAATCCCTTTACATCCCTATATTACGAGCCCTACTACGACGCAACTCCCGGATGTAACCACGACATCGCGATAGCGCAACAAACCTGACTGACGGCATACACGCCATGTACACGAGATGACCACTTAATCATCGCTTTTCAAAAAAAATTTACCTTGGTTGCATTTCTCTTGACTTTTTCCCTCTAAATTGGATTTTGGTTGTTCCGGATCCAGTGAATCACAGGAAGGTCCATCTGCGTCTCCACAATAGCGTTCGTTTTCGTGCAGTCCCTTCATCATACCGCTGCTAGATCCGGCATTGGCTGGGATGACACATACTCGATGATTGGTAGAATAGCATGTGCAACCACTTGAATCACTAAAAATCCCTCCTGTATCTAAACCTTGGCAACTGGCCAAACTTGCAATGTCTTCCTCGCACCTCGCATAGCCTGGAAATTAATTCACAGGGCATCAACTGTTTGCTACATGTAAATTCAATTCATCACTTAAAGTGCTACTATGATCAAAAAATCACTTTTATTTTTTCTTCGGATTTCGAAACTATGTTTGTTAAACACTCCCCAAGCGAAATTGTAAGCGTTAATTTTGAGAAGAAGACCGTTAATTT
>Ga0126336_10000647_pt1 | contig 15261 bp, 8 predicted proteins | sample SidCmetagenome_FD_92530 | JGI IMG/M metagenome (GOLD analysis project Ga0126336, IMG submission 92530) | Coral microbial communities from El Islote,Puerto Morelos, Mexico - Siderastrea C C metagenome | ecosystem: Host-associated > Invertebrates > Cnidaria > Coral | place: El Islote,Puerto...
ACCATTGTCTTTAGTACGGCCCGGCTTCAAAAACCACGGTTAAAGTTTTAAAAGCCTTATCGAGGTAGCAAAGTAGATGGTAAGTAGAACACCTGGCAGTTTTTCTGGCTTGGACAAAAAACCACACTAATACCGCTGCCAAGGTGACACCTTCAAATTAACCAAACCTAGCTTGGGAATCTGAGCTTTTTATTTTAACAAGAAGAAGCAAAGACATAAGCCATTGAGTTTTGAGACGTTTGTATATCAGCAGTGATGTCTTGCATACCCGGACTGACAGAAATCACTACCGCCATACAAACGCCTGTAGCAAGTCCGATATTCTCCGAGCTGATATGTCTTCGCCTTATGACAGAACGTTACTCTGAAATTCTCGGGTTTTAAAATTTTGAGATGCTTTTTAAGCGTTAAGGGTGATTTGCATGTCTAAGGCAAAATAAACTGGATGATGGTAAAACTGTGAAGTGCTCGATTTGACCTAGTCGTGACTATTTTGGTTTAGCCCCTCATCAAAGTCCGCAAATTGAAAAGATTCAAGAAATACTTGCACATAGAAAAACCCATTGTTAAAATCGAAGTATGAAGAAGTACGAACACGCCAAACAAGCCAATTAGCCACCAGCCGTCTCATACATCATGAATATATGCCACTACACACAGAGAAATATTTTAGAAAATTCAGTGGCTTGGCTTTCGGGCTTTTAAATAATAGAAATTTATTTAGCTCCACAATGAAAATGAATTTAGGAGGGTCTTACCTGGTCCTTTATGCAGTAACCGAACGACCTCACGAACCCTAAAAAGTGTCCAGTCTACGCTTAAGAATGGTCTTCCTGTAATTCGTTCAACGTACCTGTTTTAATACGATGCTTAGTCAAGTCAGCAAAACGGAGCTTGAAGTTTCAAGAAACAGTAATTTTGTCCGGCATTATTTTGCTTTTGTGTTTGCGGAAATTCTGCTTACGGAGCTAAATCGCATCAACATTCAACCCATGGTAGATTCTACTTGACCGTACCTTAATTTTGCTTAGGGTACATCTTCATTAACACTTATTTCCTTAGATAAAACTCAGCAACTTGCATAGTGTGAAAACAACCATTGCACCAAGAAACAAATGCTCAAAACTAAAGTTAGCTGAAACGGCTGACATGTCAGTACGATTTAGACAAATGGCTGCGTCTTGGGCATTTTTCTATTTTTTTTTCCAACAAAACTGTTCTTTTTACAATTTAAAAATTGTAACTTTTTTCATACCTGAAATGCTCCTAATACAAAGGGGGAGATAGGCGAGTGATTTGTCAAAGGTAGCGCAAACCGTGATTGGTTCACATACGAAACATGAAAATTAAGAACAGTGTTTCTCAAGTTACAATGCTCTTCCGTCTTGGTGTTGGTGCATTTCTACAGTCACCTTTTACAGAACCGGAACATTATTATTTCTTCGCTTTAATGATGCAAGGACAAAACAGCATAACATATTCACTTTAACTAATTACTCTCTGATTACTCTCTTGGAGTAACATATTTGGGAGAAGGTTTTGATATTTTATCTAAGAAAACAGAACGCAATAACGTACGCCTCAGTAGTTTTAGCTAAATGATTTAATCACATACTTGAAAGTAAAGGGATTCACTTTAATACCTACCAACGAGTACAAAAAGGCTCAAAGTGTGTTTTTACTTTAAACAAGGAAAGTTCACACCATGAACGTATGTACAAAAAGACTCAAAGTGTGTTTTTTACTTTAAACAAGGAAAGTTCACACTATGAACGTAATTATACTTTTTTTATTTCTGCAACTTTCTTAGTGCCTATCCTGACACATACGAGCACGTCAAAGTAAATCTAATATGTAATAGGACCAAGAAAAGTATTAAAGAGGCAAGCTTTGAACAAGACCCCAAAGATGTTTGGGTAAGTGAAGGTACAAAATATTTGAAAAGTTGTGAAATACATATTGCCAACCTATATTCTGGTACTGGTCGATCAATCTGTTTCCTTAACATTTTATTCCGAACACTCAAGGAATTAGCCAATTTCAGACTTATTTTGTAAATGGAAATGTTATAACCATACATTTCGCACATCAGTTCTATGCATTCCTTTCAAATAAGAAACCGTTAGTAGTAAATTCAACAACCTCAGGGTACGCTCTTCATCCCCCGAGAAAGGATGAAGAGAGCCGACCCTGGGAACGAGGTTGTAAATTTAAATGTGTTCTTTATTGCAGACGTACAATCTCATTCATAACTGCGCATGTGCGAATGGTTGTCCAGAGCACTCTAGTACTATACCTAGCACAACTGATTATGGTAAGTTAAGTGAGGGTGATGAAAACTCGTTTTTAAATTATTTGAGCAGAATCCAGTTTGGTGTGTGATCTTCAAGAGATGATACAATCTTACGACCGCCTTACGGATGTCCGATTATGTTTGTTAAATCACTGGTAATATAGTCTGATATATAAAGATAGGCTAGCCAATCACGGCGTTCCCAGAGAGTAAGCTGTATGCAGTTGCTTAGTTACTTGACAAACTTTTTCATTTCGATCTTTAATGCCAATGAAAGCCTACGTGAATATCATGAACTTATCCTAGTATAAAACTTACTTAAGTCACAGTTCTTTCAGGGAATCAGTGAAATGACTTCGAGATCAAAAACAAGTTGGACGATCATAGCAAGGGAGATGGAACTTCCTTTTCTGTGTTCATTTGCAGGTAACCCCTGGAAAAACATTTGGGACCCCGTGTCTATTGCTGCTGGAAGTGTGGTTTTTGTGATTGTTGTAATTGTTATCATTTGGCTATTGCTTAAAAGACAACATTATTGCATTCCTAATGATAACAACCACGAGCGACGACATCTAATGGGTGAGGGAGACAGCGGTATCGACGAGACCAGAAACAGTTTTCCTGATTCAAGTTATGGGAAGAGATCTCCAAATCTGCGAAATGTATCTCCGCTATTGTCGATGAGCTCGGCGAGTTCTTGCAGCGATATCACTGTGCCTAAAAAAAATGACTTCAACAATATCAAAGCTGCTAGTATGCCTATTTGAGAAAGACAACTTTTATCTGTCCAATCTGTTGACAGCAAGTTTCATTCACATCGTTCCCTTTAATCACGAATTGCAGTGCGAATCAGAAAAACATACACGCTACTTTTGCAAGCTAGCATGGCCATGTTCTTCGGTGGATAAGAAGAATATGCATCGACACAAAACTCAAGTTTGTTCGTACGGAAAGAAACTTCTATGCCCAATGTGGGCTTGCGTAACATTTCAATGATATGGTGCAATGATATGCAGCCTCAGTCTGGGTTCAGTGGAATACGCGGAGTGAGGAGTGTGGAAAACGAGGAGTGTGGAAAATGCAGAGTGTGGAGGACGCGGAGTGTAGAAAATGCGGAGTGTGGAAAATGAGGAGTGTTAAAGAAAAATATATAAAAAGGTTAAAAAAAGGTCAAAAGAAAAAATAAGGTAGCATCGCCACACGTACTAAAATACATAAGGTATAACACCCTATATAACTCCCCTACACCTGTGCATACCTTAGAAAAGCAAACTACTCTTAACAAAATGAAAAATCACAACATTTATTTGTTGCTTATTTTCAAAATCGCGAAATTGAGTGCTCGTAAAACACATCTTTCGAATTCTAGAGAAATGAAGTGCACATTAAAATTAATGAAAATTAATGAATATAAAAAGCTTGTATGGAAAAGGAAATTAAAAAATAATCTTTAATTCTGCTATGAATTCTTGGTAAGATCGTTTGAAGTGTTTAAATAAAGGTGATATCTTCACACGCACACAAGTAACAAAGTATAACACTCTATAAAACTCCTTCATGCATCATTGCATTTTAACGCGCGTACCATTATTGTGAATTAACGATATTAACAATCAGTCCATGTTCTTTGAAAATGCGATGCAACATTGCATTTTCCTTGCTAAATCGTAAATTATTTTTTGTAGCTATAAAGAACAGTAACGAATAGGTAAATAAAAGAAATCAACGCACGTAGCGTTATTGTAAATTAACGATATTAACATCAGTCCATGTTCTTTGAAAAGGCGATGCATCATTGCATTTTCATTGCTAGATCGTTAAGGGTATTGTGCTTTTCTAGGGTCCGCACAGGGGGCATGGGACGGGAAGGAGTTATATTGGGTGTTATAAGCTTTTTATATATTTTTCTTTAACACTCCGCATTTTCTACACTCCGCATTTCGCATTTTCTACACTCCGCATTTTCTACTCTCCGCGTTTTCCACACTCCGCATCTTCCACACTCCGCACTCCGCACTCCGCACTCCGCACTCCACACTCCGCACTCCGTACTACGCACTCCGCATTCCGCACTCCGCGGAGTTAAGCTTACAGTTACTTCCGGTTTACATAAGTTGAGTTTGTATCTTAACACAACAAGTATTATTGCAATTCCATTATTTTGCCACGGAAGTTCAGTCAGTTTGAAGCAAATATGTGGATATAAGTCGCAAGCATTAATAGTAAATGGTTTCTTCTTGCCTTAAGATCTCCAGTCTGGTTGCGCGCGGAGATATAGAATTTCTCTTCTAGTGTTCAACGCAACGAAGAATTACATATCTCCAAGTAACCACGCATTACTGTGTTTATTATATAACGACTAAATCAAAAAAACCCATAATACTCTGAAACATTTTTTTTTTCATATTATAAACTTGCAGTAAGGGCAAAGAACAATAAGCGTGAAGGCAGAAAATAAATTTAATTCCAGTTCAATATAATTCAAATCAAAATTTTTTATTTCATCCAACACAGTTTCAATTTTTATCGTCCATTGTTCCTAAAAAATGAACTATAGTTCTTCTGAGATTCCACAAAACGAAGAAAAAGAGAACCCTACAAAACAACGAAAAGACTTGTCTTGTCCTTCTCGTAATCCAGAGTGTAAACAGTTGTTGATTCACAGTGTTTATAAGTGCTTGTGGTGAATAAATTCTCATGACTCCCTTATTGTAAAAGGTATCGATTTGTTCTTGTGTCCTGCCCACTACGCAAGATTCATATATTGCACTAGTAGGCTCTAAGGTATTTGGTAAGCTTGATCTGTCGGATTCCTTTGCTCAGTTGAATGTCGACAAAGAAAGTCAAGAATACTTGACTATCACTACTCACAAAGGTCTGTATTCCTACTTAAAGTTACCCTATGCTGTCAAGTCATCCCTAAAAATACATCAGGCAAAAAATGGATTAAATTCTCCAAGGAATTTTAAAATGTCTATGCAAACAAGATGACAATTTCATAGGAGGAATTGACTGACAAGAGAACCTTAGGACAATAGGGGCAATATTGGACAGGCTACACAAATACAATTTGCATTTGAAATTACTAAATTATGAATTTTTGAAGCCGGAGAATAACTGCTGCAGGTTTGCAGCCAGTATAGGAGAAGATTGAAGAGAGCTCCATCCCCACGCATGTTAGTGAACTAGCTGAACTAAGATCTTTCTTGGGAATGGTTCAGTATTATCATTCCTTCTTGCCAGGGCTAGCTACAACATTAGCACCTTCACATTGGCTTTTGCAGAAAAATGTTCAATGGGAGTGGATAAAGGACTTCAGGAGGCTTTTGAAGCCTGCACAGAGGGCCTTACTAGTGATCCACTGTTGGAAGATAGATGAGGAAATTAACAGAGAAATAAATGAATTTGCTGAGCTTATGAAAAAAAAATGGGATTAAACACACCTTAGTTCCTCCTTACCACTCGCAAATGGGCTAGCCGGAAGGTCGGTCAGAGTAGTAAAGGAGCAGATGGTGAAACAGGTCTTAGAAGGCAACAATCTTGAGTAGGTCTATGAAACACAGAAGAGCAGAATTTCTCTTAAGATATCGCACCACCCCACACGGCACCACAGGTGCCACGCCAGCTGAGTTGCTTATCAGACGTCGCCTGCGTACGCTTCAAGTCTAGTACAACCTGATCTAACCCAAGTAATAGAAAGAGTAAACAGAAAGAATGTAAGGATTTGAAGTGCGATAAAGAAAGGTTTCCAGAGAGTGACATAGTGTGAGTTAGAGACACGCAAACCAACAGCAGCACTGAAAGGTGGATCCTAGGAAGGGTAGTTAAGGTTTTACGGACCTAGAACTAATCTAGTTAGGACTGACATAAAACTAGGAATGTTCATGCTGACCATTTGATTAGAGCGTATGATAAAGTGCCAAATGGGACCAGTGAGGTGGACATGTGTCCCTGAATTATGTGAGCAATCTACCCCAATTATAGATGTTAGCCCAGTTTAAAACAATGTACCACAGCCGCCAGACATTGCCATAGATGAAAAGGTTGAGCCTAGCCTTAATCAGGAGAATGTAAACACATCGTCACCAGCAGTTTTGAGGCGATCACGGAGGATCAGGAAACCAGTTGACCGGTTTAATCTGTAAGCAGTGTAATATATTGAGCACCCATAATCCTGTGGTAACTGTGTATTTACCAAGAGTGCTTGAAAAACAAGTTGTGTTGAGAACCGCCCTGATGTGTCTGACCTCGTGTCTTGCGAGTCAAATTAGCTGACGATATACCGTAAACTGCCGCTTATAAGACCCCCCGCTTATAAGCGCCCCCCGGTTATAGGCCCATCTACCTGTAAACAAAAAAATTACAGCCGCTTATAAGCCCCCCGGAGATAAGCCCGTCCGTTTATAAGCCCACCCAAAACCCCTTACGAAATTATATAAGCCCAGGGCTTATAAGCGGCAGTTTACGGTATTACAAAAACGTTGTTATTCATTCACCATTATAGGGGGAGCTAAAGAAGCGCGTGACGTTGTGACAGCTGATTAGCCCTATTTTTACAAGTAAAATTATCGCAATTCTACATGTGCCAGTTGCAATTTTCTCATTGGTGGAAATCCCTGTAATACACTGTAGTTTATATAATAAGACCCTTTTCACAGCTTATTTGTCGCATTTACATTACAGTAATATACATTTGGAAATTTCCCGGAGCCCATGTCTACGTCCGAAATTGCCTCACAAGTTACATCAACGTTTACATGGAGAACCTAAAAACTATCTTGATAGCAAATGGCGCATCTAGTATTAAAACAGTACTTACCGTTTACAACGACACGGCCATGTAATGCAGATGAGACGAGGTGTCTGTGAGAAATATTGTTATCATATACAGGTCAAATCAAAGTGTTGGAGCCTTTCAGATTCGCACAGAAATTAGTCAGTAGATTATGAAACCGAAAATGGAGCATGCATCTAAGAGTATTACTTTGGTGTTTTTAAAGAGTTACTTTTTAGTAGTGCTGTAACAAGTAATGTAGCCATAACATTGGAACCTATGGATGAAACCTTTTTAACTATTCCGGCGAAGCCAAGTTGAAGATTAACATAGTACCAAACAATAAACTAAACTCCTATTCACGACAGCAGGACCAAATTTTGGTTTTTATTGTTCGGCTACAATTTGGTTGAGAAGAAAATCGTAGATTGTTGTGAAGAGAACCATATCTGATAATGTTATAAAACAAATATGACAGGAGTTTCTCAACATTCTTTTCCGCTGAAAAAAGATCGACAAAACGTATGACAGTGACAGTATCCTCCCACGTTTGTAAATAAATAAATTTGAACTTTGATCGCATTCTTTGTTTAAAAAAAGGACTTTGCACAGTCAATGTCGATGGGGAAGGGGTTTTTAATATCACGATTGACAAATTCTCCACGATATGTTGTTTAATCTAAGAGAATCTCTCGTGAGTGATATTTAACGTCGAAGAAAACGTACCATTTACGTAAATGGTCAGTATAATCCCACCTAGACCTCATGCGACACTTGATTTGGACCATTGTATGTTTTGAAGTAAACAACACAAATCGATGCCTTACATATAAAAATGAAAGTCATACGTATGTAAAGTGCTCAGGTGTCTTGTGTTCAAGGAATTATAAACAAATGACAGAACAGTCAGATATTTTGGTTAAGTGCCTGACCAAACTTGATACGGCATTGTTTTCACTACCACAACATAGTAATAACCATTTTAGTTTTAATTTGTGGACGTTTGGTTCACCGGAGCGTTGATATACACAGGTTTGTATTTATTCCATCCATCATTTGCTGTTGTTTCTTACAAAAGATTACACAAAAGTATCTTATGTTGGTTCAACCACAGTTTCAGTCATAGTATCTTGATTCTTCTGTTAACTCAGGAAATATTCCAATTCACCAGCTCTATTGGACTTATTGAAAGAAGCTGTCACATTGCAGATAATTGTTGCCATATATCACGTGACGGGACTTTCCCGGGGAGGCGGAAACGAGTGCATTTCTAGCTCATTCTGCGTAAAGTCAGAGTCGGCAGAACGACAATCGTTCTTTAGCTACAAAATTGCTTCGTAATCCTATAGAATAATCAGAGTATTGGATGTGAATAGAATAATCAGAGTTGGATGTGAAAGAAACTTGTTCCCGGCGAATTTAAGACATTTAAGGATTTTATGCGGTAAGACATCTGTTTCAGAGATCCAGCCTATTCTTATCTTGACTTCCAAGGTTCTTATAAAATAGCTCGCTTGGCTTTTAATAGCCCTTAACACGCCTTCTGTGTACGAAGCAGTAACGTTATTGTGTTTTGTCTCTATTTGACCGACGCTTTGGAATATTTGGGTCAATCAGTGGACTCCACAAAGGACAGTTTTCATTCCTCAGTGAAGCAGGAAATCGAGCGCTCGGAAACGAGCCGGGTCTGTGATGTGTTTGTCTCGCCATGCATCTGGGCATAATTATTTGTAAATCTACAACATCTTTATTCATCTTCACGCATTACATCAATAGTAATAGTTATTGAGAAAATTGAACAAAGGAGAAAGAGCAAAAATATAGTAAAACTAATACTAAGCCCTCAAATTACAAATATCGATTCCTTAAATTTATTGAAGGCACGCTTACCCCATGAACGTTGGCCCATAATTTTTTCTTTACTCTATAAACGTTTGTTTACTCCATAACTGCATGTTTACTACATAAACGTTTCCCCATAAACGTTTGTTTACTCGATAAACGCATCTGAACCCCATAAACGTCTACCTATGGACATTTGTTTACTCCACAAACGAAAGGTTACCCCATAAACGTTTGCCTATGAACATTTGTTTAGTCCACAAACGAGAGATTACCCCAGAGACGTTTCCCTGTGAACGTTTGTTTACTCCACAAACGCATGTTTACGCCATAAACGTTTGCCTATAAACGTTTGTTTACTCGATGAACGTTGTTTATAAACGCTTGCGTTGTTTGTTTCTTTTTTTTTTATGTTAGTTGTTCGCTATAAACTTATTCTTTCAGATTAGATGTGATCTTTCACATCACGATAGTCACGTCACTATAGTGAAGCTTTTTATATGTTTAATACATAAAGAATTTGCAGCAAACATTTTAGGAAGTCAGTACAGTGTATGTAATCATTTCAGTAATTGAACGTCACACACTATAAAGATGAGGAATCTGATTCAATATCTGTGGATACACATGCTGCATACACTCTTTTTTCTTTATAAGAACCATTTTTATAAGAACGTTGAGGCTGAGATTTGCCCCCAAATTTAAGAAACTGTATGGGCTAAAACAAGAACATCCTCAGGCTCAACCAAATTTTATGCGTTCTTATAAAAAAAAGAGTGTATATCTCTTTAAATGAACATAATTCTGATTACTTTGGAATTAGCATTACCTTGCACCTATACATGCGTCCTCTGTGCTTAACTTGAAGGTCATTTACTTGGCCTTTCAGTAATTGTGATTGACGGCAGTAGAAAAGCAATCGTTGGTTTAGTTTTGAAGTCCAGTGGTTGAAAGTTGAGATAAGTATACTTCGCTACTTGTACATTTTTAACGCTCTGATTCATGTTTGCAGCACCAGTTCCTAAATGAGCTCGTTGAGGCGTTTTACGTGCTTGGTCTTCCTGTACATTATGTTTAAATGCCAAGAAACTGGCGGAACCAAAGGATTATGTGTTTGCTATGGCAAGCAAGGGACTTACAACCTTACAAATCTACAAAGTACCGATGAGCGTCACCCAAGGTTTGCAAAGTGCTGAATTTAGGCCTTGTTCACTAACATACACAAGCCCCTTCGTACCATTTAGTATTCACTGCAGGTTTTTATCATTTTGACCATGTGACAAGTTACGTGATAGTCACACAATAGATCACTTTGAAAACATAAAAAAAACAGTACAGATGTTGGGCATCAACCACACTTTGATTGACGAATTTCAGCTCCAGCGTTTCAAATACTTTCGGTCCGTAATATCTTAAATTTACTGAAGAAACTAACATTTATGCGCTGCTTGAAAAAGACTATGAAGTTCCTTTAATGAGATGCAATTCATGGATCGCCCTTGTCTTCATATGACTATTAGCGTTCGGCCTCCGAAAAATGGATGCAACATTTCCGTACAACAACGTTCCACATTGTTGAATTAAACATTTTAACACATGTTTGGCCACCTGTTAAATGATGGGTTGAACGAAGTTTGATTTCCATGAAATTCTTTACCCAAGATTACTCAACGGCTGAACATTTCTTTCGTTCTGGGGTGCGAGCAACAACTTTAAGTTTACTGTAGATAGTCTGAGCTCAGGAGTCATGTCATGAGTCGGTAAAGTAAGATCGTCCGGGTGAGTGTGGATGGTGCAGTCCTGAGAAGGACTGTTTGTGATGACTTTGACTGACGTTTCGAAAACCTGAGCGGAAGTCCTCATCAGATGACTGATCAGATGACTTCAGCTCACTCTGATGATGTCCTCCGCTCAGGTTGTCGAAACGTCAGTCAATCTCATCACAAACAGTCGTTCTCAGGACTGCACTCACCCGAACGATCATACTTAACCGACTTATGAATACTGAATTTGGTTGACCGGCACCGGCATGCGACAATGTTAAACACATGCACATGCAAGAAAAGTAAAGTTATGTAATTTAGCAACATTGAACATCATTCAACACGACGATTGAATGTTTTCCACAAGTTTGACTCAACAATGTTGAGGGAAAAGACACGATAATCGACCAGGGCAGTGAGGTAATCAGCTTAACCAGCTGGAAAAAAAAGCAACCTGAGAAACGGGCTTGAAAGGGATTCGAACCGTGAAGCTGCGATAGCGGTCTATCATGGTCCAGCACTCTAAGCAACTGAGCTATCACGTCAACTGCGCGCTGGTTATTCGTGAGTTCAACTTTTAAAAACCGTAGATGGTAAACTTTTCAGGTTATTCTTTTTAACTGCTTAATTCAACAACGTGAAATAGGTTTTAGTCACCTGTAATGCAGACCCAGCGTTGCCTAAGCCGTGGGTTTCTCTCACAGGTTTACAGCAGAAGGTAAAAATGATTATTTGATCTACTACAATCCTTGCAGTTCTTTCAACTTAGGAGATGGATGTGTAGATAATGTAGCGGTAAGTGAAAATATATCCACTAAATTTTAAAGTTTTATGTACGTTTAGTAACCTTTCAGCGGGGTTTGCAGTTGATGGCGTTCTTTCTAATTTTTGGTCGTTTTTCTTGTCATTTCTTTCAGTTCTGACGCAATCCTAAAACTTCTCAATCATCACTCCTTGCAGTGCAAGACCCCATAAATTTTTCAAGAATTTTTTGGGCGAGTTTAGAAAATTAAAAAGAGGAAAACGGGAAAATGGAAAATTAATGACTTCCGGGGAAACGGAGAGAAGTTAATATAAATGTGACTGGAAATAAAGCCTTATGATGTTTGATGTGCTGCTGTAGTCGAAGCACGAAGCACGGCGTTTGAAACAGGACTCACTGACTAATTATTTGGCATCATTGTTTGAAAGCTAGAGGACCTGCTGAATGAATGACCTGCGGCTTGAAAGTGTACATTTGAAATCGAGTGTACCCATTCACCTTTCTTCACTCGCTGTCTTTTCTTTTCGCCCTGTCGTCAAATTGCGAGAGCGTTCACAGTCTGCTTTATTTTTGCAGGTTTGTCAGTCACCTGAGAATGGTGCAAGTTACGACAAAATAGGAGATCAAAGCACAGCATCTTGTGACACGAAGACCGAACCACCGAAACTTTTGTATAAGACTGCGTAAGTAACTGTGTTGTTCAAGCTTCGTGTGATTACTCAGATAAAAACGGAAAACGTGCCTCAATACCTTCTCTTCTTGAGCACCTGTAGTCAAGGACAGTCGCGAATCTATTCACAGTAATAGTTTCGATGGATAAGTGAGGTAACTTTTACAAAGCTGAGTCATTATTCTCAGTTATTGATGCAAAGGCCCCACTACATGTTCCGGAATGGTTTGATAGGTCAAAATTTCGGTGCGTCTGTTAAACATACCAGCAACCAATCTCGGGATTACATGCTAAAACTTCTGCTCGGTTAGTTGGGCTGATACGTCGTCGCATTTACTAAGCCAGCCCCTTCTCACGTCCAAATTTCAACTAGGAAATCGAAAGTTCTTTTCTGCGTAACGCACAGAGGTATAGAACACCATTCAGCTAGACGCACTAGTGACTTCTCATGTTGTGGATAATACTATTGCGTTTTTCAACGTATTTTTTAGTGCTTACGAAGAGAGGCGCGTCAAAGTAGTTCTAATATGCAATTGGACTAAGAAAATCATTGACAAGGAAACCTTTAAACAAAGCCCGGACGACGAGTGGGTAAGTAAAGCTAGTCTCAACACGTAAGTTTTAAAATAGTGAAAGGCGCGAAAAATATATATATTATCTATCTGAGCTGAGGTTACGTGGCTATGGATCCTGGAATAGCCTCGTCAAGAGATATTTTAAGGCATTATTGGGTATGCCAGAACTTAATAGTAGAAATACATGGTCCCCTAGTGCGGTATTTTGATTCGTTTGATAGCAACTTACATATGACACTACTAAATACGACCTATCTCGGCACGGTTCTCAGTGTAACTCAGTGTTTAGAGCATCCGACCGAAAGGAGAATTCGCCAAAGGTTTTTCTTTCTAGTCCCATATCAGAGCTCTTGACTATCTTAATACGTTTCGCGTAGGTTTCTTCGCTTTTAAGGTAGTGGACCTTAATAATAAGAATATACTTCACTGGGTGTCACAACTACGGGTAGACCCAGTAGCTTACTTTGGAATTTCTATGTCAATACCGCCCCCTGAGGATCTGAGGACACATGAAACGTCTGAGCTACTCGAACGTCTTATTTGTTAGATTTCTCTAGTGGGGTCATAATGGCTGTGTGGTACCAAACTGGAAAGAAAGCTAGGAATTTGCTAACCACAGATGGGAAATTGATTGAAAAACTAGGGTTTCCACCTCAGTGTTTTATTTATTTATTTATTTATTTTTTAATAATGGTGTAGCGTACATCTGAATGACATATCAATGCTTGCGTGCTCTCTCGGTCTTCATGCACACTTGGCCTACTTTATTATGGTTCATTATTGAGGTTTCCATGGGTGAAGGGTTGAAGTCCAGATAACAGGCGATTCGAGATACACTATCGAGTTCAAGATCGGGTTCTTCCTCACAATGGCCAGGGTAGTTCGCTGGAGATCTATGGTGGCTGAATAATTCCATCACTTATTCTAAATATATATGTACAGCAGACCAACCTTATATTTGTGTAGGTGTGTTTTTCCCCAGGAATCTTTTAAGACATTGTCAGTAATAACCTCTTGTAACCTATCTGTTAGACGTACTATCTGACTCACAAATGTGCATGCCCGAATGCTTGCCTGGACGGTCCTAGTACTACTGGATCTACTCTAGCACCTAAACCTACTCATTCTGGAACGCCCAATTCTGGTAAGTTAAGTGAGGGAACAAAAAGCACTTCAGAATTACGTATAGAACGCATCATCTTGCGAGGTAGTCATCCCCTGGACATGAACGACGATGTCAGGTGTTTCTCAGAATTTAAAACTCTAGTAATGATTAAGGTAATAAGGTTCTTCTATTTACAAACCTCCAAGCAGAGGTTATTGTGCGTCAGCTCATAGGGTGACTAAGAAACCTCAGCTCGCAGATTATTGAAACTCTTGCCCCTTAACCCTTCTACTCCCAGGTGATTCTAACGTCTGTGCCTTTGAATGAAATCCTATGCCATTCAAATGAAATTCTACAAAATGACATTTTGGGATTCGTCTCCTTGTCTCAAGCAGATACATCAGAAACGTTACCCTTTTCTCGGAGAATGGGCAACTGGGTTGTAAAGAGAAGTTTAAGCTTGGCCACAAGAAATATCTCTCCATGTAAATAGGGTGGCCGATGACTTTCAGATGGGCCGAACGTTGTTGGCCGAACGTTGTTTTGCTTGACACGTTAATAAAGTCATTATTATTATTATTAAAGTCCGAGTATTGATAGCTGGGAGAGAAAAAAAGGACCCCGGTACCCAGAAACACGTTTTCTCCGTTAAAACAAAAAAAAAAAAACATTTTTTCTGTTGATGTGCAGATAACTCGTGGAAAAACACCTGGGAACCAATTACCATTGTCGCCGGAGGTGTGGCTTTTGTGATTGCTGTAGTTGTGACTTTATGGTTGTTGCATAAACGATATTGCTTAAACGAGTACAACCACGAGAGGCGACATCTCCTGGGTGACGTAGACAACGGAGAAGACGAGACTAAAAACATTTTCCCTGATTCAAATGACGGAGGCAGGTCTGCAAATCTACGAAATGCATCTCCGCCACTGTCAGCGAGCTCTAGTAGCAATATCAAGGTGCCCAAAAAAGACGACTGTAACAAAGCCAAAGAGGCCAATGTGCCTGTTTGAGTGAGGAAACCGCTGATATCAGTCCACATATTCAAATTTACATTCTCCTTGGTCCTAAACTGAGGATTGGTCCTTGCACTATAAGATGTCAAGGTGAAATCAAAGTGTTTACGTTTTTCCCATTCGCACAGCGATTAATGAGTAGATTACTTGACACCGATACATTTGATGAACTTGAAGGTCATTATTCACGGCCTTTAGTAGGTTGCGTGGGGATTATTAGGGATTCATCGGTCTGTACTCTTGTAAAGTTGCAAGTTTTACGTAGTTTTTGCATGTATGTGTAGTTTTTAAGGATGGTGCCTCCTAATACAGAAGTATTTTTGCAAAGGTTATGACTATGGCGAAAAAGTAGATCTTAGCAACGGTTATTGGAATCAGTAGTAGAGTGGGCCCGTATGGGTGGTAATGCTGGCTCCTGATTGGTCGAGAGCAAATCAATGACGTCATAACCCGGAACCGG
>Ga0126336_10000648_pt1 | contig 15256 bp, 3 predicted proteins | sample SidCmetagenome_FD_92530 | JGI IMG/M metagenome (GOLD analysis project Ga0126336, IMG submission 92530) | Coral microbial communities from El Islote,Puerto Morelos, Mexico - Siderastrea C C metagenome | ecosystem: Host-associated > Invertebrates > Cnidaria > Coral | place: El Islote,Puerto...
AATGCTTACATTTTCATTGGCAAGTTGAACTGAAGTCACAAGAAAGTTGTCAAAAATATGTTAAAGCGCTGTCTAAAATTTACATTATAATTAAAATACAAAGGCAGTATGGCAAGTGGCGTTGTCAGTAACCCGTGTAGTAAGTGTTTCCTTGGGTCTTTCTGAGCGCAGGAGGAATTTCCGTTTTTCCCCCTTCTTCCTTTTTTACCTTAATAGTTCAGGCCATTTTTTGACGGGCGTACTACTTGTTTTAGGATGCGAATTTCGGCAGGCTTCTATCAGGAAATGTTTGTCATAGAAGCCAGTTATCCTGCGAAGGTTTAAACTTTTATCAAAAGACGCCGAACAATTGTCAATTGCTCTTAACAGCAGGACTAGATGCAATAAATGTCCGTTAAAGTGAATCCAATAAATAATCTCTTATAGTTGGTCATTTATTGTCGACGTTTCACAGAGTAAGTGTTCAAGTAATTGTTAAGTGTGTTCAATGGCTATGGAATGTTATAAACAAAGGTTAAATTGAAGAAAGACGGGAAAAGGACATTTTCATATGAAAAAAAACTTGGAGCCAAATAACCAGAGTGCTATTGTCAACTTTGGAGATCGCTCTTTCTTAGACCATGCACCTTATCGCCAATGCACATATTCCGTAAACAGCTATGAGAAGACAATCACCATCAAGCTAATTCTTTGATTGAATTAAATGACGATTATAATCCGAAAGTCATTCTAAGCCTTTATCTGTTTAACTGAATCGGATGATTGTTATGCAGACAGTTCTCCACTAACGTAAAGTGAGACTGATGCGAAAGCGTTTATGTGTTAATTAATTTGTCCCGAAAATTCTCTGCTAATGGCTTAGGTGACAGAAAGACTCGACTAAATTGAACATAAACATTCAAATGTGCTAAACGGTACATCAATAACTTACCTCGAAAAGGATGATCGACTCACTTTCTTAGAACTTTATCACAACAACTACCGTAATAAACACCAAACAGACACAGGAAGTACGGCCCTGACCAGCTGCTGTTTATAATAACCTCATAACGTTAACATTAAAAATGCAATGAGTTCAACTCACGCAAATTCCAGTTGCCTTAGGCGTTAAAGTTGAAATGAAGCTAAAGCTGATTTTTTTTTCATTTTTGTTTTATCGTTCCTTTTATTACCTGCAGACGTTGTTGTAAATAGTTAGCAATGAGGACAAACAATAATCATTAATTCAAAATGTTACCTAGTGTGTTAAAATATATTTTTCTATCTCCAAAAGAAATAGTCGAATAATAATCCTGTTTAATAAAAAAGGTTTTTTTTTTCGTTCATACTTTTAAACTTCATAAACTGTCATTCAATGGCCGCCAAGATGGCCACCATCTTGCCGGGATTTCAAAGTAAATAAAAAAACGGCAAAAACTGAAAATTGTTCATGGTAGAAATGAAAGGTATGATAAAAGAAAAGCCTTTGTTACTTTTTGTCGCATTTTATATTTTTTCACCGAAAAAGGTGAAAAACAAGCATTTTATTCAAAAAAGACTTGACCACATGGTGCTTATGACTTACGACTAAATTTGTCTGAGGCACATGAGTACAGCTATGATAAACAGCATATACTGTTAAAAAAATCCTCTTGATGAAAAATTGAACAAAAACCTTATGGGTGGAGTGGCATCCCCCTTTGTACGTCCGAGGTTTAAACGCAAACTATGTATAACAGTACTTGACCTTCGCGTCATTTCTAATATTTCTGTATAGAGATGGATCATCTAGAAATTAAAATTCACAGCGTTTCAAAATTTGGTTGACATCCGAAGTTTGAAAGAAAAGGGATGAAAGCCGGCTTCAAATAATGCATTTTAAAGATACGAGAACAATTATACAAAAAGAAGCTAAATAGAACGCTCTTCAATTGAGTGTCGGAAGTAATTCGTGTTTTCCTTGTTTTTGGTTTGCTGTGCCATTTTCTGAACCAATCACAAGTAAAGCCAACACCAATAATGACTTGTTCGCCCACATTTTGGAATAAACTGCCTAGTGCGATCAAGAACTCTGAATCTGTAGCCGCTTTCAAAACGAGTTTCAAAACCTTCCTTTTCAAGAATTAATCATTATTATTGTTATGTTAGTTTCTAGCTTTGAATAATTGTTGTAAATTAGTACATATATTTTCCATTGTAATTTGTATTAGTGTTAGTTACTGATTCTTTTATATATCTGCATATTTGTAAGAGCGCTGAGACTCTGTTTAAGTTCTCCTAAAGCCGAAATATTATTATTATTATTATTATTATTGTTACTACTACTACTACCACTACTATTTTCCGGCATGTGACGCAATTTACAAGTGTTTGCTTACAAATTTTGTCGATTGCGGTGTTATCACTGGCCAGATTGTTCAGAGTTTACCATGCTATCTTGACTCTAGTTCTCTCGAATCTACTGCTTCATCGAACTGTAACCCGCTTGTTTTTTAATCATAACTATAACAAAATTCTCGAATTGGCTATCGCTAGCCATGATTTGAGCATTAATTTAATTGGACAGTGTACGCGTCATGCCTAAGTAATTGGACAGTACGCGTCAGAGCGCGCTATCTAATGGACCAGTTACACTTGAATAAGTTCTTTTTTACGTATTTCGCAAATAAAACTGTTGTCTTTTCCTTCTCCGGAAAGTTTTTCTCCTTTTTCTTGCTCGAATTTTGTCAAGGATACGATTAATTGGTAACAGGACTTCGTGTCGTCCAGTTCGGTCTGTAATCATACTCGTGATTAAACAAATCAGCCTCCTGCTACGCGGTCGTCCGATTTCGTTAATCACTCGTATGATTACAGACAGAATTGGATCCCACTCAGTCCTATTACCATTGTTTAGTCGTTTACTTTGCGCGTCGCAAACTGGTCATCTCAAATCCCGTACTATTTCTAACAAATGTGTGTCCTAAACTAACGAATTAACACTCTTACATTGCAAACGGCTGTTATTCTCACGTAGAGGTGAATAGTGACCAATAGTGGTCAGTGGATGTTTGCCGAACCGCAAAGCGGTAAGGTAAATATTTACCACTCTTCATCGACACTTAGGTTAATATTTGTTTTTGTGTTAACCAAACCTATGGATTGCCAGCACCAAATAGTCACTTTTTTCTAGGAAATAAGATAAATTCCTGCGAAATTCCAATCTTGTACCCAGAGCCCTCAGGCTTATTGGTCAGCGGCTGGTTGCCAGGAGACACCTTGGCGCAATCTGAGGACTCTGGGTACGAGATTGACTAAAGCGTATTAAAAAAAAATGTGCTGTTTTTTTATTGGCTGTTCACAGTGACAAAATAAGAAACCGGTAGCCACGGGATTTCTGCGGTAAAAATCCCAGTACAGCAAAGTCTCTCCTGGCGAACGCCCCCTGACCAAGAACCTTGAGGACTCCGGCTATAAGATTGGCGAAATCCAGGAAAATGTCGGAAGGCGAATATGTAGATCCCCGGCTATAACGAGTCAGAGTGGCAATTGAAAAAAATTAAACGGTTTATTCAATAGATTTCGCGAGGTGACTCTTCTTCTATTGAAACTATCTACAGAAAAAAACGAGATAAATAAAATTTAAAAAAATTATAAAAAATAAACGTCTTGAGAAAAAATTATTTTGGAATGTCCCTGTAGCGCTTCTTCAGTTAGAACATTTTTTACCGCTGAACAAAATGGACTGTAAATTGACATTACTTTAATATTGTTGGTAAGGTATTAAAAAGTTCTAAAGAAATGTCTTGGAAAGTTCCCCTCCCCTGAGGTCTAACCAAAAAACACGAACCACTGGTTTGTTTTGCTACGATCGAAGGTACCCTGTGATGGCGATAAGAGAGAAACACTACGTAATTGCAGTATGGATAGCCACTTTTCTATTCAAATACCAATTGGGAAGACTTTCCAAAGCCAAACATCGAAAGGTCAGTGAAGTTGTACCTTTGTTTAGTTTTGCCAGAATGTAAGAAGTGTCACACCACTCTGACTATATCGAGCCTTCACTAACTCGACAATTTTCTGTTTCCCTTGAGAGTTTGAGGTGGCGAGTGCCTACTCTTGAGCAGATTTCTCGTTGAAAACCGCACTAGCATGAAAATAATTATTTCGAAGAACTAATACAACCTTCTAGTGTCATACACTAGTGTAATTGACTGAGATCATAAAATTTGACTTTCCCCCCCCTCTCCCCACCCCATCCCGCCCAAGGTTATTCTCTTCACTCCATGTTGAACACTGATGTACTTTAAGGCTGCAAAATTCTTTCAGCTTCTCCTAAATGATGGTCAACCGAACTTGAAATTTGCTTTGTCCGTCATCACTCCACCTCGACGGGGCACTCCTTTGGTAGACAGAGTCCTTATCGAATGCACAGCAAGTATATGGGATCATGGATAAAAGGGGTGAGAGCACGCCTTCGCACAGCGATCCCCCAGTTTCCTCCCCATTTCACACCTGCCACGCATTCTAACCGAGAGGTAACTGAAGACACACAGAGGAAAAACCTTGGACAAGTTGTTGGAGGTAGAGCCCTAGCACTGTAGCTGTATATTGAGACCACATGAGACCAGAACACACGTCCATCATACTTTGATTAGGCTTGTACGACTACATCTTTCGCTTGCAGATTTATTAATAAAAGGATTATTTACACAATAATATCATTACCGTTTCAACAAATATGTTTTTATCTAAGCTTAAGCCTAAAATAGTCTTAAAGGAGACCTAATATAGGACAAAAATTGCTCATGATCAACTAGAGTTACAAAGTCTATTAACAAAGTGCAGGCGTTCTTGAGCTGCAGCTGCTGTGTCAAAGCAGTAACGACGCGACAAATCAAAGGCAGTTTGCGCATGCGTGCAGGCATCAACAAGACGTTGCTCCCGGAAGTACTGGTCTGATCGTGCTAAGTGATAATTCGCCTGTGCGATGTGTGGTACTTCCGGTACACTGTTAGATTTAAGGTCGTTCAGACACTGCTTAGCCTCAATAACACTTTCCTCCTGCACTGAGCGGCTTTCACGACCAGACTTTGTACAGCAGTCTAACAACAACATCGCTTTCTTTATAAGCGCTAAATCTCGCTTTTTCAAGAGCAGACTTTTCTTATCTTCTTTAAAGCCAGACGAACAGATCTCAATACATCGATCAAAGCATCGCCTAGCTTGTGCCTTCATGCAGGGAATGTGTGCCTGCTCAAGAAGGAGGCTGCCCTCTTCGTAAGCAAGACATGCTCGATCAAAAGTGAAGACAGAGTTCTTTAGATGTTTCTTGGCGGTTTCAATACACCTCTGCGCTCTGCCCAATGTCATCTTATCTCTTCGATAAATTCCTGCCAAGTAGTAACTAGCGCGACCTTTAAACAGGGGCACCAGTATTGAAGACGCCTGTAGAAACATCGCCACTGCTTTCTTTACAAGATCCTCCGCACATTTCAGTTCACTCCGGTAGCAGGCAGCCCTTCCCTGCTCCAGAATAACAGCAATCTGAAGATTTGCACACGTGGCGTGTTTCTTCAGCAATTGCTCAGCCTCACGATCGAATTCGTCCCACTCGCCATCATCTTGAAGTGGAAGCAAAATCTTCATGATACGGAAACTTTGTTCGTAAAAAGAGTTCACTTCCGCCGGAAGTGATTTTTCACTTCTGTTCTCAGCTCGACCCAGAAGTGGCGTTTTCTGGCTGTCAATTCGTGCATCAAGTGAATCTTCAGAAACGGTTTTGTCCAAAGATCTTTGTCTTCTCTTCTTTCTGGGTGGAGTCTTGTGTTCGCTTGTTTCACTAGACATTTGACTTTGTTCTGGAAGTGAAAGTTGTTCCATTGAAATCAATCCCGGAAGTGATGTTTCTTCAGAAATCGGTTTAGGAATTTTACGAGCTCCTGGTTCAGGCAAATGTCTGTGCTTTCCATTCTTACTGGATGTATTATTTTGTTCGCTTCTTTCAATATTTTCAACCCATGTTTCAGCAGCCAGGTGACATTGTTCCGGAAGTGGCGTTTGCTTCCCGGAAAGCCTTCCCGGAAGTGGTGCTTCATCAAAAATCGGTTTCGACAAACATCCCTGGTTTGTGCTCTTCTTGAATAGACATTTGCGAGCTCTCGTTTCAATAGTGATGGCCATTTCATCCATTAACTCACTTGTCTGGGTACCGGTTCGTCTCTTCCACAACGAAAATGTGACGATGTAGCGTCTATTGGCTGAATGAAAACGAAACCAATACCCAATCACACCTCGGAGGCTGTCAAAGGAAGCTTCGCGTTTGAACAAGACCCCGTCGCAGATTTCCTTTCTTCCACTGTTCCCGCATTCGCTTACAGTCACTTTGACATCGTGACAAAAATCCTTCGTGTTCTTTGATCTTCCCAAGTATGCAAGAGCTCGGGTTGTATAAAGATTTTCGCAGACTTCAAGCACCACCAGATGGTCTCTATCGAAGTCTGGAAAACCCTTAGCACCTCTTAAGACCACACTGGGCTTTTTAGGCGATCGGAGCAAACGAAGAACAGGCCGAGTACTGTCGAACACATCGCGAAAACCACCAGGAGTAATCAAGATTTTGTTGTTATTTCCAATAAAAGCGTGACGGGCGTTGATCATGGATTCTATTGTGAAATCAGGTTTTTCATCTAAAGGTGGAATTATCCTGACAAAGTCTGCACGAATGTCAATCGACTGACGCATTTTTCTAGCGTCCGCAATCAAAATATGTTCTTCCAATGCACCATATCTTTGCAAGACACGAACAGCCAGTTCTTCGTCTTCGGAAACTTTCGTGAGACAATCGGATACATCATCCGACCTGATCGCAAGGTCAACGAGACCAACTTGCACGCTATTCTCTTCGCCGACTTGTAAATAAACAGTATGAGCTTTGAGGATGATGTGTCTCGGCTGTCTCGGTAGAGTCTTCAGATATGGATAATCTTTCTCACCTTTTCTCTTCCTTTTTGGTAATAACACTTCGACTATCTGTCCTCTAATTTCGCCTCCAACAAACGGTTCTCGTGTCATCATCCCTCGTTCACAACCAAGTTCTTCCATTTCGAACTACGCAATAGCCTTCCTGACTTTCCCTACGTCTTGATTTTCGTTCGTTTTCGTTTCTGCCTCTTCACTGAAAGGCATCCTGTTACAGCAGTTTTAGAAACGCAGTAAAAATGCATACAATCAGTCAAGAAGAGCTAAATCACACCGATAAATTTCGAATCAGCACTCTGCGACGCGTAAAACACATATGTTTATGTTTTGGTAATGATATTTAAATTCCGTGACGTTTCATTCGGGTATTCCCCGGAAGGGCGCGAAAGTCACAAGACTTCGTTATCGTGCACTGATATAATTTATTTCTGAATTGGGTACTTTTTGCCGGTTTTCCAATTTACTCTTAAAAAAAAAAAAAAAGGAAGAGAGAGAGAGAGAATTTACTCTCTGCAACGAATATTAATTTGCTTACAAAAACACAAACACGAAATAATTTTACTGCTTAGTAAAAGTGAATATACGAAAAACAAATATAAAACAAATATTTTCTCCAAATTAATATAATTTAAGAAGAGGTAAAAAAACAACAACAACAACCACACATTCTGCACTATATTAAAAAGAATCTAAAAGATAACAAGCACAGTCTTAAAAAAAGTAGAAGTAACACACTCTGATTTTGTTCTGTGAGGGGGGAGGTCATCAACCAGAATCGGACTTATGAGCTGGGTAGAATATTGATTGGGTCAGGGGTGGGGAGAGGCAGCACAGGCTCCTGGCTCAGCCTTAAATACGAACTTTCACAACCCAGTGTAAGCGAGAATTGACACGATAAAACTGTAATGGATCATTTCGGTAGGAAGAAAAACTATTGGTTTGAAGAGGAAATAACCTGACACGGGGATTTCTCTACGCTTGTAATGCTACTGGGAAAGTTCTCCCGCTTCTCCTTCCCTGATGATTTTGCACCAATCGTGTAGCAAGATACAACTTAAAAAGTAAATGAACAAACAAACAAACAAACAAACAAAAAATGCGTGCTGTGTATTTCTGGCATGTTGATACATACCATCAGCACTAGTACTATCCGTAAAGAGGGGAAACCCGGGGGAAAAAGGGTCGGGAGTTGCACGGAAGGCGGGAGTCGAGTCGAACAAGGCGGGAGAAATAGGGGGAAATTACGCAACATCCCGTAATATATCGCAATCGAAAACGCACAAAGAGGAGGCTGGTAACCAACAAAAAAAGGGCGGGAACCAGGGTTAAAAGGTACGGGAAGCGGGAAGTTTACCCCCCTGCCCCCCCCCCCCACTAGATGGAAAGAGATGACAGCTTCTTAACACTCTAAAATCTTCCAAAGTTTCACAGTTTATAGTTCCGCTTTCATTTTCCTGAAGTCACGTAATCTTGTCACGCAACAAAATGGATTGCGTGATGTTCAGTCCGGTTTCGCTATTCCAAAATCCGTCGCCAATCAGATTCCGATCCGGATGAGCTGACGTCACCATTTTCTCCTTCACTCGAGCTGATGGTAGGTGAAAACAGGCGAGGACTATTTCTGAGCGCTCCACGAGCACCACTTGTGATAGCACGCATGTGATAGAGGCGTCCCTGCGCGTGAGAGATTTCGGTGTTGAAACCCAATTCCACAGCTTTGTTTTTCGCTAAAGTTGCAAATCTTTCTGCCTCAGCGTAGTTCCCCCTTCGGTATTCCAGATCTGAGCTTGCCAGGTAGAACTGAATCTTCACTCCCTCGGGAATCTCCGACCAGTACTTGGTTTTCAGCGCGTTTAGACACTCCTGGCCTTTTGCAATAAACTCCTCGCTCAGAACGCGTTCGCGCGCGGCTTCCGTGCGGCAATCGAGCAAAAGCATTGCGATTTTGATCAACGCAAAGTGGTGCTTCTTTACGTAGAGATCACTGTCTTGTAGCTCCACTCGCAGACACACATCTATACACCTTTCTAGATTGCGCAAAGCCTCACTGACTTGCTGAGGGCTTCGCTGAGGTGTGCGCCCAATGAACTCTAGCAACACGCTTGCTTTTTCGTAAACAACGAAGCTTGTGTCGAGGTTGGTGTGACACGCGCGATTGCTTTGCTCCGCGAGTTGCACATAGTGATCAGCCTCGCCTAGACACCTCTGTCGTCTTTTGACCCCTGCGAGGTAACCATACCCTCTGCCAGCTAAAAGCTGAACGTTCTTTGCTTGCGGCATCAGCTTGAACGATTCATCAATCAACTGTAGAGATCGTTCTAAGTCGTTTCTGTAACAAGCTGCCACGCTCTGTTCCAGTATAATTGTAATTTGCGTGTCCGTGTCGAGAAATTCAAGTAAGAACTTGTTTGAAAATTTGTCAAAATCCTCCCACTTTGCGTTGTCACGGCACGATTGTAACTGTTTCATCACCCATGAGGATCGTTTACACAGTTCCATGTTTTCCTCGGAAAGCGAAGCTGGGGCTAATTCAGAAGATGGGGGCACATTTCTCTTTCTGATCTTTCTCTCTTTGATCTTTTTCCTGGGCTTACCCGTTTCCAGCGTGATCGAAATCTCGCTAACCGTTTCACAAGCGCTGCGATGTTTCTCGTTATTCATTTTACCTCTCTTTTTTGGAAGAGCAGTTTGCAAAGCGAAGTTGATGTTGTATTTCGTGCTTGCCTCAAGAAAGCGGAAGAGAAATCCCACAACACCCGCCATGGATCTGCTTACACCACTCTTAGTTTCACCTTTGATGCGTTTGCACTGATAATCCGGCATTTTGAGTTTAGAGCCACTAATCCCATCGTAAGCTACGGTTACGACTATTTCGTATTTATTCGTGATGTCAACAGCTTCCCTTGTGTGTTGGTTCCTGCAGACCAACAGTTGCACCAAATGATCATGTTTACAATCTGGGAAACCAATTCTGCTTCGAGCAACGTTCAAAATTCCTTCGGGTTTCCAATGTTCTCGCAAAACTGGGCCATAATTACCATTATCATTTACGCTGTTATCCACTGAACCGAAACTGAGGTCACTTTCTTCGCCAATTTGCATGATTCGAGCATCAACGTTCAAAACAAAGGCTCGGTCGTCACTTCCGCTGGTTTCGGGTGTTTCTTCGTTCCTGTTTCCATGAATTACGTTCACTTCCACATTTTTTCCGCTATCGTCCGAAGATTCGATTGAATCGAAGCTTTTCTGTCCATCTTGGTCGAAGAAAAACGTTTGACAATCAGTGGCCATAACTGTTCGTGAACACAATTTCAGGCAATTGTAAAATAGGCGAATACTCTAGTGACAAAATCGAGAAAGGATTTGTATAGAAAGCAGTAATTGGGTTTTAGCCACCGTGCAAGATGGCTAAATAAACAGCTAAAACCAGAATTCTCTCTTGCTAAAACTCAGCTGATGTGATGATTTTCTAACACCATCCCTGGCAGATTGTTTTTTTCTGAGCCCAAAACAACGATTAAAGCCCACACCATGACATGGATATCGGTAACGCCTACCCTTCGAAGCCGAAGATTGATGATTGATCGCACGGGGATTCCCCGTTGAATTTTTGCGTGATGATGTCTGCAGCTATTGCAGACATTGCAGGCTCAATCGATTTCCGATTACTTCCGAGCACCCGACCAAAGGAGGGACCACCCTACCCTACTCCAGTAAGGACCCACTATGTTTTTTCCCACAATCCAATGGAACAACAACAGAATGCAATCGAGGCAGGTTGGCGTGGGGAGGGTTCAATTCGATCAGACGCGGTCAGATTCGCGTTAGCAGGGAATTTCACATCGGTGTTTATCGTTTATTTGCAGTACTATGGGAAGATCTAACGTTTTGCGTTGTGAAGTTCAGCTGCTAGATGACCAAAGTACAACATTGGACCTAGATGTAAGCGTTTTCAGTTTTGCCAAAGCGAGTTATTAGTGTTCCAAAACGGTGGTTAACGATGTTAGTTTGTGTGTATTTCAAAGTTCTAATGATTGTTTGTGTTTCTGTATGGTGTGTTGGTGAATCAGAAAGTTCTAATTCTTAACTTATTGTCGTTATATTTAGCGAAAAGGTTACTAACAAGGTCCCTGATCGATGAGGCAGTGTTATATAGACCTGTATTTTGTTTGGTCGTGGTAAAATATACGGATCACATGCTCATAGTGTTGTTAGCATGCAGGGGCGAATGATCAAATTCTAGTTTAAAGAAAAGGTGGAAATCATTCTTTGGTTTGCCAGCCTGCGGATGAACAAAACTGCCTTACCTCGGTGGCTAGGGCAGCGTTGTTTGCGCTCCGCCCTTTCACATTCTGTGTTATGTTTTACAGGTAGTTAATTCTTTATAATGGTTGTGCATTTTTGTATTGCTCCAGGCAGGAATGAATGAATATTTTTGCGGTTTTTAAGCTTCTTTGTCACCTAGACGAAATCATAACAAAAGATCAAATCTCGTACCTGTACATACTAGTCATATCTTAGATCCCTGTTTTGGATATTTAAAATTTTGTTATTTCCTTGTACATTGTGATAAGATTGTGTGGAGCAAGCTCTTTGTTGATCTTTTGATTTCCTAGAAATTGTTTGTCACTCTATAGTATTTCAGGCTAGTTGAAAAAAAAAATTGTTATTAGGTCCTTGTTAGCATTTATACAGTGTACTGGATTAAGTATTATCTTTTCTATCAGTGAAAACAAAACTAGACAGTTTTTGTTGTTGTTGTTCCCAGTAGTCCACTGCCTTTTCAAACTGTCAGGAGGCTACAAAACAGCAGTTGATTGATTTTCTCTTTATTGGAAACGGACTGCGTGACTGTCACGCCGTGAAAGTGAACTTTGGTTCTATTGTTCTCGTTGCTAAGTGATAAGGTGTAGTCACGTGATGCAAGTTTAGACTTTCGAAACCATGTGCGCTTTTGATGACAGATCTCAGTGATTGCAATTTACCTTCGAGTTGGGACATAAAATCGTGAAGTGATTCGAGTTGTTGGTCGTTATTAACATCAATGTTATCGGAAAAGATCGCTTGTGTCAGAGGCAGTCGAAAGATTCCTGACACTCTTAAAACTCTCAACAGAAGTGACAAACAGAGAAAGGCACTAAGTCATGTGGTGCAGAGTGCAGTTGAGCCATGCGTGCCCATATGTTGTGGGGTCCACATGCCTTTTGCTTTAAAGGACCTATGTCACGGTATTTTCCTTCATTTGTCTGATCTGACAAAATTACTTTCACATTGAAGGAAACCTCAAAATAATAGTTTGCTAAGGTAGAAAACCACCAAAGAAGTAATAATAAACCAAAACTGAACAAGGATGGTTATGACTGAGGGTGGTTAAGACGGATTATGAATGACAAACCTGAAAAAATTGCCCAATTTTTTCAAGGTACGTTATCTGTGACGGTAGCTCCTTTAAGACTGCATTTTTTTGATGGACCATTGTGGAAAATATGTCTGAACTCTTAAATGCATTAACACCTCTAGTTATTATTTATTGCTGCGAAACAGTTCACTTATGTGATGCACATAGCTGGCTTATGTTTGAAATCCAAATGTCCAGTAGTTTGACGTCATGCTTTAGAAGACAAATGGCATACTTATGAAAAAATCCAAGTGGCTGATACTATGTGTGTGTGTGTGTGTACATGTAATCTATGTATTTTCTGTGGATTGAGTTCTTATTCAATGTGTAGCATTGAAAAAAAATAGAGGTATCAAAAAACAAAACAAAACTGTGTTGAACGTCACAGTTTTTTTTTTTTGTCTACATGTAAAACAGTACCGGTAATTTCTCTTGTAATAGATTATACTAGCATTTTGACTTCATTAACCCACAATATGAAGGGAAGGTCTTTGTCTACTGTACAAACCTGTATTTCTTACCTCAAAATTATTTGCTTATGTGTACATTTTCTTGTAGAAAAATGCAAAGGGCCAAGTTCTGTTTGACAAGATCTGTGAGAAAATTGAAGTAGCAGAGAAGGATTATTTTGGCTTGCGGTACATTGACGAGAAGGATGGTCAGGTTTGTTGTGATTTATGATGAATAACATAGAAGCTCTATTAAGCCCCCCCTCCCTTCTCTTTTAAGTCCCTCTTTCTAATAAGCCCTGCTTTTGGAAGCCAGATTTTGTAATAAGCCCCCCCCTCTCCATTAATACCCCCCTCCTGGCCCATCCCTCAGTTTGAAATATCTGTAAAATGATCTATATCAAGCTTTTATTAATATGTTTCAGCCAGTTTGTTGGGGAATTTGGTCTTTCATTTCCTAGAAGTACCATGGTTGCAATTTTTTGAGACACACACCATTTTGGTCCTTATTAGCAAGCAATCTATAATAATTTTGGTTAAAAATTAATTTAGGTTTTTATTAAATTCTATGATTTGAAATAAGCCCCCTGTATCTAATAATATAAGCCCCCATCTTCTGAGGCCAATAATTAAATAAGTCCCCCTTTCATGGTAGTTTGTTTTTGAATTGCTTTGTAGCCTGCACTGCGTGCATTTGTTTGCAGGCAATGTTGGATTAACTTATGCATGTACCAGCTTTGTTTGAGGGAGGAATGACGACTAACTTGTAGCTATATTTGACAGTCAATGGGTAATCCCCAAAGAGGCACTTGCTTTCCTCCTAGCAGAACTATGTCCAGTCGTAGTGCAACAATGACAATCTCCTTTTGTAACCTAAGCCTACACTGTAGTTAAAAGACTAAAATATTGCTGAGACGGCTCGGCAGATAGAAGTTGTAGACATGTAACTTAGCATATTACAGGTTTTGATAATGGTCACAACAGTGATGACAGCTATAACTTTGTTATGATGCTCCCACACAAAACACCCAGGAAACACCAGGGCTGTTCGGCTTGTGCGTCTTACACACCATATTTTCTTTTTACTAGTCCCCTGCACTGTATTGTGTTGTTTATTGTTTGTTTCTTGTTTACAGTACAATTGGTTGGATCCTATGCGGCCCATTAAGAAACAGTTAAAGCATGGTAAGTTTAATTCTGACTAACAATTTTTGTGGCTACTATGCATAAGGAAGATTCACAGTTGTCCTTACTGAAGACTGTATAAATTTACTTTTCAAGCATAGGGCTCAACCGTGCAGACTGAAGCAACTTGTGTTGTCTGGATTACGTAGACCTATTTTTTGTATATATCGAAAGTTGCATACATGTACAGTGTACTTGAAACAGCAATTCCAATATTTATTATGGTCAAAGTCTTTTGTATGATGTTTCTATCGGTTTTTCTTCAAACAAGCTCTAGGTTTTTCCAATGCCTTTTATACAGTTACAAATGATCTGCATAGTATATCCACCAAGTTTTTCTACATTTCTCTCAAATACAGTAGTATAATTATACAGTATACAGTTATACAGTATACAGTATACAGTATACAGTATACAGTTATACAGTTATACAGTATAATTTTAGGGTTGTGCTTGCTTGACACTTGCAAGCATGACTTTCATGCCAAAACAAGTTCATCCCATTTGTTTCTTGGCTGAGTTAATGTTAGTTTTATGGTTGTGTACATTTACATGACACTGATTTGACTTTCATGCCAGGATGAGTTTAACTTTTTTGGTTCTGTATTATAAATTTAAATTAATTTATTTAATATTAAATTTTTGTCGATATAACACTGCCCCAAAATGTAAAAATGGCATCACAGGCCTGTAGGCAGTGTAGAGGGAACTGAAGCAGTTGCCTTGGTAAAAATTTGTAGAACTTTACTTTTTTGTTGTACTTGAAAATAATAAAATACATTTTAAATAAGTGTTTTGCACATCCTAGGTGATTCGGTCTTGCCAGCCTAACCCTTTTTTAAGTTCACTCATTTTGTGCTGTAGCCGTTTTCTCGAATACAGCCTTGTTGCAACCTTGATGAATATATATAATGGTTCGCAGACTCCATTTTGGTTTGATTGAAGAAACCAAAATGGCGTCTGCGATCCTCTCATCTTTGATGTCTGCTGGATGTCTGCTAGGCTCAGAATATGCAAGGGTCCAAATGTCAGGACAACTGTGTTCAAAGGATACCTTTAGGGTAAAAATACATTCACCTCCCTGTTATCTTTATTGTTGTCTTTTTTTCCCCTTTATGCCCTAACAGTGATGTAACTGAAATTGTTTTCTCTTTACTTTATCAATGGGTTATTCCAGAAAAAATCCACACCCCCCCGACGGATGGGGTCGTTTTTTAACCCCCCCTCTCACCTGGATTTCCTGAAGCACAAGACCCCCCCTCTTGTCTGGATTTCCAAGACAAAA
>Ga0126336_10000649_pt1 | contig 15246 bp, 10 predicted proteins | sample SidCmetagenome_FD_92530 | JGI IMG/M metagenome (GOLD analysis project Ga0126336, IMG submission 92530) | Coral microbial communities from El Islote,Puerto Morelos, Mexico - Siderastrea C C metagenome | ecosystem: Host-associated > Invertebrates > Cnidaria > Coral | place: El Islote,Puerto...
TCTCTTTAGTGAGTTTTAAGCGACTAAACCCATCGCGTGCGATGTTTGATAAAGTTTCTCTCGGACCTCTTGATTTTCAACGAGCCTTTTGTCCGAACGATAGCTCTATTAGGCTTTCGGGCAATTTTCATTAGTACCCAAGCTAAATTCTGCTAAGACTCTTTAAGAAAGACAAGTTCTTTCCGTGAATTAAAAGATTTTTGAAATTAATTTTGAGTGGATTCGTATTTTTTATATTATATCATTTGAAAGCGATATTATAAAAAGTCAGTCAGGTAGCACTTTTTTCAGTTGGAGTCCCGCCAAGAAAGAGTGAACATCACATTTTACGGTGAGTTATTTAATAGGTTACCTTCGGAGCTAAGACAAGAATCTTAGTTTGACATGTTTTTCGTTAAAGAGAAAATCTCGTGCAGTTACTGTGTAACTAATGCTTTATTGGACTCGTTTGTCTTGTTTTATTATTAGTTAATATTTTTTCTTGCATTCTTCTATTTCTTTGCGCAATTGTTTTTTCGTATCTGGTGTATTTTATTTTAGTTGTGAATTATTTTGGCTGCCTTATGTTGCTAAAGTTTGCAGTTTCTTGATTTGCAGTTTTTAGTTTTAGCGGCTAAACATAAAATTGCCGATTCAGTGAGTGAGTTTAGTGTGGCACTTTTTCGTTCTTTTTTGGTTATGTATCAAGTCATTTCAGAGTGTCTTTAATTACAAATCGGAATGAAAAAATGAAAAAAATTCTTAAGTAACAGTAAGCAAAGCAGGTATTGGTCTAAATCTACTATCCATTTATTTACCCTACCCCCACCTTGCTGTACACTCAAACCTTTGCAAACTCATTGCATCTTAGTTAATATGTATTTGTTTCAAAGGTGATAGAAACCTCGAAGAACGTTCTTGCTTCCTTGGTAAGAAATCTCTTAACTTTAACCAAACGGTGTTTAATTAATTTCATTGTATTGATACCTAACGAGCTGAGGCAGGCCTCTTAGTATGAGTTAAGTTAGGGGTTAAACTCGTGCAGAAATTGTGAAACTAATGCTTTATTAAACTCGATTGTCCCAAAGGATTTGAATGGCTTTTTGACTTTTGGTGCATGCAGCTGTGTCAGGGAATTAAGTTTTGGGGCCTAAGTCTAGGCCACAAAAAGTATCGAAAAACTAAGTATCGTCAAATCCTATAAGAATAGCACCACAATGATTTGTGCTATACAATGAAATTTCTACCTTACCGACAAAATTGCAGACTTTCTACGCAATCAATAAACATTTTTTTCTGATAGCCCCGAGAGATTTGCATTATTATCGGGTCTCTGCGCAGCATTACGCAGCATGTTTTTGCCTCTGTGGCTGCTAGACAAATTAGGGTATATTAGTCTAAGGATCGCACATATCGTGCATTCTTTGTGCAATGCAACAGAAGGAAATTTTATCCTGGTTGTCCGAAAGGATTTGAATGCCTTTTGTATCGAATTTCAGTTTCTGCTGTACATATTTTTGAATTGATTGTAATATATGTGTTTTAATTTTCGTCTTCATTATCTAACTTGACATGTTTGTAACCTTCAATATCAAAAATCTATCCTGAGATATTTTGCAAACTGGACGCACCTTTTTGATAGACATTTAGTTTTATTGTTCACTTTGTTTTACTTGTTCCTTTTTTCTCTTGAATACTGTTAATTATTATCTTATGTTGTTGTCCATAGGTTGCTTTTGAAATAGGATTCAATTGTATTTTATTTGACAGATTTGACATATCTTCATTGTTTTTAGGTAACAAATCTCTTAACCTTAACCAGATGACATTTAGTTCTATTTTATTTTATTAACCTTTTAACCCTTTCACTCCCAAAAGTGCCTAAAATCAAAATTCAAGGCTAATCTCAAATTTCGTTTGTAAAAAACTTAAATATAAAATAATAGTACCATGTGGAAGTACTGCTGGCAGGGTATCATTTGAATGGTCACACCATATGATTTCATCCACAGACTCAGGAGTTAGAACCACCTTAAATGTCTCCATAACTGACTCTGGGAGTGAAAGGGTTAATTTAAGCCCTGGTATCTTCAGTCAAATTCTCCTTACTGGTCCCAATACATTACATTGAGCACTAATCCGTAAGTACGGAGACGCGCAGGTCGCGAGAGAGAAACAGTTCTAACAAGATCTCAGCGCTTGTTTAAATTCCGTTGTTTTCGTTTCGCTAGTTTTTGTGTGCTCTTTTGTCGCCGGTCGGAGTATCTGAAACGCAGTTTTTCCAGAACAACATTCCTGCGCTACCAAGATCTGGTACCCTTTAACACAGTGATTAAACTATTTCGGGGATTCAAAATATCCTGAAAAGGGAAACCTATCTCTTCGGAGAGCGCGGCAGCAGGGATCATATTGACGAATGCTCTGTGGTTGCAAACTTGCTGTCGTGTGAGTCAACTCGCCCCCTTTTGCCTGGAGGTGAGCGCACGTGGAGTCAACTCTAATCCTACGATTAGAGGGTATATTTGACAACCAAACACGGACAACGACGGGTGTGTATTTGTTTCCCATAAAATTTCACTGTTGTTAAAGGCACGTTTCAATCGTTTTGGAATTTGGCGTGAGACAGTTTCGTTTATGTGAGTCGAATGCCACGAATTCTTTCGATCTGTTGACCCAAGGAAAGGCTAAGTTATTTCTCGCGCGTAATCAAAATATCCTGAAAAGGGAAACCTATCTCTTCGAAGAGCGCAGCAGCAGGGATCATATTGACGAATGCTCTGTGGTTGCAAACTTGCTGTCGTGTGAGTCTACTCGCCTCCTTTTGCCTGGAGGTGAGCGCACGTGGAGTCAACTCTAATCCTACGATTAGAGGGTATATTTGACAACAAAACACGGACAACGACGGGTGTGTATTTTGTTTCTCATAAAATGTCACTGTTGTTAAAGGCAGGTTTCAATCGTTTTGGAATTTGGCGTAAGTCGAGAAGGCTGCGAGTTCGATTCCCCGCCGGGGTACGATCAATTTGTTGTTTTTGGGGGGGCTTTTTCCTTTGTTGTTTTTCTTTTTCGAGTTTACGTTTATTACTCGCTTAGTTTTAGCTTGTTATTTTTTTCTTTTTTTTTTCTATTTTGTGGTCCCGTCTCGATATGTAAAAGACATGGCTGCCATCTTGGATTTGGGAAACTTCTTTCCCTCTTATCTCTTTAACCGCTTGCTCGATTTGCTTTAAATCTCCAGGAAAGCGGTTATTTGCCACGATCTATTGATTATGATTTTGAAAATTGCACCTAACCCCAAAATATTTTTTACGCTAAAATAACTCTTTGCACCTGTTCAAAAAGCATTACGTCTTTTTTTTATGAAATCCCCCCCAATCTTGACTTTTTGTAGGCTGTAAAAGTTATGAAATCTAGCCATCATCTGGTACACGACCGAGCTAGTGAGGGCATGGGTCTATTCTTGATTTGACGGCACAAACTGCTTTGCATGCATGTTTACAAAGCCTTAAGGAGATGCAAATCAGTTTGTGATGTCAAATCCAGAATAGACCCATGCCCTCACTAGCTCAGTCGTGTACCAGATGATGGCGAATTTTCATAACTTTTACAGCCTATAAAAAGTCAAGACTGAGGGGGATTTCATAAAAAAAAGGCGTAATGCTTTTGGAACAGGTGCAAAGAGTTATTTTAGCGAAAAAAATACTTTGAGGTTAGTTAATTTTATAGTGTAATTGTTAATCGAAGTGTAATGCCTTCCTTCTTAAACATTTTCCCCTTTGTCCACGTAACTAAGGGCGTGCTGTAACAAATAGGAACCTAATCACGTGATTGACTTAAAGGAAACACTTACGCTCTTAACTCGTGGGATGTTTATTTCGCAGAGTTTAATTCGCGTTGTGAATGGAAAAGTCGTTTTTCTTTGACAAGATCGATTCTGTGATATTCTTTTTGCTTTAAAAGTAGCTGGTTATCTGCGGTTAGCTAGAGATCTCGTACGATTTGCTTCAAGTGAGTTCGAAGAAATATTTGATTTTCACGATTTGTTCAGCTTAAGAACTCCGTCTCAGTTTCAGTCCTTGGTAGAGAACTGATTTCTTGAGTTCTAATTTCTTGGTCGTTGTTTTTCTTCAAAATTACACAGTTCCACGATGAAGTACTATGACAAAAAGTTCAAGCTACAGGTGCCCGGAAACAAGGATGCTTACTCAAGAAAATCCTTGAGAGAATTATCCAACATCAGTGGCTACGTCAAAGTGCACTTGGCGTCCCCACTGAAATGGTGCGCCGCCTGCGGGCGGGCGCACTGCAGAAGGACTCTATGCCTACCAACTTTAAATACTTATTCGTTTGAGCTGATGCTCTGTATTTTCAATGGCAATTTGGGGTGTACAGGGACACATTTTTCATTGAATGACATTTTTGATTGGTGCAATTTTTTGCTATTAGAGGAGAGTTACGTCTGTTTTTTGTTTCATAAATATATTCTCGTAGAAGATAAACGTACATATAGTAAAGTAGAAATGTTATTTTTAATCCGCAAAATATACGAATCTGGCTATCATACCTTAGCTTTCTTTCTCCTTAATACATTCCAAACAGTTAATCCTCCGGGAACTTTTGATAAATTTCTTCGTTCTTTTCCTAGTATTTTCGACAATTGTCAGATGTTCTGGTGAGTTAGTGATGAATTAGATCTGTTTTTCTACCCTTGAAATAATTTTCTAATTCTTGATATAAGTGTACTGTCTTCTCTCCTAAACGTTTTCCTGTTTGTCCATGTAATTAATTAAGGGCGTGCTGTAATCAAGTTTGCGATTTCCTGTAGACTTTGCCAAGGCCTCCTTGAACATTGAGTTCAAAGGCAATTTCTTCGCAAACACTAAGGTTTTCTCGTTTTGATAGAACTTAGTGTGTCTTTTTCTTTCTTTTGCCAAATGGTTCCTTGATCTCATCTGTTCCTTTTTTTAATTCTTTTAACTTTATTTTCTTTTGGCACCATCCGGTCTCCCCTTAGTTTGGGTCACAAACATGTTTACAGCACAGCATTAAAGAAACTTGATTGTAACCAATAGTTAGTTAGCATCAGCAAAAGCAATAAAGAAGTTTTCCTCCCAGCAGAGTCTCGGTACCTCTTGTCTAGCTAAGCGAGTACCCAACAAGTTGTTCAAATATCGAAAGAGTTCATTCCCGGTGATCACTGCCTTAATTCTTAACACCCGTGCATTTAATTATGCCTTGCTATTACAAGGAGAAATTTCATGCCGATCACTACTGGGGTTTAATAAAGGGTTAAGGGACACAGCCTTTTTTAAATCTGAAAGTAGATGATAACATAACCCTCCGACGAAGCACAGAAAACAACTCTCTGTTAAGTTTCGTATTTTTTATAAATAAGTATTTTCTGAGCGATTTGAACTCTTTACGCCCCGATATTAACATCCACATTTTCCTCACTATTCTCCTTATATTTCGTAAGTTACCTAGTTGGGAAAATTTGATTCAGAACAACAAGGCATTCGATGATTGAGGATCATTTCCTTTATTCTTATGACCTTTATGTTTCATCGAGGAGTAATATTGTAAGGGGAAATAGATGCTTGTCCCTGTTGGGACTTAAGGAGTTAAAAAACTCTCTTCTTAGTGAGAGACTTCATCAAAATACAAAAATGAGTTATGTAAAAAGTTTTATGGCAACAGTAAATGTAAAGAAAATTGAAAAAAAAAAACGTGTGTGGAATTTGCAAAGTGCTGTTCGTGCCTCCAACGTAAATTGAAAGGTGATTCCAGAAAAACTTTGTCCTTGAGGAGGAAAGAAACAAAACTGTGCGTTGGAAATGTGCATTTTCTTTACTTTGATTTCTATTTTCTGCTCTCGTCCACGATTACAAAAACGCACCACAAATAAAGAAAATCCCCCAATGTTGTTGTTTTCCATGTCGGCAACGAGTTTTCCTAATAGCTCCCACGATGAGATGCAATACCTCGACTTGGTCAAAAAGATTATCGAGCAGGGATCGAGCAAGAGCGACAGAACGGGGGTCGGAACCTTTTCTGTGTTCGGAGCGCAGATGAGGTTCGATCTCCGAAACGATACGTTTCCGCTGTTCACTACGAGGCGCATCTGGTGGCGTGCCGTGGCGGAAGAACTGCTGTGGTTTGTTCGAGGTTGCACCGATGCTCGTAAATTGAGCGACAAGGGAATCGGCATTTGGAACGCGCACTCCTCCAAGGACTTCCTGAATTCTAAAGGGTTGTGTAATCGCGAAGAAGGAGACTTGGGTCCCGTGTACGGATTTCAATGGCGTCACTTCGGTGCACGTTATATCGACGCGCGAACCGATTATGAGGGTCAAGGCGTGGACCAGTTGGCCGCAGTCATCGACACTATCAAGCGAAATCCCGATGATAGACGCATGATCGTGACGGCCTGGAACCCGGTCGATGTACCGCACATGGCCCTTCCTCCCTGCCACGTTCTCGCGCAATTTTACGTCAACGGGAGCGAGCTCTCGTGCCAGACATACCAGCGATCCGGAGACATGGCGTTAGGCGTGCCCTTCAACGTAGCCACCTATTCTCTGCTGACGTGCATGATCGCTCGCTGCTGCGATCTCCGACCGGGAGACTTGGTACACACACTCGGTGACGCGCACGTCTATCGAAATCACGTCGAGGCAATAAAAAAGCAGCTCGCGAGAGAACCTCGGCCATTTCCCACGCTCCAGATCAACAAGCCGCCGTTTTGCGACATAGACAGTTTCGATCGAAAAGATTTCGTCCTGCGGGGATACGATCCTCATCCCGCGATTAAGATGGAGCTGGCTATTTAATTAGAAGAATTTTGAGGGGCATTACTATTTCTATTATTGTGGCATGCTACTAATTTCTTATTAGTTATTACTAGTACTAGTTTGTTTTTCGAATTGATGCTGCTGTTGCTAGAACGGCAAGACACCAGCAGCAGATGTGTTATGCATGTATGTAGTATTTCCAAAACAAGGAGAAATCGGAAAGAAAAAACAATTTCGCGTTCTGTTCTTGGTTTCTTTTTTTTTGGTCTGTGTCTGTACTTCAGCAGCAGAGGCATACAGATACCAATGTCGGCAGATGAAGACAAAAGCCTCGACAAAGGCGTGACAGAAGAACGCAAGGAACTGTTACGTGTCATGTTCACGATAGACGACGAAGAATTAGTCTGGGAGGAGGAAGTCGGGGCGAGCAGCGACTGGTTGGAGCTGTTCGTGGACAACCGACTGCCGCGAAACGATTGGTACGATCCCTTTTTAGACGGCAACGGCGGCAGTGGCCACGTGTGTCCCAAAGAGGTGTTTTTGGACGGCGGCAGCCAAGTCCAAGTCTGTCCCGAGACGCTATTGCTATCACCCTGGCCGCCGTGTACTCTGCGACCGTTACCTCCGACGCAGACGCAAGCAATCCGGCAAACTGGACGAAGTTCAGCGCGAGATGGAGAAAAAAGAAAAGAAAAAAAACGGCCACAAAAGCAAGAGCATCGTTGCATGATGGAAAACAACTAAAAGGAAAAAAACTTTAAAATCTATGTCATTTGTAATTTATTTATCCAATGCTATTCATTCTTCGTTAATGCTTTGGAAGCTATATTAAAAAAATTGTGCTTCTTCCTTAGCCAATTTCATACGTCGATTGAGTTCATATTATTTTAAAGTCGCCGTATTTTATTTCAAGCGTTTTTTTTAAGCTCGTGCGCAGTTATATCGGGCGATTTTGTTTTTTTGTTTAAAAGCAAAAGATTGAATCGTATCATGCAGAAATCACAAGAGAGTCAGGGAGGAGACGACCACAAAAGGAAAGCGAAAGAAGGAAGCAGGTCAAAGTCAGTGGCTTTCAAGTCCTTTCTGAAGTATAATGGCAACGAAAAATCAAACTACACAAGGGTTTCGCGCAACCCTAACCTTGTTAAACGACACAAGGAAAGGTGTTAACATGTAACATTTAAAAGGATGTCATAGAAAGTAATTTTTTTGTTGAATTCTGTGTACATGCTCTAACCTGCTATAGCGACAATTTAAAAAAAAACACTAAAAAATGCCTCAACAAATATTTAGAGTATTGTTAGACTAAATGCATTAAAACAAAAACGCAAGAATTCCTTTTGTCGATTGTCGGTGTTGCTCTTAAGCAATCTCTAAGAACGCGAGTTCTACGATCAAAAAGGTATAAAGAAAATCGTGAAGGAAGATGGCACCAACAAAGTTGAAACTTAACGTCCAATTTTATTTTCCTTGATCTTATCATTTCCTGTGTGCTTTCTCGATAACCTTGCAATTAATGCTGACTGAGTTGAAACTGAACGATTTTTTGTCCAATAATTATCTGCGTGTTTTCACCGCCATCTTGCAACTCGCATACATTTTACAGGTGCAACGGTTGTAAACAAAGTTGTTATAAAAATAGCTATTAACACTAGACAATAAAAGTGCAAATGTCATCTTTGTTTGTCTCACCATTCTTTATATCTTGCAATTCGCTATTAATTAAAACATTTTGCTTGTTCGTCGTCTTTTTCTTTGGTAGGAGGGAATCCCGCCCCCAAAAATACAACGACATTTATAGACATTAGTTTTCCACTTGTAACACTTACGACGAAATATCGAGCTGAGAAAGAAGTAATTAACACCTGCTAAACACTTGTAGCCTCGTCTTTATCGGTCCAATATTTTCGTACCTTGTTTTGGTTTCCATTTTGCGCCAGAAACTCGACCATTTTCTTATTTCGTAGACTTCTTAAAAAAAAAAACAAAAATGTGATGTGTCTTTCTGTTTCAGTATCGCCATCTGCATGACGACAAACGAAGAAATCTTTTACGAGGAATGGGAGGTGACGCCAGGAGGAGAAGAGTGGATAGACAATTACATAGATTATGGGACATTAGATGGTGTTTCCCCCGACTTTACCTACTCTTACCCTTCTTCATCCGTCGCCACCAACGCAACAGACGAACAAAAAGGCATCCGATGGAGCAAACGCGATGGTATGATTCGCAAAAAAGGCATAACACGAGAGGTCAGGACAAAATTGAGAGCTCATGTTCTCAACAGGATGGAGAAAAAACAAAAAAAGGTCCAATTACAAAGTAGCCTTACTTATTTTGTAACATGTTATCTTGTGTAACATTCGTAAGGGCTATTAAAAAATGTTATGCATTGTTCGCCTTTGGACACCCAAAAAGCAGCGCCGTTTTTGTTTTGTTTTTCGTCGGGGGTACCGGGGAGAATTTCGATCAAGTCTCTCGCCCGAAATCCGTGCCAGAAAGTCCAATACAAAGGTGGCGCCCACTTTCTCCCCGGGTCTCGGTGAGGTGATCGGTTTTCTGATGAAGTAGAAGAGTGAGGGAAGCATAAGTTGGATCTATTGATTTTGCACCACAGCTTTATACATGAATACACTTGTTGGCGCAACATCTTACAAAAAAAAATTACTCACTAAAAGTTGACATTTGTCAAAATATATCCGGAAAACCTTGACAAAAATCTACATCTATAATATAAAGATATACCCGTTTTTAAAAATAACTAGGCAAGTTCACCACGCTTCAAAACTCAAATTCTTACATTTTTTACAAGTAGGCGGTACAACAGAAAATCCCTCCCTCCCTCAAAAAAAAGCTACTCAACAAGAATTGGCCTTTTCTACAAACATATTTTCCTTGCGCTCATTAAAAAAAGCCAGGTATCCAGCGAGTATCGCAAGCGCAGCATGGCTTCTTGGCAATTTGGATTAGTCCTACAAACGTTGACAGACGAGCGGATTCTACTAGGAAGCCACCAGTAAGGATAGGGTCAGAGCGTTGCTAAGGAACAAGAGCCCCGGACGTTTTTGGTGGGAGATAGTTCAGACACGAACCACGTGTTTTCCCTGAGCTTGAGGACGCAATGCAAAGTGACTCACGTGCGAATTGGCATGAGCGGCGGAAATTTTTACTTGGATCCAGGAGAGAAAGCGAGTCTCTCTAGCACGTACGACTGTGTTGTTAAGATGATCTCTTACTACGCGCCGGTGTCAGAGAACGACGAGAAGCGAACTTCGCTGCACTTCTCCACTCCTCTCTACGAAAGCTTCTCTCTTCTCCGGCACTCGTGTCGAAGAAAGATCAATCGCTGCTTGAGGGCAAAGAAAACAGGAGTGCACGCGACTGCCTATTTCTTCCAAGCTCAAACTTTACATGGGCAAGTATCCGTACGAGGTATAACTGTCACGTAACGACAACCCTGAATTATTTTTAGCTCAATCGAGACTATTAAAGAAAGGCGAGGGAACTTCGGACGTCCGGACGCCATTATTCCGTATCTCGTTAGCGCCGTTACCAAACCAAACCAAACAAAACAAACCAAAAAAAAAAAGGATCGATGACAGACGCAACTACCACCATCCGCCCACAGATCAGATGTCCCTTACACCCTCAACTGGAATTAGAGGTTCGCTCCGAGTGGGCGAGCGGTCCGGACTACCTTCGCTGCACTCGCAACGATTGCGGAGTGTACTGGCGCGAAGACCAATTCGAGGAGAACTCCCGCATCCTCTTTGAAACTTCGAAGGAGCAGCTGCCTGGCCTCGACGTTTGGCGCCTCTGCGGGTGCAAGCGACAAGTTCGGCTTGTCAGAGTCTCTCCATTGCCGGGAAGAGCGTTCTTCGAGTGCTTCGCGGCAAGAAGACGTCCCAAGAGAAGAGACTGCGGGTATTTTAGATGGGAAGACGGACTGCTCAAGAGAAAAAGTGATCGACGAGAGGAGGACGAAAAAAGCGACGCGGCAGCAGAAGTGATACGTGCGAAAAAAACGAGACGCAGAAGGCAACGAAAGAACGACAAATGGACATGAATCTTCGAGTTAAGGTTTTCAGAAATCAAGCAACTTATCCGTACAGACTTACATACCTGATTGTCAACAGCTTTCCAAAGTTTTCCACGAGCAATTTTTCAAACGATCGAACGTGAGCTTGCTAATGAGATAAGTTCTGACGAGAATAATATTAAGTTATCAAATGTAGCTCACGAGCACAGAAAAACGTGTGACATTCGATCTACCGACAGCAATAAAGTAGGTTCTCTCTTGGCCGAATTGTGTAAATAAAAAATGCGAGGCTTCTTTGCCAGTGTTCTGATTCACGATTTCGCAGTCTCTTGTGAAATCTTTAATCGATCATATGAGGACGGGTATATCACCTAAGACTACAAATGGTCTGAAGTTGTTCCATTGTACAGGTGAAAGAATTGGCATGAATATTCCCTTTGATGCCTTTCTCAATATCACTATACTTATCCATCCGGTTTTCAATGGCTTCACTTTTAAAGAAGGCATTCGATAAAAGCGAGCATAAGATTTTATTGTCAAAATAGAGTATCTATGGCATTCATATAACTTCACTCGAATGGTTTCAGTCCTATTTGGACAGTTGCTGACAAAAATGTTTCTTTTAATGGTCCCTTGTCTGCTCAATGCTCTCTCGTTTGCGGTTGTTTGGCAAAGGAACAATTTTGCGTCAGTTGTTAGCTGCCGCCCAAAGACAGATGCGGAAAGCCACAATGATAGTTCAATTTTTTATATTGTCTCACTCCGGGGGAATTAAATGATCTGTTTACGTGACAAACTATTCTCCGAGAGACTCTGAGAGCACACTGGCCGTTTCATTGCCCCACATCAACTTTTTAACAACAGTTTTAGTTATAGTGGTGCGGTAACTTGGAACAGCTTACTTTACGACTTGCGGCCAGCGAATCCTCTCAACCATTTCTTTTATAAACTTTACTGCCTGCGCCAGTTTTCAAAAACTTCCTCAAACACGGCATTTCTTTGTTTTCGTTAACATATGATGTGATTACGACAACTTTTAGTAATGACTTTTTCCGTGTGTATAAAAATGAAATATGCTTGTTCTTGTAATGTATTTGGTCGTGCTTTAATTACTAAAATGTATTTGTCTCTTGCTTTTTGTCTTTTTTTTTACACAGACATGAGTGATACATCGGGTTCCCCCGTCTATTGGATGCCGGGCCCGCCAAGCCCTGCGCATTCCCGATCGTCGGACGAATTTTCGTTCGACTCTTTTTCTTCCCTGTGGACGCGAGAGTCGGTGGATTCCGGTTTTCCGGAATCCATTGAATACGATGAAGATAATATTCAAGTAGATGACTGGCTGGCGCAACTCCCAGTACAGTGGGAAGCGCAGGAGGAAGAGGAAGATATGAGGATAGTGGGGGGTGTCTCGCCCTTGAGGCCACCTTCAAGTTCATACAGCGGCTCGTCGCCGCCAACTCCTCCGTCTCTTGTATTCTCTCCGGCGTACTCGCCGATTGAACCTCAAATTGAGGTCATAATATTACCTGACAGTGAGGAAGACTGGCCTGACGAGGAGAACGCAGACGAGGAAGAAAGCAGAGAGGAAGAATGCGAAGAAGAGCTAGCGGAAGAGGAAGCAGAAGTCATCTGCACTGCAGAAGTCGTTGAAATTAGCGATGACGATGACAGGTCATCTCGGCCACCCTCTGTCATCGTCATCAGTGATGACGACGACGATTTTTAAACAATAACTATTGATTGCATCACTCGATTAATTGTAACATTTTTCAAGTCTTCTTCTTCTTTGTTGTTTCACACTATACGAATAACATTTGATAGATCAAACGGATAGTAGTGTACTTGCTCGAAAATAAATCACGCTTACAAGCATCCAAACTGCGCGTAACAAAGTCCTTCGTAATAACGCAAGATGGCATCCAATCTCGACGAGTAGTCACCGGGAACGACATCTGGGGGAAACTGATTGCACACTTCTTTGTAGTGTCGAAGCACCGGGTTCGTTCTGAGGGACACCAGCCACTCGGCCATCGTGACAGCGTTTGCTTGGGCCAAGGCGTCTATCTGCTCGAGCAACAACTTGTTGGGCCGCTTGGAAAAAATCCACGCAAGAGAAGGAGAAGCTCCATTTCGGTCGTTCGACGCCATCGCAGCATCTTCCGCTTTGGCTGCGATGTCAGCGGACGCGTATCCTCCAAAGTCGACGCCGTATACTTTGTTCTCGGACATCACTACCAACATGTTGGAAGTGTTGTTGTCGCTACTCTCCAGCAAAAATTTTGTCGCCTGGATCTTCAGAACGAAGATGAAATTCCAGAGCATGTCGATGCGTCGGCGGCCCGCCTGTATCACCCACTCGTGCAACTTCAACATGCCTCGCTGGGCGTTGGCGCACACGGGCAGCCTTCCCAGAGGACGGTTTACAGCCTTTGGCGCATCGTCGTTCCACGAGGTGTCACCGATCATGGGACCAATTAATCCACTCCGCCCGTCAAATCCGAGAAACGCCAACATTTTCGGAACGCATTCGAACAGACCAAACACCTCTCGGGCCAATTTTGTTAGGCAGAAACTCCGGAGCACGGTGAGGTGATTAGTGAATGGTCCCTTTATCACACGCCTCGTGGCAAAATCGAGGTACACGTTGGGTTTGTTTGCAGTGGCAAGTTGAGCGATGGGCGCCCTCCGAGATAGCTCTTCCCATTGAACTATTTCTCGTTCCCCTTCTCCTGCCTGGTGCATTGCGATCCATTGAGCGCATTCCTGCCACTTTTCAAAGTTTAGAAGAGTGGCCAGTTTCGGCTTCTTGCATCCCTCTTCTTGCCTCGTTACGGTTCCGAAAATTCCTTCCAAGACGAACTTTCGCTTTCGCCTGCGGTTCGGTTGTTTCATATACAAAGAGAGGGCTTCTTCTTTGAACCAGGGTTTTATACCGCCACCGTTCAGTCTCTCGCAGAGGTCGATGTGCTCCATGAATTCGTCGAAGCCCTGTGGAGAGGAGTGGGCCGAAGGTCCGTGACTGTAGTGTGGGTTCGCAGGCATCGGCACCCCTTGCTGGCGACACCGGTTGCGAAGAATCTCGAGCGTGTTGTTCTTCGTCGATCCCCGTAGCGTGTGTTTGTCTTGAGCAAAGGCCGGCATCGGAAATGCCCGCGGCGTGCCGGGCACATCGATGTCTTCGGGCCGCGGGTAAGGAACGCAATGCGTAGTGTAACGGTCTGCCAGTAGTAGCAAAATGACATTGGCGCTCAAGTGGACTCGCGTTTTCTTGGAACCGCATACGGACATCACTGCCTGCAGGTGAAGTCCGACCAAGGTTTGCACCTCGAAAGGAATCGCTTTAGATCCTCCTTTTTCCTTGGCCTCGGCCTGGACTCTTTGCATCCAACGGGTCACCGCAATGAGCCCGAGGATCACGCCTCGGACGGTGACATTCAATCGCGGCCTTCGCACTGTCAGCAATCCCGCTTCTGACAAGGCCCTGTCTCGAATCTCGTTACGGACTAACTTAGAGTCTGGGTATCGCATCTGCCAGTGATCCAGGTGGGAGAATGCGGCCGCCAGTCGCAGCACGGTGTCGCGAGACATCGGATACGCGAGGGGAACGGCGTCTGTCTCGCTGATGATGTGCTCCATGCCGGCGGAAAACTCGAGGCCGGCTATCGTCACAGCCTCTCGCCATAGCGTCGCTCGGGAAGAGGCAAGAGGAGGGGCGAGGTTCGCTCGGCCGTGTGGATTCAAGCGGGCCAGGCAGGCAACGCTCAGATAGGCAGACGATCGGTCCAGGCGCTGTGCAGCAAGAGCCAAGAGCGCTCGACGAATAACCTGCTGGCGACGAAAGGTCGATTGGCCCTTAATTTTCGGGACGCTCGTGCCTTTATCTTCGTTTGAGTTAGAAAGCACCTCGACGATCAGTTTCAAGACTTCTGCAGGACATTGCGCCTTGTCTTCGGTGGCCAAGGAATACAGCTTCTCGCGACTCTTCGCCATGGTGGAAGAAATCTCGTCCGCAAAATAGAGATATTTCACCCAAGCATTGTGGCCATGCAGCGCAACACAACGCGTACCCTTCTGGAGAACGGAGTTAAGCTCTAGCGAGTCGAACATGCTTCGTTCACTCACTCGTCCGTGATGCATGGTGTGATGTATGTTATGCTGCAGTCTTCGGTGTACCTTAGAAAAGTAACGAAAAATAACCCACGAACCGGTTGCAATTTGTTTCTTAGAATAAGTAAGGGTGAAACTTTTTTCTAACTATTTGGGCGATTTTTTTAATGTGACCTCTGTAACAAAACATCTCTCAAAATAAAGCCTATTGGTCACTTGAAAATAATTTAAAACTTGAAATAGTTTTCAGCTGTTCCTCCAATGTTTCATAATGAAGCAGATGCAACACGACCCGCGCGCTCCGTTAAAAACAACCTCGAGATAGCA
>Ga0126336_10000650_pt1 | contig 15242 bp, 11 predicted proteins | sample SidCmetagenome_FD_92530 | JGI IMG/M metagenome (GOLD analysis project Ga0126336, IMG submission 92530) | Coral microbial communities from El Islote,Puerto Morelos, Mexico - Siderastrea C C metagenome | ecosystem: Host-associated > Invertebrates > Cnidaria > Coral | place: El Islote,Puerto...
CAAGAAAAACATAGATCTGGAGAAACATGCAACGAAAAGGCCCGAAATAGTCCACCTCAGCTAAATATATGCAAGGCATTCTTCGTATATAGTCTTGGGTGTGTTTTGAATTTGAAGCTTCAAAATATCAAGAAAAAAAATACAATTAAAATGTGTGGTACTTTATCGGATTATATTAGTTGGCCAATTATAAATGCGCGAATGGAGCATTGCATTGGATTCTTCTTACTCACAATGGCTCTTCAACATTTATCACCGGGGTTTTTTACCCTAATTCCACTCAACCGAAACAGATGAGAATGTTTTGTATGCAGAAGAACGTGGAACGTTCCTGTAACAATTTTGCCATGCCATGGATATCAATTTCTCGTATTCAAATACGCCCACTCGGTCTGAAATTCCCGGGGGGTACTCAATACAGTTTCGTGCGCGGAGACACCGAACCGAAGTTCAAATCAACCCATACCTTAAAAACACTAATTTTGCCAAAATGGTACCCTTTCCATATACTTAGAACAAACATTGCACCTTTTTTATACCTTAAAAATAAGCCAAAAGTAGTAGATCATCGCGGGATTTTAGCCGCTCGAAGGTTCCAAGCTTCCGTAATAATATTTTGCGTTGTGATTTTCAGTGCCAAAATTTCACTAAGAGGTCAGCTGGTTTAGTGCCGCTACCTACCTCTTTCAGTTAAAGGTGCATTTCGGCGGCCCTTTAACATACTAAAACAGCAAATTTCCCTACCCTATTGCATATTGTAAGCGTATTAAAAGACTCCCGTTTCGGGTGGAGCCTACCCGTATAGCCGAATATAGGGAGTCCCCCCCCGCCCTTCTAGCCCACTCATGTCAGTGTGAAATAAACCAAAGCCAGGGGTGATAAAATTCGCACGTTTGATGACAGCTTGGCCAACTGCCTGCAACCTCGTTCCCAGGACTTTTTCCGTTTTTTAAATTTGGGGAGGTGGGAAAAAGGCCCTGGCATTGGCTGGTCACGTGGTGTTCTTAATTGTTCATTACGTAATAAGCATCACCCTTGTTAGCGATTGACCAGGAACTGTTGTAGTTTTGGCGGCTATCAAGCCAACAATATTTTTACCCATAGCAGGAGCCATTACCCTGCCCATACGCGTATCGCTAAGGGTAGACACTGAACAAAAATCTAAAGATTTCATGACAATGCTTTTAAATCACAGAAGACAGCTTTCGATGTCAGCATCTTTATCGCAATTAAAATCACTATAGCTCTTATTTGGTTGTCTTGCTTAGCAAGGACTCCTGAAGGGGTCAAATAAAGCCTGAGCCACGCCCAGACTGGTCTCCTTTAGGGGTTTCATTCTAATTTTTCCGACAAACATCCCTGTCCTTTTCATCTGGGAGTCCCCCCGAGCTATCAAGGGGCCCACATCAGGGGACATATCATCCCACTGCCGAGAATCTCTAAATTCCTTTAGTTTGAAAGCAATCCAGCACAAACTGGCAACATTTCCTGTTCAAAGGCAGAATGTCAAAGATGCTTTTCCCCTGCTATTTGTAGCCTGAGCAGAAGACCGTTTTGATTAACATCGGAAATTAGAAGTTCTTCTCAGATACAGTTACGCATACCGAAGTGGTTCCTGGGTAGGTCTGAATTAGGGCATCGCATTTTGGGTCTGGTCTGAAACAGGATAGGTAAAATCACGTATTTTGGTCTGAAAAAGGGTGAGGGTTTCAAGAAGTGCGTCGCACACCCCCACCCAAATTTTCGGGGGGAACATTATAGTGGTGGAGCAGCGGAGTACGTACTGGCTAGTGCGATCCAGGTGCAATGAACTTTCGACGGGAAGTCCGGAGACTCATTGGTTCAAAGCTTATTCTCTGCATTTTGTCGCAATGTTGTTTCCTTAAACGAGAGACCTACTCCACATTGTCTCTCTTTGGATAAATGAGAACCTGCTGGGGGTAATCCAGAGATGATCAAACGCGATACAGGTACCACTAAGGGCGTGTGAGGGGGCCGGCTCCACGAACCCACACTGCGTATAAAAGCGGGCGATTACCACCCCCCGGAAGGGGAGTACATGGCAAGGGGGGTAATCACCTGCGCTATGAAGAAAAGGGAGACTGCAAGGAATTCTAACTAAAAGGTGTTGTTCTGTTAGCTCACGAAGTGTAGTTACGTATACTGGAACACACGCAGGAGGGTAGATAGCCCGCGTAGCAGGCCTAAACGGGGAATGGGTAGGGGAGCGAGAAAGTGGAAGAGGTAGGGGACCAATGAAAGCTTTTGTTTTTGCCTTTCTTCGCCCTCGCGGTGTGTACTCTCGTGGTTTCAATTCTAGCATGCTTGCTAAACTCGTCGACATTCAAATACACACTCTTTTTACTTTCTTTCTCCAAAGTACTTGAGCAAAAGACAACATTGCAAGTTTTTCTGTTGCCATGTTTTTCAGTTGACCATGCATTTCAGTTCTATATGTTTGCGTTTATAGTTGACCTAGCAGCAAAAATTTATATTAACCTCCACTTGTAAGATTAGGTTACCATAATCATCTGTAACTATGACAACGCTTAGTGCTTGGTTAACTGTCCTAGATCAATCGTGATCGATGTTTAACCATGGACCTATCACCTGAACCGGAACTCTGAATTGAACACATTCCTTGGCATATTTGGAGACACCTTTTCTACTTCCCGAGGGCGTCTGCTTTTGGGAGATTCGACTGCGTTTCCCAAAAGACACCTCCTCTCAACTGTAAGGCCCTTCGAAAGGGGCGGATCCCAGACAGTAGTACTGTATACGTGACATATGTGTACGCTTTTCTGTATATAGACCTATTGTTAAACTTTCTCGTTGAGTATTTTGCCTAGGTATTAGAGTATTGTAGTGCTGTTTAGGTTTTTTTGTTCAGGCTTTCTTTTTTTGGTGAAGTTTTCTTATGTGTTCTAAAGCATTGTTTAAAGTTTTTTGTGCTTCAATAAAGGTATTAATTTAAAAAAGTTGCTTAAGTACTTTTTAATACTTTGTAGAATCAATGGGAAACTCATTTGTGACAATGAATACCTAAGTGAGTTTCTTGTATGTCATTTCACGCATCTTTAGCAGTTCAACAGTAACGGCCATCCCGAAAGTACAGGAGCTGCTCCTCAGGAACTTCGCGTCTTTGACTCTCTCTCCTCTCTTTCTTCTCCTAATTTTTTTTAGTGCAAAAATACCGAAAGCGCTCTGATACGTTAAGATGTCAACTTACTCCCTGCCAGGGGGGAGGGGGGGGGGACTCATTAAAGTTTCGTACGGGAGGCTCCGCCCCTAAGTTCAAACCCTTACCCCTTTAATATACTGATCTAATTATACTATACTAATCGAAATGGTTTCCCTTTTATACACCTAGAAGAAAAATTGCACGTCTTTAATACTTCAATAGTAAGCCAAACACTATCATCGCTGGATTTTACTTGCTTAAAGGCTCCAAAACTTTCGCATTTTTGCGTTGCAATTTCTGCCAGTATTTTGCAAACTGATTTTTTAGTACTTAGACTTAGATGCTATTTTTGTCAGTATAAGGTGTATTTCGGCGACCCTCTAACATACTAAACAAAAGATTTCCCTACCCTATTGGATACTGCAAGCGCAAAAAAGGCAAGCAAGTCACTTTACATGGACCACCGTAAAAAAAGGCACCCCTTTCTTGTGGAGCAAGAAAGGGGAGTACCCCCCAGGACTCACCTACCCAGGGCAGACCACAACACTAGGGACTACCCCACCACCCTGACAATGATTTGGCTTATTTAACGCTCGCTGGGGGTGTACTACTTATAATGGCCTATACGGGGAGGCTCCGCCGGAAAGGGGTATCTCTCTCAGGCTTCAGGTATATAAAAAGGTAGGGATTACGCGAGCTGAAGTATATGAAAGGGTCGGAAATCTGTCATTTAGGTATTTAAAAGGTCCTTTAATTTAAATAGTTAAGTACCCCCCCCCCCGGATTTAACTACCCCCTTGCTATCCACCATATAAGAGCACTGTCGACTACTAGGGAAAAGAATCACGAACTTTTCGAAGTCAGTTAGTGGCTTAAGTGTTCCGAAACTGGCAAAAAATCGCACATCATAAAGTTGATCCTGTTTCGGGGGCACTTTGCCAGCTCCACTTGCCCGTACCTTTAAGGGGAAAATGCACTTTTAGTTTTCAAACTGTCTACAATTTTAGCTATCTTGTAACATCTTAGGGTATAATGCGCATATTTATGGCAGTGGCACTGCACAATGTGTGTGTGTGTGTGTGAGAGAGAGAGAGAGAGAGAGAGAGAGAGAGAGAGAGAGAGAGAGAGAGAGAGAGGGAGGGAGAGAGAGAGAATAAGGATATAAAAGGAAGCAAAGAACTAAAATTAGAGCGATACCCGCAAAACGAAATTTTCAGCGGTCCGTTTCTAGTAAAGAAGTTTTCATTGGTTCCTCGTATTCTTAGATAACTTAGAAAGTAACAGACATATATATGCGTGACAGACGCCCAAAGAGGAGCTAGAAAACAGAGAATCGCGGGCGCGAAGCGTGAGTCGCGGGCATGGAGCTCGTCAGAGCACGTGCTCAGCGCTCGCGCGTCCTTAACCCCCCCTCTTTTTAGCGCCTTCCACGCAGAATATAGGGAAACAAAAAGATATATCCCATAAACAGGAAACTTATTCCTTCTGTTTACGGAAGGTTCAAATGTGTTATGAAGAGTGCGGAAGAAGGGGAGCAAGGATTTTCTGCAAGGGAAATGCCCTGGTTACCAGGCTGGGTACAAGTAACTTGTCTCCACTCGAGTCCTATGTTTGCACGTAGCACTATCGATCTTCCTCCTCCTCCCACCCCTTTCGAAGCCTGTTATGCAGCCTAAGAGTGGTTCTTAAAATGAGAACCCAGCCGCAACCGTAAGCTGAGTGTATGCTATCTTCAACCTCGTTCCCAGGACTTTTTCCCTTTTTCAAATTTGAACGAGGCTGCACTATCTTGGACTTCATTAGGAGTACCACACCACTACAGCCAGCCCCGTAGCAAGGCTGAAGTAACTGGGGGGGCTGAGCAAATTGGCCTAGTCAAAGTCCCCCCCCCGTCAAAAGACAGACGCAGAGAGATACTAACACTGTTCACAATGCCACAGTTTGTGTCGATTTTGTCGAAAAGGACACCTTTATGGGGACATCGTTCGTTGAAAACTTGCCAAAAAGCTGCTTCCTGTTTGCTTTTTCGCTGACAAAGTTGATGACAACATCCACCAGATTTATAGCAAAAAAAGTATCCTTAAAGTTACAAGGATTGTTAAAATTCAAACATTTCGACAGCTAAGCTACGAATTTCGGACCTGTTTTAAGACTTGTTTTACAACAATGGGCTTAAAGCTTGCAGCAAATACACAGAAGTCGCTTAGGTATTAAAGGTATTAAGGTCCTTCACAGTCTTTAGCTATACTGCCAGGGTCAAAGTGATATGGGTGAAGAAAGACATTGGTAAGGAACCTGAGCGACTAAAATGTGCGGCGCCCTGGATGCCACTACATTAACCACTCTTTAGGTTGCACCTGATTCTGCTTCATACTACTTTTAATACTGACGCTATCTTCTTCTACTTCTGTTTTTCTCTTGCTGTTAATACCATTGCTACTCTATATTAATGTACAAGAATTCTGGCTAATGGAATACATATAATCATCTGTCAGCTTACGACGTCAGACCACCCATGTACAGGGCTAGTAGATTTTTGAAGCCCACTTGCCCGGTGGCAAGTGACTCAACAGATGTCGAACCCTGTTAAAGACCGTGAAATTGTAAAAGGCACTTTTAGCATCAGCATTCAAGACTGATTGTTGCACATTCATTTGTTTTAATGATATATCTTTTGGCACATTAATTGTAATGTTTTTCAGTAACTTCCAAAAATTCTGGGGGGGGGGACTCGAGTCCCCCCCTGCCCCTCCCCCTGCTACGGGCCTGACAGCTAAAGCTGCATGTTTTGAAAGAAAGTGGTGTACGAGGACTCTAAGAGGAGAGGAATAGCAAGTTGAACTTCGGTACATCTTAAGGGGACTTTCCCTTCGGATAAGCTTGTGAAAAAGAGAGGGATTTATTAAAGGAATAAAAAATGGAAACAAGGAGATACACGACACCAGTTAGTCCGTTAACGGGCGCTTGAGCACCTTGGGTTGGTAGGGGACTGTCCGGTATCTGTGTAGTTAATTATTAACCTCAAATTTAATGCAATTACCTTCAAATCCTCAATTTTCTCTTTGCCTTATAATTTCTTAATCTCCCCCCTTTTCTCTTCTTTAAAACATTTCAAAATTCGTCCAGAAATTCTCAAACATTTGTTACGCAATGAACAACGACCAACAACGACCATGAGAGCATTTATGGATCGAATAAAATCTCTTTGAGATGAAAATGTTAAAGTGCTTAAACTTAGGTCATAACATCATATATAACAGCTTGGGCAATCTGATATTGAAAGTCAAGATTTTTTGAGCCAAGTACTTCAAAGAGATATTTAGCACTAGTGTCATAGCTTGGAGAGGAAAAGCCCCTGGGAGCACGATTTTCCAGCCTTTGGAGTACCCTGCCCACAGTCGTTTGGAGGTTATAATCAAGGGAGAGTGCGCTTGTTACAAGGCCTACACAAGTTTGTAAAGCCGATCTCGCAATCCTCACACCAGCAAAGCAAACGCAGGATAACATACAAAGAATAACAAAGGACAACATGTTTTTACCTTTATACCGATTACATCATTTCAAAAACCCCAAACATCGCCATTAGAAAGACTTGTTTGCTTAACCAACACGGTTCAACACAGTCCGGTAGGCCTGAAACAAAAGTAGGTTAGGGCAGAAACTCATAAGGAGTTGAACAAGTCCTTATGAGTTTCTGGTTAGGGTAGTTACTCTGCTCATATGGTAGAGAACCGCATCCTACAATGGATGAAAAATGTCTGATTATTCGTTTGTTGTCGGGGAAATAATCGAAATGGTTATTATGTTGTAAGCGACGTGTTACGTGTTGGCTGTTTAGAAACACGTACACATTTTGGACCTACAATGTCAGTTTTTCCCTGGTGACCCTTTTAGTCTGGTCACGTGTTCAACATATCAGCGGCAGGCATCGCTGGCATGTGACGAAATTCTGATCCGCCATGTTTAGGATTCTTTGTGTCAGTGGGCGCCCGTTTCTTGCCTTTAAATCGTCGTTTGTCCGAGGAAAAGCTCTTCTTGTCCGTTGTTAGGCGACAAGAAGACATTTTACGTCGATAGTGAGCGGCTTTTGGCTGAGAAGTTGTTCAAAAAGCGAGAAAGAAGTGGTCAAAATACGTTGTTTACATGTGGAGAACTACGGCAGACAGCTGATACAAATGACACAATGTGGAGCGAACAATCAACAGAACAAGACTCCACTCCGGCTCCGATCCTAGATAGCGCAATTATTGGAGGCGGAGAGGAGCATGTCATTGTTAAATTATTGACCACCAACAACGCTGCTTCTTCGACTGGAAGCGAAGTTTTGACCAAGCTTCTGGCGGGTTCTGGTGCAGCTGTTGTTGGCAGCACTATTTTGTTCAGCAATGTGCAGGCACAAGGACTGCGGAAAATCGAACCTAAACCTGCAAATTCTGAGGCTGAAGGTGAAAAGCTGGGTGAAGCTGATGGCGAGGCAAACTCATCTGGAAGGTAGATGAAGCTTTTTTAACTTGTAAGAGTGCAGATTTGAGGTATTATATTTTCTAAAATCTCAATGTGGAAAACTGCAAAATTGAATATTTCCCATGCAAAAGGAAAACCTGAGCTAAGAAAATTTCTACTGATAGCATACATTTTGTAGTCCTTAAGGAGTTAAGGTTCCCAGGGCTCTTGGTTGAGAAATGCAGGGCTCCAGGATCCCAAGACAGAAAAATTGGGGCTGTTGTAAAAAGTGTTTAATTAAAAGATTTTTGTCCACCTGTGAAAACCAGTTGAAGTCTTTATCAGACTGATGGTGTAGTGTTGGACTTTCAGATCTGAAAGTCAGTGTTTTGAGGCCTGATCCCTACCATCGTGTCATCTCCCTAGACTAGAAACTTTACTGCACATTGTCTCTCTCCACCCAGGTATGTAAATGGGTACTGGTGACATGCTGGTGGGAGTAACCTTATGATGGATTAGCATCCCATCCGACAGGGAGTAGCAATACTCCCAGTTGCTTCATGCCACAGCGGAACCAGGGAAAAGTTCTGGCTGTGTGGTTTTCCTGTGGCTCTTGCTGACTTCACTTACCTTTTTTTACCTCTGAACTAATTTAAACAGGGTTTGATAAACAACAGTCACTTGTGAGAGTGGCCACTCACATGGATTAATCTTTATTAATTTCAAGTGAATGCATGGTGGCGTAGGGGTTAGTGACTCAATCTTTTGACTGGAAGATTGGAGGTTTGGTGTTCCAATGCTACAATGGTGGTCAAAAGTCTTGGGATAGATTCCAATCTTCTTAGTCCTCTCCCTTCTCATTCCCCACCCTCCCCACCCTCCTCATCTCTCCCACTTCCTCCCCCCACTTATGATGTTTAGCTCATGTGTCCAGAATATTTCTCACATGTCAACGTTGTTATGAAGGGGGTGGGGGAGGGGGCAGGGGACTCGTTGAAATGCACTTAAAGATCATTCTTTTCCTTTGAGCAAAAAGTAGAATTTCTTTCTTGGTGTCTTAAATTCTAAGCTGTGTCCCAAGCACTTCTGTCCAGCATTGTAAGTTGGTGTCTGCAGTGTCATGTTGTTTCTTCAGACCAGAAACTTTACTCCATGTTGTCTTTTGCTACCCAGCATTTTAACAGCTAGGTAAGGTTAAGTTGCACACGAGCCAAGAAGGCCCACACTGCCGGAGCTTAACCCACTATCTATAGCATGAAGCAACTGAGAGTATTGCTACTCCCTCTTGGATGGGATGATGGTCCACCACAGAGTTGCCCCTAGCAGTATGTCGCCAGTACCCATTTTGTACATCTGGGTGGAGAGAGACAATGTGGGGTAATGTATCTTGTCTAAGGAATCAACATGATGGTAGGGGCTAGGCGTCAAACCACCAACCTTTGGATCTGAAGTCTAATGCACTAACCACTACACCACTGCATCCCCACTTAAGGGCTTTAATGGGTACCACTAAAAAATGCGTAGGGTAAACCTGGAATGGACTAGCATCTTTTCCAGTGAAGGGAGGGGTGATGGAGTAGTAATATTCCTAAGTGCTTTAGAAACTGGATTAACCTTTGGCCATATGGTCTATTTGCGACCATTTGTGGCCCAAAGTGCAACTTTTACTGTACTTTTACCTTATTTCTAGCTTTATGTGATGTTTTCAATATTATATTATTAACGTACGTGTATTATCATTATCATTATTATTATTATTATTATTATTAGTATTAGTATTATTATTATTGGTTTCCAGTTGAGTTATTCAAGGGCTGTGCCCCAGTCTGGATAATGCTACAGTATGTGTGGCCATTGCTCATGTGTTCCTCTGTGATCAAGATAAAGTTTGTTACACTCAAAACTTTGTCTTCCTTTTTTTCAGATTACTGGGTATAAATGCTACAAGAAGAGGAGTCAAGACATGTCCCCTCTGTACAAAGAAGATTGGTTACCGTTCAAAGCAGTGCAAGTATTGTTCCTTTGGCAAACAGAAAAGAAGTCGTTCAAGAAAAGTCCAAAGTAAAGATTCAGGAAAGGCTGGTCAGCGCATTGTTGATTTGGAAATAGGTGTCCAGATTGAAAATGAAACAGAAGTGTCAACTTCTAACACTGCGGAAGTGTCGTCAACTGGAGAGGATACTGCCAACAAAGCGGAAGAAGTTTCTGAAGCTACTGTGACTGAAAGTTATGAACAGGACACCCAATCGAGTATCAATGCCATTGAAGGTTTAGAAGCAGAAACATCCCAGCAAAATAGTAGTGACATGGCAGCTGGGAAAAGGAGTTACCACACAAGCCTGCAGGATTTAATCCACACTCTTTTAGTACAAAACCAAAACAGCAGTGTGTACATAGCCCCGGAGACTGAAGTACAAGCTGACAAAGCAGGTACGGAGATTCAAGACCCTGATCAGCAAGAAGAGCAGGGTGGAGATGTTGAGACTGAACAGGGACAAGATAATACACTTGTACCAGCTGGGACTGTGAGAAGTCCAGAGAATGCTTATGATGCCAATTCTGTGGCACTGTTCTTGGGACATCTTGCACAGCAGAATGGAAAGAAAATAAGGACTGTGTTAGACCCTGTTAGTGAAAATACTCAGCCTAGCACAAGTGCATCCAGTCTGATAAGATTTAAAACTAAGCATGTTATAGTGGAGGACGATATGTCTAGTCAAGCAAAGTACAGGAAAATAAGACCCAAATCTGTTGATGAAGGCTCAGCTGTTATGGAAATTCAACCAAGTGTAGATTCCACTGTTGCTGGGGATGTAGGTGACAGTGTTGCTGAAGTGAAGCCCACAGAATCACAGATAAGGTATGTTCTTGGAAAATCTACCATTTCACCTTAACTAATCTGGCATACAGTTGACTCCAGCTCTTTAAAATTGGCTATGTCGATTCCCCTACTGCGTGTCTCGAACCAAAGCCGTTTCCTTTTGATTTGCTTAACTATCTCTCATCCATGTAATACATGTATCTTGAACTGGCTACATACAGTGTCTTAAGGTGTTTCGATACAGTTTTTTTGGATTGCACCTTACTTTTACAATGGGCTCCTAGACAGTCTTCTCATTGTCAGATTGACATGAAATTTGTACCAGTTATTGGTCTTGGATTGAACTTTAGTGTGGTTTACATTTTGTGAAAATTTATATTTCAATGACAACAATAAACAAAAAATCCTCAAAAACGGTTAAATTGAAATTTTGGGCAATCCAGATTTCGCTTTGAAAAGCCAATACCAACATCTAAAACTGTGACATATGGCAAACAAAATATATAATAATAAAAAATTAGGTATTTTCGATTTTTCCTTTGTCAATTTTATTTAGTTTTACCAGGCCTTAGAGGAGAAAAATCACTTTTTTGCCTTTCAACAGCTTATTAGAGCATAATGGAATAGTAAAACATCTGAATAAGATAGATTGTTGAAAAAATGGGGGCTGTTTTAAATCCAAATAGACAATTGCCTTAGAACACACAGTAGTTTAACAGGGTGGTAAAGGGGTTATGCCTGATGTGTGATTTGAGCAAAACTAAGTTTGTGATGGGTGAAAAACAGCTCAAACTCAGACAAGAATAAATGGCCCAGCTTGAGCTGCATGATCTGCCTATTATGGGGGCTGTGATTCATGAATTCACTGAAAATGTACATTAAAACAAAGAGTCAACTAGCTGTTCACACATTCCGTGTCTTAGGACACACTAATCGTGTTGTGCAAGTGTTTTGTGAGCGTGCTATCACCTTTAGCATCAAAGCCATATGGAGGGTCACAATTTATCCTTAAAAAAGTGAAAATGATAAAATTGAACTTGAAGACACCAATGCTTGTATACAGATGATAGGATCCTGTTAGCTATAGGTCAACCGCATTCTATTATCTAACCAATCGTTAACTCTGCTTTTGTCCTCAAAACACATATACAACTCAACAAGTGCAGGAGTTAGGCTCCTGGCAAATGCTATACAATAAAGAGGTGAAAAAAGAAACAAAACAAAAACAGATTGGTTTTGGTTAATGACATAGTCTGGCCAAATTTTTAGCTCGCACATGAACATAAATGAGATCAAAAGTTTGATTTTTTACATGTAAAATAAATAGGATTTGCACTGTTTCAGGCCATTTAAGATGCTTGTCCAAATTCTTTCTCTCCAGCGACACAAATTGTGCTGCATAAGACCGACCTTTCACTTTTGGCATGTCTTCTTGGTCCGACCTAAGCTTTCCAGGACATCTTTCACACTTTGCACAAGCCTGATAGAAAGTCTTAATACTATGCTATTGAAAACTAAATTTCATACGAATCAAATAAGTGGTGATGCTGGTTTTCTGCACTACATGGAAAATGCATGAAGTACCCAAAAATAAATGCATGATTTGTGAATTGAAGAAAACTAGGCTCATGACTCGTTATTAAACCCCCCCCCCCCCTTTTACTATCATGGCTCAACCTTCAGCTGTGTCTGCACCAATATCACCTTGCATTGAAGAAGAGTGAATCTGTAGTAGGTACAGTCATTCTCTGATGATTAAATGTTTTCTTTTCTTTTTTTAAGAATGCTTCCTGGAAATGCAACCAGACGTGGTGTGATGCCTTGTCAGAAATGCCAGTGTCTCATTGGCTGTCGTTCCAAGGTGTGCAAGCATTGCAAGTTTTTGTTAAACGAGGCTAATCCTCCATTCAGGCGAAACAGGAAGCACATGTTGCAAGCTATTCAGCTTCAAATTCCATCAAACTCAATAGTGACTGTTTTTTCTGTACGAAGAAGCAAAGTGGGTCCGGATCATAGGTGCTTTGTTTGGTGTGAACGCAGCGACCCAGACAACAGGATGCGAGATGTGTACTCATGCGACTACCCTCCTTGTGTGACAGCAAGAGAACTGGGCAACAAGCCAATGTCCTTCTTGTGTGAACACGCCAAGATTTGTCGTTCACAGGGAACAACAACCAATTCGAGAGTGCTAGGACTTAATGATGAGAAACTATCAAGTGAATATCTAACCCCTGAGGTTTCTGACTCGTTAAAGGAACTGAATAGACAGTGCAGTCACAAAGGTGTGCCTCTAGTACAAGGTGTGTCTGAGAGAACTTTTGTGGTTGTTGATCAGCTTCAAACAGACCAAGGCAGTAGCTTCGTAACTGGACTTATGGGTTTTGTTCATGTGCGATTTGAACGGAGCAAAGTCGGGGGCCTCTGGCAAACCCAAGTGTTTTGTTCTGGGAGACCATGCATGGCTTGGAACCCTGTTTTCAGTTGTGTATCCAATAAGAGGAGCTCACCACCAACGGTTCTGCGATCCATAAACTGCATTCACTATTCAGCATGTCTGTGGGCGATAACATCAGATGACAACCTTGAAGAGGAATTTAAGCTGTATCTTGAGGGTGTGAAGGCTAAACTTAACAGCAGTGAAGCTGACTGAAACAACAACAAGGTCTTGCTGTGAAGGGAAATGTTTTAGTGAAACTGGTGGTTTTACAAGGCAATATTACACAACATCAAGGTTCTGTTTACAGTGGTCTGGTCTGTTTTGGATTCTCTGATAAAAATCTTAGGTTTCTGCACCAACCTGTTGTCAGAGGACTGACAGTTCAATGTTAATTGAATAACTGGAAAAGCAGTTGGCCAACTCTTAAAAGAGTTGGCTAAAACATTCTCGTTACTGTTCAGGTTCTAGTAAGGAGAATTTGTCAAAATAGTTTTTGGCACAGGTTGCCTTCCTCATTTGGTTGTCATTGTGAAAATTAGTTTGTGATAAAGGCCTTAAAAAAACCTTTATAGAGGTAAGTCAAGAAAATCTGTGCTGTTTTCTAATGTTTTAAAACAGCCATGAAGAGTTAATGGCGGGTGCAATTTCGTAAACGCACAAGAAGTATGAACAAGGAGAGAGTGTGTCCTTTTCCCCTTGTGCATACTCTTCTTCTGTGTGTCCCCAAAACTTGCACTCTATCATTTAATCTGCTGTGCAGAGTGATAGGATCTACGATAATTTCGTTATCAAATTACCAAAAACTGAGCTCGTGATCATTTAATATATACCTGAGGTGTTGACGTTACAGTAGCAGGAATTATTATGTACAAACGAAAAATATATGCAGAGAATTGTTGAAGTTAAAGACATTTGAGTATTGAACAGTAGGAACAAAGAAGAGTCAAAAACTTTTTTTCTTGGAGACCCAGGAGCATTCAGTTTTAAAGAAGCTGTCAACAGCACAATTTATGGTTAGAATGACATTTTTAAATAATAAATCAATTGAAAAGCTACGTTTTTGACTAGATTTGTCACAGTGACTGGGACTTGAGGAGATAAAAAATAATAACAAAACAGTTGATTTTCTTTTCACTGAAATGTATGCACACACACCCCACATTTCTTTTTAAAAATCATGAAATTCTCACGTCTTAAAACTTCGCTTTTATACTAAATTCATTGTGGCGAGTCTATTTATCCCTTTATTGATTTAATTTAATATTTAGAAATACCAAATGGACTTAGCATTACTTCAAGAATCTCTGTATCTCTCTATCAACGCACGTGAAAAAAAAATTCAGTTAAGATTGATAATAAATTGTTACTATCATCCAACCCAACTAGATGTTGTATAAATAACAAATATCGTGTACTGCAATATCTGCACGGTTAGTAATTTGTACAGTAGAAAGCTTGCTTGACAATTATTTTACCCAAAAGACCGCCTTGTACTCTCTTTAAAAGACTTGCTCCAAGTCGCTCGTACTTTCTTCGGAAAGAAAAAAAAAATTCCCTTGGGGAGAAAAGAGGTGATAACTCAAGTTCTAAAAAAATTTCAAAAAAAAAACAAACAAAAAATCGCATAAAATCATCTCAATATCAGCACAAACAATAAGTCGTACACTTAACTTTGAAGGATGAATGGCGTGTGTAAGTCGAAAAGAGTGCAGATTCGATTTTGTATTCAATGCCACAAAAATGCGACTATAAATAGAAAAAGACGCGCGTGCCACAGTTTATTGAGGTGAGCTTCGTCTATCCGGACACCAATCCGTAAATTGTGTTCGCACGGACACAAGTTACTAGAAAATATGGTCCGCTTGGATTTTAGCCGTGTTTGCTTTCTCCTCCCTCGCAGCCATGAGAATGGCTTTTGTAGAACCCTGCATCATCCTGAGATTACTCAATTCTGATTGGCTAAAAAAGGAGTGCAGTTTCTTGTAACACGAGTGCAATGACAAATGGGTTCTGATTGGCCCAAAAAAAAACCCAAAAGAAACCAACGAGAACCAATCAGATTAGAGCTGTTTCTATAGCAACATATTGGCGAAAAATTTAAGACAAGACGTGGAGGGTGTTCGTAGGGAAATGATTATTCAACGAGAAATCGTTATTCCGTTATTCCTGAAAAACTAAGGCCATTATTCTATTATCCTACTGCAAAAGGCCATTTTGCCATTATTCCACTTCAAGAAAATTCTCCCGACCCTTTTGTGACTGAAAAATACACGCCAATGGTGCTGTCTGCATGCCGTTCAAGTATGTGTATATTTATTTGGACACAATTAGCTAAAGACAATTTCTTAACCTTAACTATA
>Ga0126336_10000651_pt1 | contig 15242 bp, 5 predicted proteins | sample SidCmetagenome_FD_92530 | JGI IMG/M metagenome (GOLD analysis project Ga0126336, IMG submission 92530) | Coral microbial communities from El Islote,Puerto Morelos, Mexico - Siderastrea C C metagenome | ecosystem: Host-associated > Invertebrates > Cnidaria > Coral | place: El Islote,Puerto...
TACTGTTTCGTGTGCCAGAACTTTCTCTGCAAGTCTTGTTTTGATGCTCATCAACGCTTGAAGGCTACAAGAGGTCATCGCAATGTTTTGATCGACAAATTGCAAGCGCAAGATGTCGAAGAGTTGATCAACAGGCCTGTGATGTGTTCACAGCAATATCACGAAAATCAGCCCCTGGAATTTTATTGTGAAGAATGCAAAGTTCCTATTTGCCACAAGTGCAGTGTAGTGAGTCATAATCGGCACACCATGATAGACACACAGAAAGCCGCACAAGAGCAGAAGATGCAAATGGCGGACGCTATGACGAAAGTGAAAGCGGAAATGGTTATTTGTGAGAATCAAATACAGAAACAAGTTGACTTAATGGACAAAAATAAAAAAGAAATTTTGCTTGCTGAAAAGAAGATGACAGATACTGTGGAAGAATTAATTCGTGATTTGCGGGAACATGAGAGGACAATGAAAGCCAAGTTTCACGAAATCTATGAAGCGCAACAAAAACATCACTCGACACGACTAGATAACTTTGAGTTGGCTGTCACCCAACTGAAAAGTTGCGTTGAACGATGCGAGAGTATCTTAGAAAGAAACATCAGCGCTGAAATTCTGCAGACAAATCAGGCCATAATAGGACGCTGTGAAGAACTGTTGAACGCAAAGAAACCTGAAATTTGTAAACCGCCTCATGTTCATTACATGGTGGAAAATAAACTGAACATTTCGGATCGAATTATAGTAAGCAAAACCGACCCTTCCATGTCGTCTGCTGAAGGCCAATGTGAAAAAGAGGTTAAGCAGAACAAAGAGACAAATTTCATTGTTGTAACCAGAGATTCAGATGGGTGGCAGTGTTATCACGAAGACGATCAAATGAAAGTCGACATTTTAACTCCAGCGGGTGATCAACTGAAAACAGAGATTGAAGACACCAAAGACGGCAAATACACAGTGACATACACACCACAGTGTGCTGGACAACATAGAGTGGAGATCCAAGTTAATGGCCAGCCGCTGACTGGTAGTCCCTGGGTTGTGCAGGTTGTCCTCATCAGCATGAATTTGCATTTCAATTTGAATTACAGTCAAAATACTCAGCGCTGCCCGCTTATTATTTAGGAATGACTTTCATTTATCGGGAACGGATTGCATTATTGGAATCAAAATTCCACTTTTAAATTGAAGATTGAAATTTTCCAATGGTAGCCTCATTCGAAGTAATGAATGTTGATTGGGTTATTTAATACTGACGTTCACACGCGAAACACGGAGCCGTTGGCGGCTGTTGGTTTCAGTTGGTTTGACTTATATTTCAGTTTTCAGGAACATTTCTCGTACATTTACAGCAAACTTACTTTTAAGAATTCTTCTTCAGCGTTTTATAACAGCAAACTGCTTTTTCTTCATGTTTAAAAGTACTTGCAATGAATATTTCGCTGAGCAAACACAAATCAGGTTAGATGCGTCAAGCCGCCAACAGTCGCCTGCTTTGCACATGAACATTCACCTGTCAATAATAAATTAAACCAATCAACATTCCTTATTTGGAACAAGGCTACCATTGGAACATAACAATATTCAATTTAAAAGTGGAATTTTGATTCCAATAATGCAATCCGTTCCCCCCAATGAAAATCATTCCCAAATAATAAGCGGAACCCGCTGATCAGTATTGTGACTGTAACTGTGACCAATGATGATGAATCTGGGATTGATTGCAATTTTCTATTATTTTTGCATGTTTTTGGGGATTAAAATGGTGTAATGTTTGTTCTAGCTATATGGAAGAGGTACCATTTCAATAAAAAATAGTACATCAAAGGGTAGGGTTTTTACCCAGGGTCGGAACCTCCCGGCATGAAACTTTGCTGATTATCGCCAGGGGATTTCAGTTAAAAAACAAAAACAAAAACAAAACAAAACAAACAAACAAACAAAAAAACAGTAATCTTGCATTTGCACTTGTTTTGTAGCCTATAAAGGATGAAACTCCTCTTCAAGAAGAGTTGTGGTTCCATGGCACAGTCGACAGGAAAAGTTTACCAAGCCTTCTTAAGAATAATGGCGACTATTTAGTTAGAGAGAACACCACAAAGCCTGGAGAGTTTGTTCTGTCCACACGGTTTGAAGGTGTGCTGAGGAATTTCCTCATTCAGACTTCCTATAATGTGAGTACAGCTTTCTTTGTTTTCCAAGCTCCAATGATGATCACAATCACAATCAAACTGATAAGCATTCTTTGCTGGGGGACCAAATTTCACATTCGGTTTAATCTAACAGATTGAACCAGCAAAGAGGGTCATCATTGTAAATGCCTATAAGGTCCTGTGTTGTTTTAAATTTTTCTCATTATTATTCTCTGTTTTCTTTTTTTAGTGCAGGGTTCCACTGAAAACGACATATTGTAAAGTTGGGTCCCTGTTAAGAGATTTTTGTTTTACATTTTGCTATAAGTATTATTTCTGGAGAAGCATTACTGCTCCCACCCTGGTCGCTAGCCCATTACCACGGAACATTTTGATAATGAATCAGTTTTGCTACTTGAGGACGCCATAGTATGACAAAAAAAAAAACTTAACCTAACGGTTTGGTGCACTTATTTATACACCTGATTGATGGAAGACAATGTAAAACAAAGTTTTTGATGCAACACAATAGCAGGCGACTAACACCACCAACCATCTTGCATAAATCTCAGATGGTCCAAGGTCGCTTTCTCTCTCCATCTAAGAATCAGGCAAGTGATCTTGAAGGTGATAGTGTGATGCAGTAATTGCTCGACTACCGCACCGAGAATAAATTCTCATAAGCTTGCTGTATCAAGTCTTCCACTTTTTTCCATTAACATTTTTGACCGCATCAAAGTGTACACTGAGCAGATATGCATGTGACAAACGAGTAAAAGGTGTGCAGTATTTTTATATCGTCAAACCAATTTATCTCCTCTGCTCAGTTTGGTCTTTGTGATTTTTACCAGGGACTAGTTCGGTTTGAAGATCAAGGCTTTCCCAGTATAAGAGAGCTACTGGATTATCACGTTAAAAACCAAGTTCCTGTCACAAGGAATTGCCAGGTCATTTTAGCAACTCCTGTTAAGAAGGACAAGTGGGAAATATGTCGAGAAGGCATAGTTTTTCAGGAGAAGAAGCCTGGTCGAGGTCATTTTGGAGATTTTATGGAGGGAGTACTAAAGCCGTCAAATACTCCAGTGGCTGTGAAGTCATGGAAGGAGAGCGTCTGTCAAGTTGACAAGAAAACATTTTTGGCAGAAGCAGAGATTCTGAAGCGGTATGATCATCCGAACATCGTGAGGCTGATTGGGGTGTGCACCGAAAAAGAGCCTGTGTTTATCGGTAACTTTTTTTTTTATGCAAACACTTTATTAACGGACAGAGACAGCAGAATACAATTCACTGTGTTACAATAAGTTGCATTAGAATTTTACAATAGCATGCGTTAACAATTTGCTAAGTTTTACAAGGCAGTATTTAATTATAATTAATTTATGTAACAGACATTGCTATTGAGTTTCAAAATAATACTACAATTGACACGGGAATTGCGCGCGCCAACACATTACTTGGGAAGAGATAGACTAACCGCCCATGAAAGGTTAACAACTATTAACATTACTGATTCTCTATTAGATTACGGTACTAACCTGTGACTAAAGCCATATTTACATATTATGTGCAGAGCAAGTGTTGCGGACGGCTAAATTTTGAATTGTTTCGTAATCTCGTACTAGCTTAAGTTTTACTGTTTAAGTTTGCGTGTTTCGAAAATCTTTGTCAGTCTTCAACCTTCTCTTGTCATTGTTACTGTCGTTGCAAAATCGTAAAATTGTTCGGCTTATCCGCGGTTAAAAACCATTCGGTAAGAAACAGTAACTTTGTGACTTTGTACAATTTATCCAAAAGTTTATTTAGTAGTTCTTCTTTCTTTTTTCGTTATTTGTTTTGTCCTGCAAACCTTTCGTTTGTGTAAATTATGCAGTCGAAAGAGTTCGTAATTAAAGCTGCGGATAACGGTCAAAGTTACGTCCAAGTTGTCCTTTATTCCTCATAATAAGAATCTAACGTAAGGTCTTAAAGATTGACAACAGAGTTGACTACACATTTGCAAAAACAAGAGCAAAAGGAAGAAAAACCTTTACAGTTAAGAGTCCTGACTGACAAGTTTTTCAAGTTTCAAGTTTAATTTACGGACAAATTCACCTAAGCGGAGTGTTTTTTTTTTCGAGTTTCACACAATAAATTTACTATTACATGAAAAGGTAGGTGTAGTTTAGTCTTCTTACAAGCGCAGTGGTGAGAGCGCTCGCCTCCCACCAATATGGCCCGGGTCGACTCCTGGTCCCGGTGTCATATGTGGGTTGAGTTTGTTGTTGGTTCTTGTCCTTGCTCCAAGAGGTTTTTCTCCGGGTACTCCGGTTTTTCCCTCTCCTTAAAAACTAACACTTCCAAATTCCAATTAGATCTGGAGCGCACCAACACTTTCAAACGAGGTCTTCACAGCTCTCAAGTGTTTCGTGGGTAAACAAATTACATTTAAAAAAAATATAATCAAGCATTTCTCTATAAAACTTTGGTAAGACTTTGAGGTATTTTGAGTCGCAATTACACCTAAGGAGGAATAGCCTTTGGACTACAGCAATTTGTGAATGTATGCACTAGCTGTAAGATTCCTGTGTCTTTATGATCAATGCCTTACCATATAAGGTTAACGCCCTAAACTTCCACGTATCGAGATTAGACGGCAGTGTTTGAATTGTTTTAAATTAATAATGGTAAGAGGACTGATTGGAGTCCAATTCGGTCTTTAATCATACGAGTGATTAACGAATCGGACGACTGCGTAGCGGGAGTCCGATTTGTTTAATCACGAGTATGATTACAGACCGAATTGGATGACACGAAGTCCTGTTACCAATTAATCATATCTGTAACAAAATTCGAGAAAGAAAAAGGAGAAAACGTACCGGAGAAGGAATAGACAACAGTTTTCATAAGTGTAACTGATCCATTAGAGCGTGCGCTCTGACGCGTACTGTCCAATTATTACTTATGCATGACGCGTACACTGTCCAGTTACACTGTCCTATTAATACTCAAATCATGGCTGGTGATAGCCAATCAGATTCGAGAATTCTGTTATAGTTATAGATTATAGTTATAGATTTGAGCAGAGCATTAATAGGACAGTGTAATTGGACAGTGTATGCGTCATGCCTAAGTAATTGGACAGTACCCGTCAGAGCGCGCGCTCTCTAATGGAGCAGTTACACTTGAATAAGATTTTTTTTACATATCTCGCAAATAAAACTGTGTTCTATTCCTTCTCCGGTACGTTTTCTCCTTTTTCTTTCTCGAATTTTGTCGTAGATATGATTAATTGGTAACAAGACTTCGTGTCGTCCATTTCGGTCTGTAATCATACTCGTGATTAAACAAATCGGACTCCCGCTACGCGGTCGCCCGATTTTTTTAGTACCTTAAACTTTCGTTGAACTTTTTACAAATGCGCATTTAGGTACTTTTTCTTTGAAGGTCAAAGTCTGATGATAACTTTTTCTTGTCAAATAATGTGCATAGGTACATGTTTATTTTATTATTTATCCCCCTCTGTAAAACAACGATGTGAAATGACCCGTTTCTCGAAATTTCGTAGTTTTGTGGAGAACGTAAACACACAACAGTAACTTTTTCTTTGTCTATTTTAACTTGAACGCCGTTCCTGCCAATTCAGTTTCTGAGTACCATCAAATAATCATAAGTTTTTAACTTGTTTTGTGCCATAATATGAGCGGTTGAGGGTAGGAGGGGGAGGGAGGAGGCAGCATTCGTTATTTCTCTCCCAGTGGAAAAATCCTACATACAAATCTGCCTTTCATCGTGCCAGAGTCGTTAAGAAAATTAAGGAAAATCACATTCCCGAAATAAAATGAAATGAAAACTAATCATACTGTGTTTCTCTCCCACAGTACTGGAATTCATGGCCGTTGGAGACCTCCGTTCCTATCTTTGTGATAAAAGAGCACAGTTGGACGGTAGAAAGCTGGTAAAGTTTAGTGTTGACGCGGCCGCTGGCATGGAGTACTTGCAGAGCAAGAACTGTATCCACCGAGATCTTGCGGCAAGAAACTGTTTGATCAGCCGTGAAGATGTACTCAAGATATTTAATTTTGAGAGGGCCCGAGTAGTCGTGGGAGGTAAAGTCATCAATAACAACAACAACAACAACAACAACAACAACAACAACAACAACTTTATTTAGCACTTCCATATGTATAGATTGCAATGTCAGAAGAGAGAATTATTAGTGAAAAAAGAATAATAATAATTATTCGAGCCGCGCCAGTTGAAAGAAAAGTGACCAATCACAACGCTATTTAATTGACAACAAAAGATGGCAAAGTTTTTTTCGTAAACAACCAATAACATTAAAGCACCCAGACAATGCATGTCAGTTCGAAAAAATTTGATACCGTGACCTCTGACCGCTTGGGAAACTGCCACGTCTACGATTTGTTACTTTCGATCCTAAATTTTGATCAGAGCATTTAAATTTTAATTCGCAATAGTAAAATATTCGTCCACAAACAGACCTTTATCAATACTTTCGCTTCAGCGGTACAGCCAATGCCTGAGTTTATTTGTAGAACAAACCTTTTCCGAAATGAAATTCGGTAACGCAACAAACTTGCTTGATTCTGAGAAGCTTCAGCGCAGCGAGTATAAACAAACAGAGATTTAAAGATAAAAATCGATATTTGTCCGCCTTAATCGTTCAATTAAAAAAAATGCTTGTTCACTAAGTGCAGGTCCTTATCGTTGACGTATTGATTCTTGTTTTTAGGGTACAAGGGTTGTTTACCATTTACAGGGGGAAACCGGTTGGTCTACGGTTTATGCAAATGGTAAGCAAAACCTCGCGAATGGGAAATTCCTTTCGAGACTAGCATGTACCGTTTGTGCAATTTACTAATACCCGTTTGGATATTCCGGTTGGGAATTTTGGACTACCTCTCAAGACGCTCCGTTTATTTTGAAAATTTTCCGGTCGGCGAACCAAAATAGCCTTACCATTTACAGTCCAAGCGAAATTTCCGGATTTTTTTTTAAAATGGTAATCACTCAAGGAAACTTGGCCTCTTTGCCTCCCATACTTGAAAGTTTCGCCGAATCATTTTTAGGTTCCACTTCCTTCTTCTCGAAATCCTTTTTGGGGGTTTTTAGTTCCATTTCAGCGTGGTACAAGTCTGAAACGTAATCTCGAAATAGCTGGGAATGTTGGCGACTAATATGCCGCCCTCTCGATTCAGTCAGTTACTTATTCTGGGTAAAAGCCATTTTATTTTGGACACATTTACATATAGCTTACGTGATGCGTACAAACAATCTGCAAGATTTCAATCACATCGAGTCAACACCTTACTGTTTGAAAAAATGTTTAAAAATCACCATTGAAGCTAACCAATGAACAGAAAACATTAGACTTTTTCCCGAGAGATCCGCAGAAGTAGATGGTTTTCACATTTTTTTTAAAGATGTATTGCGTAGGATCCTTCGACTTATTGGTCAGTTTATGAAAAAATGTTGCCTACTTTTGTTCTCAGTTAACGATCTGATTGGTCAATTTTCTTCCAAGTGGCCTAGTTCGGGTAGCCGCATAGGGATGACAACAAATATTATGGCAATAACAATATACCTTGGCTAGCGTGATACGTTTTTCAGAGCTATAAAAGATGAAATCAGTTTCAAGACTTTCAATAGGTGGCAGAGAGTTTGTTACAAGTCTCGAATAACTGTAGAAAGTCAAGGTAAGCTTTTCCTGCAAAAATAGAAGGGCCTACATTTTCCTATCAATATTCGTTTTGAACTTTGGAAGCTATCACTAGCAGAGAAGGAAAGTCCTATATATGCAAGAGTAGTCACGGGAGGTTTCAATTCCGCTGACAGATGTCCAGATTTTTTGAAACCAGCAGCTCTGTGCGAAAGCAGAACTGCATCATTCGCATATAGCCGAATAAACAACATATTGGAGAACCATTTGAGAAGTAATTGGGTCTTTGGTTTCACATTCTTCGGGGAGTTTCTTCCAGGATTTCCAGTTTACTCCCGACAACTTGAACCTTCAAGGTAATTGAAAAACGTTATCGGGTGTTGGAGTTAGGCATGGGTCGCACTAGAGCAAAGTTTTCAAAATTTCTGGCAAAAGCGAAGGCAAGGCTTTGAAACTGCAACCGGAAAGCAAAATTTTTGCAGTCAATTGCAGGGTAGCCCTCGTGGGAGATAATTAATTGTTACTGAATACAACTAAGGTCAAGTGAAGTATACCAGTTGCACACAAAAATCCCAAACTGCATCCTGTCAGTTGAATTGAAGGTTTGGCGATTATCAAATATTGTTTTTATTCTTATAAGCTTCCAAAAATCTGCAACAACTTTTCTTGTTGAGCATCTTAATATGAAAGAAACGAATGTTATTCGTGGTCAGTTCTTCGTCCTGTGTGATCATATTTTGATTTTTCGACTTTTACGATCTAACGGTACCACAGCAGTGAATTTTTTCGCGAACTGCTAAACGTAACAAATACTACACTTACTCGCATTTCAAACAAGTACTGGGCGCGAACTGAAGGAGATGTGCGCTTATTCACTGAATTGTGTTATAAATGTTCTGTTTTTTCTTCCATTGACAAGCGTTGACAGTTGCCGCTGTGATTCCTATTGTTCAGCTCGATTTTTCCAAAATCTGCCTTCCCCACCCAAGCACTACAGCGTCTAGGCTGTTTTTGCGCTGTTTACAGATTTTGACCGCAAAGTCAATAAACTTGCGCAAAAATTTGCCAAGTGCGACTTTATGGGGATTCCCGCTGACACCTAGTAAGAAGGGGGGGGGAGGGTGGGGGTTCTCAGCAGATGCCAGATGCTCTGGTAGGGAGGTCTGGGTGCTCAAACCTGACCCTGTTTGCTACCCTGTTAAAGACAGAACTTGTAATTTTTCAGGGCTTCTCTAAGACATCTATTCCAAAATCATAGCCTGTTTTAGAATAGAATGGAGTAGTGATGAGCTGTTTCTTCTTTCAATACATTGACACTTAGATATCTACTTACAGCTCTACGGTGTGATTATTCTGTTTGCGGTGGTAACGTATTCCCTTATCCCGTTTAAGACAAAAAATGATGAAATGGATACCCCGTTCAAGACAAACTCCCCTGAAAACGGTACCTTATCGTGCCGCACATTCCCATTAAGGCCAGATAAGGGTGTACCCCTCGCCCCTTAACAGGTGCTGACAGCACTTATGACATGTACACATGTATTCTCACAGGAAGAAGTAGCACGTTTTGAGTAACAGAACATCAAGAAACTAAAGAAATTGACAGAGAAGACAATAAGACGGTTCAAAAGTACATGCTCAATTTGTCGAAATTTGTTTCAAAATATATTTGATGTTATGGAGAATTTTTTGTCCCATTCGAGGTTCGAGTTGTCGAGGATAAAATTATAAAGAAAATGACGTCAAGGGAAAGTATTAACTTTGAGTTGAGCGGCAGGTTCGAGTTATTGGAGGTACGACTTATCGTGGGTAAAATTACAGGTAGCGTTCCTTTTAAAAAATTTATTTTCGGATCTAGTAGATCCAGATTGTTTGAATCTTCGTGTTAGCTGGAACAAAAATCTAAAAAAAGATCGAGCCAAAACGGCGTGCGTGAGGACATATCGACGTGACCAGCTTAGTTGGCGATCTCATCCAGAGGTTGCGGGTTCGAATCCAGCCGGGGTCCAAAAAAAATTTTTCTTCCTCTTCTTTTTCCAAGGCATTTTTTTCTCCAGGCCAGTAGACCAGGGGAAAAGGGATTTTCGGCATCGTAGCCCCATTTCATAGCACTTACTTTCACACGCGGACGAGTGTTGAGTGCCGAAAAAGGGCGAAAAAGAGATTGCGAGTTTAGAAGATGCCCCCCAATTTTTCTTTTTCAGTTGGTTACACGGTTTTTTTTTAAATCTGGGTGCGATTCATTCCAGGTAGCCGTGGACCATTTCATTGCTATTTTATCGCATTTTTTGCTGAGTTCTGCCATGGGTTTCTGCTTTTTTCCTGGACAAGACTCAAGATGGCCGCCAAATTGTTTGTTGTGTGCCGAGGTGACTGGTCAGATGACACAATCCGGACCCAGTTCGCTCAAATGGAACGAAAATCTGAGACCAGTTTCAGTTACCAAATCTGAACGATCCACCTTCGGAGGTGGATTGTTCGGATTGCAATCTAAGATTGGTTTGTCCATAAAAGGAACGGGAAATCTAATTTTCGATCGCAAAATCCGGATTTAGATTGTTTAAAAGGTACACTACCGCGGTAAATGTATGGAGCAACTCCAGGGGAAGACATCTTTGGTTCGGGTTAGTGCGAGCTTCGAGTTACCGAGAGTCAACTGTACTAAAAATAAAAGGTGTTAATCAATCATAGCAAACGTAAAACAACACAATGAACTAATCAGATCTTGAAGCAGTTAGACGTAACTGACACCAAGCGAGGGGAAACGCCTCCGACCAAGTCGCGATTGATTTCGGTTTTACTTCTCACGGTTTGAGAAAGCAGCTTAAGTTTTTTTGTAACCAAACGCGGAGCGTAGTAAAGCAAACCAGAGCAAACGCAAATAACAATCGGTAATTAATTTAAGACCGCGAAAAACGTTTGTTTTCCAGTGCGTTCCAAAACAATTTTTGTCGTTATTTTTAGATCAGGTTCATTCCTAGGTATGCCTGCATTACTACTATGCATGTCTATTAGACTTGCTAACTGAGGCCTACACTTCAACAAGACTCAAAATCGGCATTGTTTTATTATCAACCAATCATTTAAATAAAGATAATTTTATTATTTATTTTCTTAACAGTGTATGAAGTTTCACGCAAGGAGGCGCACCCCATAAAGTGGACTGCACCCGAAGTTTTTTTCTCCCTTCAGCACACCATACTAAGTGACGTATGGAGCTTTGGTGTGTTGTTATGGGAAACATTTTCTTATGGCAGAACTCCATATCCTGGACTTACTAATAAGGTAGGAAAATTAACTTGCATGTCGAGGTCTTTCTCTCTCCCTGTCTGGGGTTATGCCCCAGATAACATTTCTTTCTTAATTAAGATCCGAGAACCCTCTAAATAAAGGTTACATTCCAGCAGTGAACTCGTATAACAACCGCCAGTTTTTAGAACTCAAACAAATTACCTTGTTCAATAAGGGTTGCTCATGATATTTGTATCTTGAACTCCTTGTTGAAGGCTGCGATAGCAACCAAGAGATTATGTGAACGTATCACTGCATTCCTTTGGTTATTTTCGTGACCAGTCGTGTAGATTCGGTGTTGTTCGTGTGATGTTCGGTTTTCCCAACAGAGTAGCTTTGCTGGGTCTTCGGGCCTGGCGTGCGTCTCTCGAAAGCCCCGAAAAGCCGTACGTAAAAGTATGAACCACTGTTATTTTAGCTTCTCTTTAAGGTAAGAAAAGCAAATAGCAAATAATAGCTTACAAACCTCTTTGTTTTCGACATACAGTGTGAATTATCTTACCCGAAATCGACCCGAAATGTTTCGGGCCTTTCCGCAGGCACGCCTATTAGGAGGTATTTTCGTTATTTTTAGGCTGTGTAAGAAAGTATTGTGAGAAAGCAGCTTTTTACAATTATATAATGGGAAAAAAAAAATTTTTTTCTTTAACATAAAAAGCAGTATTTTTAGAAACACAGTTTTGAAGGAAAGCCGTTTTTTACAATTGTAGAAGCAGCTTTTTTATATAAGCAATCGTAAAAGCAGCTTTTTTAACATAAGAAATTTTTTTTTACGCGGACAGTTTTTTTTTTACAAACGTTCGTGCCCTTTTGCTACGAGCCTGTGTCTCACTTATATTCGCATTCTGGAAGGCCTCTGGAAAAGTTGAAAATTTACATACTATGCAAATAACATGTAAAAGGGTAAAAAGATACTGTAAAAAGTAAATTCACATGATTTTTGGACTTTTACATGTTCTAAAAGATACTGTAAATATCATGTAAATTTTGGCATTGAAACATGTAAATATAAAGAAAGATACTGTAAATGTTGTAAGGCAAAAGAACACAGATCATGTAAATAACATGTAAAGTTATAAGAGAGAGCCTGCCGAGATCCTGTAAATACCAAGTAAATTGAAAAAGGGTGGCTGCCAAGATCCTGTAAATAACATTGTAAATACCATGTAAATTGAAAAAGGGGGGCTGTCGAGACCCTGTAAATACCACGTAAATTAAAAAAGGGGGGCTTTCGAGATCCTGTAAATAACATTGCAAATACCACGTAAATTGAAAAAAAGGGGGCTGTTGAGATCCTGTAAATACCACGTAAATTGAAAACGGGGGGCTGTTGAGACCCTGTAAATACCATGTAAATCGAAAAAGGGGGCTGTCAAGACCCTGTAAATATCATGTAAATTGCAAAAGGGGGGCTGTCAAGATCCTGTAAATACCACGTAAATTAAAAAGGGAGGGCTGTCAAGATCCTGTAAATAACTTATACAGACGTCAGTAAATAAAAATGTGTAACAAAAACACATTCAAACTTCATTGTTTCATTCTGCCCAATTCAATAAAAATTATAATTTGAACTACGTGCTTTCAAAATATTTTCACATCAATATAATAGGTTTGTTAAATGTATAAATATCCTTGCATTTCGATTCAAATGGTAATAATTGTTGTTTTCGACCAATTAAGTTATCTTAAAAGATACTATGCATTTGTATTAATCATTCTTACAATTTGTTATATACACCCAATTGAAAAAACGTTGTCAGGTGAAAAGCATAAATCAGTGATGATGCATCCCAATGGTGCTCTGGAAAGCGTGAATACTTGCCTCTATTCTTGGTCACGGGAACATTATAATAACTGGACATGCCTTAATTTACTCTAAAGTATCATGGAAAGAAAATATTTTGAATTTCAGGAGACAAAACCCAGTAAAAATCTTGCCCGTACCATCATTGCCTTGATTTCATTGTGCAATAAAAAACAGTGATTTGAAGGTTAGTCACTGCTAAGGCATAAATTTATCTTGCACAGAGGCCTTATTTTGTTCTCAAACTAACCCAGTCATGTGTTCCTGTCAGTTACAAACAAATGAATTCATTAATGGATATTATTTGTTGCAATAAGTGGCTCTTGAAATGAACAATTCAAAGTGAAACTTGATCTGATATTCCATAATAGTTAATGTATGACTTCCAGCCTCAGGTCAGGGTGAGAGTTTGACTGACTTCGATTTGCATAATTGCACAACCTTTTAAGGACGGTGCCTCCTAATACAGATGTACTTTTGTAAAGGTTATGACTACTGGGAAAAAGTAGATCTTAGCAAGGACCATTAGAATCCAGACAGAAAAATGTGGGTAACCGCACATTTTTCAGAGATAATTAAGCAACCATAATTCTAAAAAAGGACTAAAATACAAAGAATGTATGGCAATTTCTTTCCAAACTTAAGCTCTATTATCTCTGAAGAATGCATGGTTAATCTCAATTTTCTTTTTGGATTCGGATAGCCCTTGCTAAGATCTGCTTTTTCCACATAGTCATAAACCGTGCAAACATATTGTTGTATTAGTGGGCAATTTCCTTAAGAAATCTGAATATACATGTACCAAGATGCGCAGAGCGTATGGGCAGTAACAAAAGGAGGCACTGTCCTAAAGAATACGTAAATACCAGGCCTGGTGTTTGAGTTCTGTCAACATTTATGCATTGAAAAAAGTGGGAAGCGAAGAGAAAAGAGAATAAAAATAAAGATACGTAAAAATAAAGAAATGTAACTGACTGTTACAGCCAGATTATGCAAATTGTAACCCTGTCAAATTCTTACTCCGGCCGGGTGCCAGAAGCCATTGATTAGTTTGTTATTGACAGGAATGCATGACCAGGTTTGAGTAACCAATGTTGCCTTGAACTTCACACCCATAACAAACTTGTAAGTAAATTGTAAGGACATTAGAAACCGAGTTCACCCATAACATTGAGGTCCCATCATGAATACTCAGCCATAACAGGTGTTATGGTTTACGGCCCTTAATGACAGCCCTGGGTATACACTAATCACACTAATAGATGTTACCTATCTGTGTCTGACAGGAACAGATGGGATGAAAGGTGATGTGGTCACTCACAATGGTACAGCAGCTTGACGATCTGACCACAAAACTGTCACTAGCAAACTGTACCAAGCATAAAGATCTCGCATTATGAAATTAAATGTATAAACATGATAAAACCCATATTCAATCAGAGACAATGTGGTCACTCGCAAATAGTACAGGAGCTTGAAGATCTAACAACAAAGCTATCACTAATAAACTGTACCAAGTACCTGATGTGACCAATCGAACTCAATCAAACCCAATCAAACTAAATCGAATGACTAGGTTTGATTGGTTCGGAAATCGAACACAATCGAACTAAAAAAATTGTGTGAAAGTTCCATTGTGTTCGATTTTCAAACCCAACCGAACCAATCAAACAAAAAAAATTCATTAAAAATATATAAGTTACTTGAACAGTATGGTTCACAATGTGAGAACAACTTACGAATTAAGTTCATCAGACAACAGAAGATTATATAAATTTCAATTAACCCGGCAGCTATTTTAAATTAATTTTTCATATATGATTCGTTTATTTCTTATCAGCATATGTAATCTTTACAATAACCCACGCAAAATTTAATTAACCAAGCCGATGATGTGGAAAGAGTTGGCATTGTAAGCTGCCGAGAAAAACTTGCATCTCCCCAGATTTGGCTCTGCCACCTCTATTTTCAATGGAATGTCATCCCACACCGATCATGTTTTGTGATTGCTTTGCTGTCGAACTGAATCGAACTTTAACGAACACAATGGAACCTAATCAACGTTCGATTGCTCCATTTTTTTTGCGAGAGCTCGATTGAGTTCGATTACCGAACCCAATCATATGATTGAGTTCGACTGGGTTCGATTGAATCTGATTAATGGAACGTTCAATTTGGTTCGATTGGTCACGTCGGGCAGGCATAAAGATCTCAAACTATGAAATAAAATGTGTAAACATGGCAATTTAAAACAAAGAAAATATAAGTTTATTCCAGTCTTGATTTTAAAAGGTGTGGGAGCTCAGAAATGAGCCACAATTAATGTTGAGCTTACATCATGTACTTTTGAAGTCCCAAAGAA
>Ga0126336_10000652_pt1 | contig 15236 bp, 6 predicted proteins | sample SidCmetagenome_FD_92530 | JGI IMG/M metagenome (GOLD analysis project Ga0126336, IMG submission 92530) | Coral microbial communities from El Islote,Puerto Morelos, Mexico - Siderastrea C C metagenome | ecosystem: Host-associated > Invertebrates > Cnidaria > Coral | place: El Islote,Puerto...
TTAAAAACAAAAGACAATATTCAACAATGACCAAATAATATACGAAAAAGATTTTTGAAGCTGGTCAATTCTTTGCGATTTCTTTGGTTAAACAGAGCACGTTTATTATCCCTTCGTAGCAAAACCGCTATTGTGTCAATACCTCAGTCAATACATCACACGAGTAACATGTTTCTGCCGACATTTTCCTTCCAACCTGTTATCACGTCACGAAAGGAAAGGAATCTTTATATTTGAGCAGTAATTTAATAAATATGCACATTATTCATATTTAGGTTCAGAGGAAACCACATCGAACCAGCACTCTGACCACAAATTCGAATTTTTCAGTTATCTGTTCAATGTAAACTTCTTTCATTTGCGGGTGGGGGGGGGGGGAACAGCCGAAAAAAAGGACTATTTTAAAATAATTGTTTTTGACATTTTTCTCATTTGCGATTCACCTAGCTCATTTAACTCTTTCAACATTCAGGTCACAGGAAATATAGAAAAGTTGTTATCGCTTACATTTGTGAAGAGATTAGGAACGGTCTGGCGCGTAGAACGGAAAACAAAAATCCTGCTGATGCAAGGGAGATTAGTGAGAAGCCAAAAAGTGAAATAGATTTCTGCTTGAGCGAAAATGTAATGTTAGCGGCGCTAAAGCAATTTCCAGCTGTTCTGTGAAACGCTCATACGGAGATAGATTTGTAAACTAAAATTAACACATACCCAAAAGATGAAATTGAAGACGAAAAGGAGCGTCTTAATGCACTTAATGCCACACATAGCAGGGACAGATCGCGTTCGATTCGTAAATTTCTTCCGTGCACGAAAGACGTCTGAATGAGGGCAAGCGCCACGCCGAGTAAGGAACGAACGCTCTTCTCTTCCGAGACGAACCACTGAGAAATACAGATATAAATATGTATGTTCCAAGGGTGTGTAACGCATTCATACGACAGGTTGTTGTTGATTGTTTTGTTATGGTTCATTGATAAAGAACCAATTAAAATTCAGGAGCTTTTGCAACTGCTAAAGCCTTGTATTGTTTTTGCCAGTAGTTTGCTATTACTGAAACAATGAAGTTGGCTCATTTGCATAATGTGTCCTGGCAGTTTCTTTTTACAGTATTGTTTACGTTAACTCAACTGTCCGGAAAGGCCATGAAAAGTTATTAAAGTAATCAAACAGAAAGAAAAAATATTAGTAAAATGAGAAGAAGATGAAAAACTTAAACAGAAAGAGGAAAATATTCTAAAGAGAAAAAACGGAAGCCCAAAGAATATTGCAAAGTCAGAGTCAATTTTGGTGACACGAGTTTTCGCTTTTCTGAGGCATTAGCATAGCGAGCGAAGCGAATTACTGTATATAGCCACGGTAGAGAACGCTTGAGGTTGTTGACATCTTTTAATTTAAACATAAAAAAAATTAAGAAATAGTTAATTGTAACGCCCGAAGGTAAATTCCTATTCGGCTCTCTGTAATGTACGATGCCTTGTCAAAAGTGATGGACGTAATAAAGCTAAATTGCTCGATTTCATATATAAATTTTATATGTCATGTCATTTTTTTTTAGAATTCATAAAACTTTATTAACTTTTCCCCCAGAAAATGGAATAAGAATCAGTGAAAGATATATTCTGATCTTAATTTTCTTCATTTCCTGCTTAGAACCATTACTTCTAGTTTAATTAACCTTATCTGTATGTTACTACTAAACTAAGCTTTTGGGAAAGGGTTAAAAATCCGAATAGTATGACGACCTCGAAATCTAGCCGATGAGAAAAAGGTAAACGAGGGATGAAATATTAGAATTCGCTTAAGAAGATTCTCAGTATGGGAGAGGTGTCAATTTAAAAACCGGCCATGTATTATCAAAGCAGCTGGTCACTGACATTTTTTCCCGCCAAAAGCACGGGTTCCTCCTACAGACGCGCCGGCTGCACAGAAATTTCCCGCCACTGGAATGCAAGTTTATTTATTTTTTCTCGCTTTTCAAATTGACGTGGTTAATGAGTTCGCTACTTTGAGCATTTTTTCTTTTTCTGAGGGGTCTCGTTGTGGTTAGGTTTAAGAAAGAGAACATTTTCTTATTTTATTCGGCACGGAGAAAACTCGTTCAGCCTTCTACTGGAAACTCGCAAGGTTTTATTACGTGAAAACCCGAGGTAAGCAACTTGAAATCAGGCTTGACAAATTTTGTTACAAGGAATTAGGTTTACATTAAAAAGATAAGCTTACACACTTATAAAGATAAAGCTGAGTTAACATTTAATTTAATTAAATTGAGCTCTGACGTTTTTCGTTGAATTGACGTTTCTTCTTTACTCAGTTTTGTATAGTGACGAGACCTCTTCCACTTTCTTTCATGTTTTTCTTTTCATAGCCAGCGTGACAGCTAAAGAGGTGAGATGGCAACAGCCCAGGCGATACGAGAGCAAGAAAAAACAGTTAGCGTAAGCAATGTACTTTTATTTTGTTTAAATGAAACAAATATTCAACGTCGAGTGCACTCAGGCAGGACCTCGGACAATATCTTTTGCCTCACCAAGAGGGACTAAAACCAACACTACAATCTTCAAAATGGCGGATCTGCAGAGCTACAAGTTATGATTTTGGTTCAGCACATGGTTTGTGGTCTTGGCCTTAAAATATAAACATCTTAATTGATGTTCTTCTTTCTTTTTCTAGTGGTCAAGCATTTTTCCTTCTCAACAAGTCACAGAACAACAGTCAGCCTTGTTTGTAAAGAAGCTTCTAGCAGTTGCTGTAAGTATTAACGCGTGACCAAATTTAGTTAGGCCTGAGCTCACTGATAAACTTGACATTTTAAATTCGTTGCTTTGCGGATCTAATTTTTATGTTGTTTTTAGGTTTCAAGCATAACTTATCTCAGGTAAAAATAAATGCTTTTGTTTTAACGGTAGTATTGTTTCCCTCTTTCTGAATTCGGCCACATATCTCCACTTTTTAACTTTTAATCAGTATTCTTTAAATTAAGATTTTGTAACTATAGTTTTTAATCGTTTTTTACTTATGGAAGTATCCGTTTTTATTTATAGAACCATATTCCCAGAGCACGCGTTCGGAGACAGATGTTTAGAAGGTATGCAATAAAAATCTTTATCATGCGAACTACTCTGCTGGATTTACACTGAAAGCATGAAGATGAAGAAAGAAAACTCCAAACGGGGAACTAGTTTAAGCCTAAATTAAGCCTATACTGATTAGGCAAAATTAAGTGTACCCTATACCCCAAGTTAGTATGGGAATGCAGTCTGAAATATTAAGTTGCACTCAACTGTACTCATAAGGTTTTGCTCTTGTACGCATGAAGCCACCTCAGCAGATTTACCGGTGAAGGTCTTGGACTATTTTTAAAATATTGACTAAATTATAAAATGGTTTCAAGACGTCTGGATATAGCAGATGTAATAATAGAAGACTATTTTGATGCTTGTTTTCACTATTCATTGTTCTTGTGATATAGATCTCAATTTGAAAATCCTCAAGGATGACAGTGCTTGCCCAGGGGCCTGCCAAGTGATACAATGGTATGTTCTACACTTTCTTTTCTTTTGGCAAAGTCTCATCTCCAAGACCATTTCCACGATACAAGCACCTTAATAAATGATAAGGACAGCGTATTTCATCCAAAATAAGCCTAAAATTTATATTTACCTTACCCTGTCTCTGTGATACAGCAGGGTCTGGAAGAGGGGGGGGGGGGTCCTGATCCCGCATTCCCGATCCTTTTTTACGAGAATCCCGCATCCCGCACTTTTTTCATCGCTATCCCGAATGCCGTTTTTCTTTCCCAAAAATACATTTAAAAAGACTAATTTCTGTAAAAGCTAATAAATTTAAGATGTAGATTGGCCCTTTCGATTGATATTTTGCGCTCGCCTGTTGATTCGCTTTTGCCGCTATAATGGTTATTTGGGTCGTGACGATTTCCCGAATTCCCGACAGACAGGCAACAATATCCCGCATCCCAGGCCCAAATTTTGGCGAATCCCGCTTCCCTGGTAGCAGTTAAATCCCGAATCCCGTCAAGATATTTTGCGTTTTCCCAAATCCCGCACCGTATTTTGGTCAAATCCCGGATCCCGAGAATACCCTTCCAGACCTTGATACAGGACCTTTTGACTCTTAGTTCTACCGATTCGATCTGTTTGTACTTACAGCTGCTATAGTAAAGTGATATCGAAACAACATCTCCTTTTTGTAAATTGCATGTAGTTATGCATGTTTTGATTTTATTCCAAGCAGGATCAAAGGTTGCTTTGATGCTCTTGATAAGAAATATGTAAGTCAGAGTTGATATTAATCAAAGATATTGAGTTTATGGAAAGCCATTGACACCCTTCCTGACTGTTGTTTGAGCAATTTATCCTTGCTTTTAGCTTGCCAAAATTGCCTTTACTGTTTGTGGTCTCAATTTATTTTCATTTTTCATTTTTTGGCAGCTCCGGATGATAATTATTGGAGTAAGTCATTATTTCAGATGTTATTTAGTTTGTACAATGTAGCGTTAAAATTAGAATTAATATTTATTACCATTTCCTAACAAATGTGATTTGTTTTATTTGAGACAGATTTATGGTGATGCTGAAGATCCTGATGTATGTGATTTTAAAATCAGTTGTTATTATTGTAGCTTGTATTGCTTGGTATAAGTTTCAAACCTCTGTATAACAACAAGTCATGAAATTTCAGTCGCCTTTCTTGTATGCTTTACTGTACTGATTTCTTCTCTTCCTTTTTTTTTTTTGTAGACTGTTATAGAGTCTTACACCTTTAAGGTAAAATATATTCAAATACTGAAATTACACAGGTATACGTTAGAATTTCATTAGCCTTCATGCTTACTAAATGTGAATTTGTTTCACTGTTAAACGTCTAGTACCTCCGGCAGTAGCGGATGGTTTTCCTTGCTTACGCGATAACGTATACAGGTCCCTGACGGGAAAAAAGGAACACTCTTTATAGAAGCATCTTTATACTACCATTACTAGGGAGAACAGCTACTTTTTATGTTTTTAAGATGTTCGTGAATGAAAATACAAAAGCATTAGATTAGTGCTTTTTATCTTACATCTCAGATAGCGGAAAAAAGTTTTCCATTTTCCTTTATAGTTTTCATACATGGACAAAGAGGTCAGCATCTTCAGGTAAATTAACAAGTTTTATTTCAAACGCTTCCTTGTTTTCAACTCAAAATGCTGAGTGCTTAAGGAATATTATGTTGCTATCCCTAGGAATGGAAACAAAATTGCAAGTGCTCATACAGAAAGAGATACTAAGAAGGCAACCATACGCTTGTTGAGGTAAATTCCTGCCGTTTTCCACTAGAGGGCTAAAAACTGCAAATAATTAAATCTTTGTTTTTAATTCCAGAACGATAATTCTTCTTAGTCAGACTTTGACGTCACTGCCAGGTACGTCCATACAAGTCTTGAACTAGCGCTTTCTCTAAGTTCTGATACCCATGACTTGAGTCAGCGCTGGTAACAAAAGTAACAAAACACACCATGTAGGTTCCTTTTTGAAGTTTAATAGTTACATCTTCTCATAACATAATGACTACTGAGTGTTCTTAATCGAATTTCGATTTCTACGCGTTAAATTTTTTTTTACAAATTGCCCACGAGTCGATAATTTCAGTGCGCGTTCCGGCCATTTCGCACGCCCTCTCGATGATTCAGAAAGGGACTGCTAGCAGTCTATGTGTATAGTAGTCACAGTGCAACATGCTATCAGGTAGCTGGAGCGGCTTTTTCTGTGCCAGTCAGTCTTGTTCTCAACATACTTTTTGTTAACCAAAAATGCTTCTTCTAGATGATGTAATGATGACAATGAAATTACTGTATTATGACGAGGGTAAGTGAAGTCTACTTGCATTCTTTTAGCAAAGATTTTATTGTATGTAACTTGTGAACAGTAAATTATAATAATTATAACAGAGTGTGACAATCTTATATCGTTTTCCAGTTACACCTTCTGATTACGAACCACCAGGCTTCAAGGTAAAACGCTGCTTTCTACTTTGTTTATTTTTCATTTCGACTATTATATTAAATAACCAAGTATGCATGCTTAATGCTTTTTATCTTTCTTGTGCAGGCAACACCAAATGATTTTTTCTCTTTCGTGGATGAACCTTTGAATATCAAAGTTGGAGATGTGTCAACGGTAAGGAAACTTTGCTTCCTTTACATATCATTTCGGGGCTATCTCAATTGTTTACAGATTTAGGCCGGTGTAAAGGCAATTGTGATGTTTCGGAGGGTTGTCCAATACTCCGACAAATTTATGCATGGAATTGTATTGTATTCACTTCACATAACAATACTGTACAAAAGCATAACAACAAAGAATGAAGCAAAACAATAAGAATTTTAACAATGCTATGCATAAATTTGTCGGAGTATTGGACAAGTATGATGTGTCGGAATTTAAAACAAATGCATTTTGCCCGTATTACTGCTACAGCTGCGTGCGTTGCAATGAACTTTATATTTAGTTTATTTAAAGTGATTCTTTGCAAATAAAAGAGAGCGTTGTGAATTTCGATATTTAGGAGCATCCATGTACTACAGATGCTGTTGTCTATCCTCTTTGTCTAACAGTGTATTTTATTTTATTTTTATGCGTTGTTTGACTCGTGCCTTGAACCATCTCCAGCCATTTCATACGTAAGTACATTAGCTGGCTTCCAATAAAATCGAATGTATAATGTTTTTTTCTGTTGTCCTCTGTGGTCACCCTGCTATGTTCTCTTTATTTGCTTGAGATAAGTAGTTTATGTTGTACTAAACAGGGTAAAGCTGCGTATAAAAACTGATTGCCAGCAGTTTGACATGAAAGAAGACAATAGCGACGAGCTGAATACTGACAGCATTGATCTGGAACCAGTAAACGTAAACAGTCCTTTAAATAATTCACCGCATGTAGCCCCTCGGCAAAAAGATCAAAGTGGAGTACAGTCTGTAAGTATGTGCAAATGGGCGAGGTTTTGGAAGCATTTTGTAGCTATACAACAGCCTGATATAGGATGACATCATTCCAACAATATAGGATGTTTAATAAGAGCTTCACTTTCTGCTATATAGCCCCCACTGACGTATTATTAATATATTCAGGTAAAAATTACAGCGAAGTTAGTGTTTTTTTTTTCGTGTTTGTAAGTAGTGCCATCTAAAGCCTCAGAAATCTTGGTTTAAGTTCGTACTTTTGGCATTCAAAATGGCATGTTTAAAACTAATGTGATCCTTTTTTGTCTTGTCATTCTATTCTACTAATCGTTTTGGTTTAGCTTCAGTCACCAAGTGAGAATGAGCTAGAAAAAGGACAAATGCCTCAGGAAAACAAGAAAGAAAGTGAAAAAGGTTGGAATTTCGTTGTAAAGGATTTTAAAATAAACAAGGAACTTCGATCAAATATTCTCCAAAGCACATATACCTTACGAGTTAATCGTAGCAGAAACTTACATGTACTAAAAAATGAAAACCTGCTAAGGCTTTTTTACCCATTTTTACTCAACGTTATGGTATTTTTCTTATTTTCCAGAAATAGAAGATATGGATTGCGATAATGTTCCTGATGGTAACTAAATGTCATATGCTACATATTTTCATCGATATGGATTGATATTCATAGTTTAAATCCATATTTTAAGTGTAAAACCCAACGAGAAAATGTAACTTGCAGTAAACCAGGAATAACGCACTTTTGAGCCCGTAAATTTCTTTTGTCATGTACTTAACCGGTGTTTGCTTCTTCTGGTCACAGAAAAGGCTGAACAAGATGTAGAGGAAGAAATTACGGTGAAATGTCCTTGTGGAAATGACGAGGTACGTTAAAGTAAAAAAAACTTGTTCCTTTCTAGAAGAACAATTCCGACTTCCCGCTGAACTTCATTGAGTTTACTTATTTTGCGTTTGAGCTGGGCTTTTATATATAGATAGAACTAAAAATCGACGACATCTTGTTCTTTAATCCTAGGATGAAGGTTTGATGATACTCTGTGGAGTTTGTGACAACTGGCAGCATGGAGTCTGTTTTGATGTCTTAAAACAAGACGAGGCACCAGAATTTCACGTCTGTGTGGATTGTGCTAAGGTATTTTTAAAATCGGCTACTGCTTCCATTGCTATGATAGCTTATCACAGGAACATTATCTCTTTTCTTTTCTTTGTAGGGTGAACACAGTGGTAAATGCACAGACTCCTCTCTGGTTAACCTTAACAGTATCGCCCTGGAGGTAGAGAGATTTGCATTTGACTTTTTTTGCTCGCTTGTCGCGTTACTCCCAGTGCTAAGAATATGGGCTCTCAGGAGATCCATCGTTAACCAGTTCGTACCCTAATAATGATACACTTTATTGCTACACTGGATTCCTAACAAAATATGCATGATTGTACTTTATTGCCTCAGTTAGATTTGCAGATTGATTAACATAATTTGAAGTTTCTATGAAACACATTTTTGATACAGTCTTGTCTTTATTTTTCTCGATTAGGCTACATGTCTTTGGCGCAGAACCTTGATTGCTTGTAGCGAAATGAACAGGATACTGCCAACCACTTTGGCTCGTCACCTCAGTAAGCAAATGTAGCTAATATTTTATGGGACATTTTCAGGGTTTCAGATATTGTATGAAACTTAAGTCGCCTCCGGTAATCTCTCAGCCAGATCTAAGTGTGTATTCTTTTGGGACTATTCTGGCTATTCTTATTCTGGTTTAAGAATAACAGAATACACGGAATTTCAATTTCGAAAAGAACGCGCCTTCTGAAAACGGAATACCCATGACGGAGGTAACCTGAGATCTACTACTATGTTTGCGGCCGCGTAGTATTCCAAGTAAACCGTACTCCCTTTATTCTGTTCATTCTGTTATCGAGAGCAGAATGAACGGAATGATATTCCGTTCATTCCGAAAACGGAATTGCTCCCAAAAGAACACAAATAGAACACAAATACCGTCCATTCCGAGTACTCCTATTCCGGAATAGTCCCAAAAGAACGCACCCTAAGAATACTGGGTACGAGATTTGCCTCTGTGACGTATTATTTTCCGTTTCAGAGATAGAGATGAGCATCGCACAAGGCCTGGTAAAACGCCTGGAGAAAGAGGGGTTTATAAGGAGTACTTTGAAAGGAAAAAGGTAAACATGAAATCGTCTGGTTTGTGTCAGGCCGCCTGTCCTCGTTTCCCTTCGTTTTCTTTATACGTCTGCTCATGGCCATCCGTCATCATCGTCATCATCATCACATCTTCCTTTGATTACGGAGTCACATTCATCACAAATAATGCCCCCCCCCCCATCCCCCAGAGGTCCGTGAAAAACAACAACAACTACGCTAAATTGGCACAACCTCTGGCCTCAGCAAGGACTTTGCTTCAGGGGAAAGAGCTTCCGTAGTTAAGACCGACATTTTACCGCCTCTGACTTAGCTCTGTGAACATGCGAACAAAACTAACGAGACTATAAGGTGGAAGATCGAATTGTTGAAACTCAGAACTCTCTTGAGGGAAATGGAAAAAGAAAACCGGCCTAGGAATGGCGCATCCTTGACTTAAAGAAGTATATTAAGTATTAATTAACGATTTCTTAACTTTTTAGGCTGGGAAAAGTTGTAAACAAGAAGAAACTACAGGCAGAGGGCTTCCAGAAATATTTCAGCAAAAGGAATAGAAAACTTCCATTTGATGTTGACCCATCAGGCGTGACAGTTCAAGATGGAAACAACGCAGTGGATGGGGTACGTTTTACTGTTTGCTTGTGTGACCGCCTCTCTCATGCAACTGCCTTTCCTAGCATTTTGACGTCTTTATTCTTTATTGATCGCTTTTCTTCTTTTACAAAGAAGGTGGAGAACCTAACTCAACAGTGCTCCAAGATGGACGTTTCCGGAAAACTGCAATTGTCCAAGAAAAAGGTGATAGTTTCAACTAAATGTATTTTTTCAGGTACACTTTCTTAGAGCATGCAACACTGTATACGGAAATCAGTTCCCATAATATTTACTCTCCTACAAGTCAAAATTACCCGATCTGACCAATCACGGCACTAACATATCATGCCACTTAACACAAGAAACAAATCAGTCTTTACGAAACAGGCAACCAATGCCGATTAAACTGAGGCCGCAGGAAAAAATACTTTTTTAAGAATCCGGGATTTTTGTACAGCTTTTTAGAGGGCACTACACAGATTGGCAGACACAAAATCAAAGCTAGGTCGATATTCAGTGTTTTTTGTATCCAACCGAAAACGTCTTAGGTGTACTAAAGGTGAATTCGCTGTTATCATTCATAATGTAGGGTGACAACAGGCAAGAGAAACCAAGAAGCTCAAAGAGAGCCATATCACTTAAAGATGAGGTTAGCATACGACTTACTGAAAATCAAATGAAGCCTGTCGGATCTAACAAAACGCGTTCACGCCGCGTAACGGACGTGAAAAGTGAACGTCAAAAATGCATAGGGCTCCGGCCACTTGTCTTTGCAGCTCGATCCACCGCAAACACGTTGCCTTATTGCAAACACCATTGTCAGCTACGCAGGCCATAACGCAGCGTTTATTCAAGAAATGAAGTTGTTTAGGAAGCTCAATGTCCTTCCTTGTTTTCTTTTTTAACTTTTTTTTTTGAAAGTTTATTTCACATGTTTCTTTTCTTTTCCAGGCGACAGAATTTGAAATTTCTGACAGTCAGGAGCAAGGATTTGAAGACCTTCCATTGTCCAAAAGAAGGAAAGCTAGTGTTGCGAGGAGCCCAATTCTGGTTTAAGTCTTGGTAATTTTGATCGGACTACAGAGCAGGAGACCTGACAAACGGTTTATTCCATTTCCGAGAGAATATAAACAGATGATATAAAATTGGCATCCTGTTCGTTTTAAATTCTTACACGCTTTCTGTTAAAACAGCTAAGACTTATATTTAAACATGCGAAAATAAATAATTTATTCGTAAACTGAATACTAAGTGTATTTATTTTGTGACTCATTTTCTTTTTTAAATTAATGCCCTGGGCCCCTTTTTGCGTCATTTCAGTGTTCCACTAGTACAATTTACTTTCCTTTGAGATCCCGCATTGCAAGCGTTCCATCGACTTGTATAATTGTGTGCCTACAGTTTAAAAAGCGACCGGCAATTACAGGCTCCAACGCCTATTGCTTCAAGCGCCGAACTGAAATGCGGTCTGAACCAGTTGAAGTTTGGGGACATGAATATGTTTCCTCATACGAACATCATTAGACAAACAAAAATTGGTCGTTTTCACACACTGAGAAGACAAGCAGAAGACGGACAACGTTTTTGGAGGCGTAAGTCGTCTCAGACGTTGGACAAGACTTCTTAGTGTGAAAACGGGACGGACACGATTTTGGTCTTGTCTGATTAATTTTGTCCGTCGATTTGTCCCTTCATTCAGACAGTGTAACATCAGACGAATTCTATGTCCTGAACGTGTCCGTCCCTTTTCTCTATTTTCCACACTAAAATTTTCATACAAAATTTCACACGATTTTCCCCACTAAATCAGGCGAAAACGTTATGCATATCACGTTTCCTGTTTATTGGTTTCATATCCCGTGTCACGCATCACAACTTGTCATTCAAAGACGCAAATTTTCAGGAACATTTTTCTCTCTCGCTGCAATTTGTATTGATGGCTACCTTTGCTACCTACAGATTATGAAACTTAGTTGTATAAGCTTCTTGTTAAGCTGTGTTTGAATCCGATTATTTAGATATTCGGTTTTTTGCGACTTTATTTTGGCGATCGGGCTGATGAAATAAGAGACAAAAGTTATTATTGTAGCATTAGGATGAGTCTGGGCCTAGAACTCTCAAACGCATGCTCTGACTTGGCTGTTACCGCAAAATCAAACAAGAAGAATACGAAAACTTGAGGAATGGCGAATGTTTAGGTTCGGGATTTTGGCTTCGAAGTTGTCAGACTGGTGTTTATCGGCGTCCTGACCTGTCTGGTGTTTTGTATCAGCAGAACGAATTTGGCCATGGCCGAAAACGACGCGGAAAAGGAATTATCTATGTTTTTATACCTACAAAACACACAAGTAAGTAAATCCCACTAAATCGGCGGTTGTACAATTGCATTTGGCGTTGTTGCGTTAAACATACAAAGATTTAGAATCCTTTGTAGTCATATTGTTTTATAGTCCGTGATGTCCAAGGATCTTGTTTGCTAACGTTGACTGACCTCTCCGCGTTGTTTAGCGAGATCGTTATTATAACCTTCCAGATATAAGCTTACTTTTCCCCTTGTTTTGTGCCTTTTGTACATGTGATACCTAATTTCTCTTTAAAATTTACTTAATTGTCTTAAGTCTGAGTTTTAATTCTCCCGCCTAAAATCTAAGTATCATAATCTGAGCAAATATTTTATTCCCCACTTAGTTGGGAATAAGTTTGATATGTCAGTAGGCTTAGATACAAATATCGGTGTTTATTTCGACAGTAGTGTATAGGCGTTTTATAGGGCTGTTTTACTCAGTTGAATGCAACTGTTTCATCAGTTTCACAATGAAAATTCATCCCATGAGGCTTTTTAATATGGTAGCCAGTACAGAACGGCAAAACCAGAAGAGGAGGCTTGCTTAAGCTTGTAGAGCTATGTTGTGTCCTTTGATAAATGCCGTGAAACTGAACCACAATACTGAACTAAAACGTCTGTTAAATATTCATTGCAATTATAGCAAGATATTTAGTCAATTTTTCTGGATATTTAGAGATTTTTGGCGGAGTTTTAGAACATTTTTTGAGAAATTCCGGAAACATATTTAGCCCATTTTTCGAGATATTTGTATCTAAAGGATCTAAGCCTACCTTTAAGGTGCGACCGCACTGTCTGTATTTAAAATAAGTCGATTGCTTACTGCTTTCCCGAGCCGTTTTCCCGCGTACTTTGCAAATGAGCGGTTTCTCGCTGAAGAGCATGTTCTTTGTTTGTCTACCGCATTGTACTGATTGTACTGTGGGCTCTTATTGCGAAAATTTGACGAATAGCACGTGAAGAAACAGAATGGAGACCAAAGCTAAAGTGGCGAAAGTGGAGGTATTGTGTGTTTGTATCGCAATATTAACCCCTATTGCAAAATATTTGATACCCCTTGTTATCTTAGGAGACTTCTAATGGAATGGATGTCGATTCAGCAACGGCCAGTCTGAATCATGTCGACGGAGCAAGCACAGACCAAAGTCTGAAACAACCTCCTTCCACAACGCCAAACTCTCGACCGTCTGCTTCAGAAATGACAAGCGCTGATTACTACTTTGATTCTTACGCTCATTTTGGTAAGTAGCAGTTCTTTGGCTCCTCTATTTTGCAGGTAAAGATCACATACTAATTTTGCGTTTTTGTTGACATGTTGACGTATCATCTGCATGAACCTTCTCGATCTCGTTACCTGTTCAGGAATCCACGAGGTTAGTAAATTAAAAACTTGTTACGTTTACTATCGCCATTTCTAGTTTTACGGCTATCTACTGTCGACGACGTATTCTGTACTCCGATTTGTGGTGGTATTACGTTGATCAAGTCATTGCAAGTTTCTGAGTGCTTCAAGAGGAGGATACAAGCGTACAGTTTCAAGACATTCCTGTTTTCTGCCACAAACATATCAATTGAATAATGCTCACTATTAACCTAACACCCAAGAATAATGCTTCAGCATTTAGCTCACCATTTACCTCTATTTTTTATTCATTTAAGCTTATTTTTACCTTAGCTACAAGAGATTTAAGGATTCTTGGACCAAAAATGATTTATTTATGAACTTTTTAATCTATTAATAAAATATTAATATATGTGGTAATTGATTTCATATTTATTAATTTGTTTTCTATTATATTTATTTTTATGCGGTGTGTGTTTTGACATGCATAGAACATGGATACTTGGTTTTCCCTTTGGTTTTCTTTATTCTTTGCAGTGTATTCAAATAGTAATGAGAAATCTGAATTTGATCTGACTATTGTGTTTATTGAGATAATTTATTTTATAAATTAAGGCTATACACCCATCGCTCATTCACGGCTCCTCCCCAAAAACGTTCAAGCAAAACTTAATGATTACCAAATGGATTTGTTTTAGGAAATGATCAAAGATGAAACACGCACAACAACTTATAGAAATGCTATGTACTATAACAGACATCTCTTTCGTGATAAAGTTGTTCTTGACGTGGGCTGTGGCACCGGAATTTTGTCAATGTTTGCTGCCAAGGCAGGTGCAAAGCATGTGTATGCGGTGAGTATTTTGCTTATTTGGCAATAATGTATGGAGACAGGCTTTAACTCCTGGAAAGAATCCTTAAAGTTTAGTTCACAAGCCACTAGACTGAATCCCATGATAGATAAACTCCTCCAGTAGATGAAATCAGCTTGATAGCTCATCCATGCCGTTGTTTAACTCCGATTTACAAAGCATGGGTGGTACCCTTCTAGGTGGGATAGTAGTCCACAAACAGAAATTTCTGAAGAAAGCTATGGAAAATTAAGTGTCAAGAATGCGAGGTTTGTTATTGACACTACCATGATTTACTCTGCAGGTTGACTTCTCTTCTATCATTGACTACAGCAAACAAATAATCAAAGACAACAACTTTGAAGAAGGTATGGAAATGATCTGATAAAAGATTTACACCTTAAAAAATTGGATTCCCAAGAAATTTGGCTACAGCCTGTTGTTTTGTACCTGTATTTATAATATGCAAAGGTCCACTCATCACTGTAGATGTATTAAAGAGAAGAAAAAGTTAAATTAAAGTGCTACTACGACGAAAATTTCTTGTTTTGTTTTCACCTTTTTTAAACTTCAAACTGTTCAATAGATGCCATATTATATGAATCACGATAAATTAGATCGATATATGCTTATGCGGCCCAGGAATATATGTCCGAAAACCGCGTTAAACCCGTCCGCCATTACTCAGATCGCAAAAGAGAAGCCCACGAATTTCATGGAAGCGGTCTTATCTCTAACCACGTGAATTTTGCTCGTGACGTAGAAGTCTCAACCATCGCCACGAAGAGTATAATGAACAGTCGAAAATAGAGAGCCAAACATTGCATTGTGTGGATGTGTTTTCCGTCGAATTTGTGGTCCAGTTCTTTTGAGAGCGATTTAGAACAAAGTTTTTTTTTTTGGCGAAGTCGGCGAACTCGCAGAAGTCGCGCCATACGATGACAGTTTCGAGCCTCTCGCTACCGAAGAGGAA
>Ga0126336_10000653_pt1 | contig 15233 bp, 15 predicted proteins | sample SidCmetagenome_FD_92530 | JGI IMG/M metagenome (GOLD analysis project Ga0126336, IMG submission 92530) | Coral microbial communities from El Islote,Puerto Morelos, Mexico - Siderastrea C C metagenome | ecosystem: Host-associated > Invertebrates > Cnidaria > Coral | place: El Islote,Puerto...
AACCTACGTCACAACTTCTTTGTGACCGAGAGAAGACTAATACGAGTGGTGTGCCAAAATGGCGGCAATTTTTCGCGTTTAAAAAAATTCATAAAAAAAATCGCGTTTTGTTCAAATCAAAAAGTTTTTTCGCAGAAGTTCCTTTTTCAATGTGGACTTTCACTTGAAAACTTAAAAAATTTTGTGACATGGGCACTTTAAAGGAAACAGTTATTTCTGTTACTGCAATTACATCACTACCTGTGGTAAACTGAAGGAATGCTTTTAAAGCAACCTCACCAAGAGACTTTATGTAACGTGTTCCGTTCTGATTCATTTTAAGGGTTTGCAGATAATAACTTTACAACCTTTCTTGCTGTAGGCTTCTTTGTCTCATACATTTCCTTCATACAGTCTAGTGATTTAAACTGTGAAAAACTCTTAAGAGAAGAAACAATTGGTTTCCAGCAATTGGAAATATACTTAGGCTTCTGTACTAGTTCTTGATGAGCCAGTTGGGTGATAATAAGTTCTACATTCTCCTTAGTTGGATTTTTGTAGCATTTATAGCTACTCAGCACTTCAAGTACCTCATCGTCATTAGCGTCTAACTCCCATTCATTACACTTTCTCAATGCTTCTGCTTCATCTTTGCCTATGTATAGGTAAAATGCTTCAAGAAGAGAACTTTCCGGAATAGCACTTTCCTCAAACAAACAACTCCCCATGAAAACCCCTGAAAGAGTAACTGGGAAATACTTGATCTCACGATACCCATAAACCAATATTTTACCTATGGCCTCCCACTCTTGGTGTTGATAATCATGCCTTACTGAAGGAACTTTTTCAGTTGCACCAGTTGACAATGGCATAAAATATTGGTGTCAAAACGTGATTACTTCTCGCACAACACCAAGATCTCTCCCATCCTCGACCTCCTCACGCTCCAAAGCTTTGAATTCTTCTATCAAGTCTTTGAGAACTTGGAATCTATGTACAGCCACGTCCTTGACTCTCATAGGTGCAGTACCTAAATATAAACAAACACTAGTTTCAATTTTAAAGAAATGGCTTAGCTACTGATAACTGACAGACACATGTCTTACCAAACAACAAAACTTAACCACATACCAATAATTGATATATGGTTGACAATTATTAGCAACCAATCTTTTTGTGGCATTGATTATATTTATTAGCTCATACCATGATCAAAGTCCAAAGGAAAATCACTCACACATTGACATCATTAAGCTGACTAGCACCGCCAGATATAGTGCAGATAAAACCTTGACTGGTATCCGATGTGACAGCTTGGCCACCGTCACAGAGAGTAACAGCTTGGTTGGCATTTGATGTAACATCAGGGGTATCCCCCACTGTGGTGATTGCTGCAATACTTTGACTTGTGTTCACAGGGATAGAACCTACAAAAGCAGCAATAACTATTAGCACACATTTACAACTAATCTGGGTGGGAAAGAAGACAAGCAGAAAGCAAACTAGTGTAGAGGACACTTCAGTTATGCAAAAATAAAGTATCAACAAACTCCCCAGCATACTAATTCTCTGAATTGAAATATAAAATTACTTCCAAAGAAAGAGCGCGTTAATATGAAAGTATCATAAATCGTGCAAGCTATCCCATCAGAAAACTAAAAAGCTCATAGTTTACAAAATAGAATCAAAACATTGTGTTGACATGGAAAACATAAGAACACTTAACAGAAAAACTGCTCTGGACTACTCCAGTCGACATTGTAGAAGTAACATCCACTGGTTGTGGCACAAGCTGTAGCAGTGGAGGTCGTAACAGCAGAATCCAAAGAAAAGTCAACTGGGAATATGTCAGCGATGTTACAGCCCTTTTTGGGAATTACTGTACATGAATAGACTCTGATGGTGTTATTACACTAAACGTACCTTACCTTCTTATTACAGGGGCTCATTACACGCAACAATCTTCATAAAACCGTCTTTAGTCCCTCGTGGTTAACCAGTACCCAAATTCTGGGCATAGTTTAACCATGGCACTTAACAACCCATTCTGAGAACCATTCTGATGAACTCAAACGGGATAACCACACACAACTAAACTGAACTCTTTAGCACGCGGGCTCATTACATGAAATTTTCTTCATAAACCTATCGTCAGTTCCTCGTGGTTACTTTATACCCAAATTTTGGGCATAGGCTAACCATGGCACTATACAACCCTCTCGGATAGTTATTCTGTACAGGAATAGACTCAAATGCGATAACCACACACAACTAAACTGAACTCTTTATTACACGGGCTCATTACATGGAATTTTCTTCATAACACTGTTTTTAGTTTCCCGTGGTTACTCTGTACCCAAATTTGGGCGTAGGTTAACCATGGCACTATCCAAGCCTCTGAGATAGTTATTCTGTAAGAAAAAGTTAATACGCGAGTTAAACACGTTAAGGTGTCATAGTTTGTGCCTTTTCAAACTATGACACCTTAACGTGTTTAACTCGCGTATTAACCTTTTCTTATTATCACTGGTGTCACGCATCAACTGAGCTTTGTCTCTTCTTTAGTTATTCTGTACGCCATTAGACTCAAATGCGATAACCATACACACCTAAACTGAAATCTTTATTACACGGCTTATTTCATGGAATTTTCTTCATAAAACTGTCTTTAGTTCCCCGTGGTTACTCTATACCCACATTTTGGGCATAGGCTTACCATGGCACTAAATAACCCTCTCGGATACTTATTCTGTACACGAACAGACTCAAATGCGATAACTAAACCGAAGTGTTTATTGCGCGGCTCATTACATGGAATTTTCTTCATAAAACTGTCTTTAGTTTGCCGTGGTTAGCCTATGCCCAAATTTTGGGCATAGGTTATACCTTGGCACATTACAACCCATTCAGAGAATTATTCTGTACACTAATAGACTCAAATGGGATAACCACACAGGACTAAACTGAAGTCTTTATTGTTTCAAACTCAGTCTGCAATTTATACTCAGTCCGCGTTTTATTCCCAGACTGTGTTTTACACCCAGTCCGCAGTCCGCAGTGCAGACTACGCAGACTATGCAAACTGGTAGTTTTCAAGTAAACTTTGATTTGGCGTACTTCTTAGGACTTTTCACTTTTTGTCGTGTTAACATGCCATGGGCAGCGCCTTGGCACCGGGTTCTCAAAAAATAAATGCCCCCCAGGTGGAGAGGAGCGTTGCGTGACGACCATAAAAAAACGGCTTCGTGGGAGACTACGCAGTAAGAAATTATCGAACATTTGCGGCGGAAAGACAATTCACACCTTCTTGGGAGTACTTCATATTTTTTTGCCAGGCGATTCAAAAGTGCATTTTGATTTTGCAGTTTACGAAGTTTCTAAGCTTGGGCATACCATGAACTCGCTGTGTTACTGTGCGGCGCGTCTCTCGGCCTTGGCCAAAGTTTGCCAATCAAGGAGCGCAAAATTTGTGTGACCTACACAGCTCCTTGAAGAGGTTTCCTTGTCACGCAAACCCAACAGTTTCATTGGCACACTTCACTGACACTTTGGAGATGAATTTCTATTCTTTTTCTCCTGCAAACTTTACAGATCACCACTTTGCTTATTATTTGGCGTTAGAGAGAAAAGGAGCCTTGGAAAGGAAGATGAACCATTCACTGCTTTTCCGAACGTTATGAAATTATTGGATGTTGCCACGAAACTCGCATTTTTCGCCCTTGTGGCCCCTTGGCATTTATATCAGGAAAATCTATTCGCTTTTACGTTCGCCAATAAAAATCGAGTCGCATTCGCTGAAATCTTTTTCCAGTAATTTGAATGCAAGCTTTACATAGGAGATAGCGATTGAGCAATTCCGAATGAATTTAAACCGATGCGGTACCGACACCGTACGGCAAACAAACCAGATTTAGCGTTTTTTTCTGTACAAAATTACAAATCCATATCACTTCAGTCAGTGAGAATGGAGGAAAAGCTACAGCTAGTCAACAGTGGAAATGTCCATCTACATGTAAATTTGAGGAAACCGTTGCAAGAAATTGCGCGTCTTCGTCACATCGTTTTGAATTCTCCAAGCTAGCAGACATTAGAAATTCTTCTAGAATTTCTGACCGCTAGGACATTGATTACATTTTTTTTCCAGAACCATACCTGGCTTCCAGGCGTCTATAGGTAAAGCAAAAAGTAAAAAGCATATGTAAACACACCGTCAGCAAACCAAGGTAAAAGAAACTGAAAAATAATAAGTTAAAGAAAAAATATTCTCAGTGTGCACAGTCTGCGTGGTCTGCACAGTCTGCATGGTCTGCAGTCTGCAGTCTGCGTTTTATCTTGACCGCCGAATTTACAACCGTTTCTGAGAACATTTATTCCGCACACGAATAGACTCTAATGATGTTACCGGTAATACATGTACACTAATCTTCAAAACTGAACTCTTTAATACACGGATCGTTAGATCGTTGAGGTTCCAGCCTGGGTTCTTGAATTTGAACAGCGTCTTGCTCCACAGCAAGATCAGTGTCATCGTCACGTCCTTTACTCGGGCCTTTATCGTCGGCGTCAATAGCGTATATAATGTACGTGATCTCCGTTTCCTCAATTGTATAGCTTTCTGCCATTATAGTAAACCGATCGAATCATGAAATCGGCTACCGTCCGCCATTTTGAATTATCCGTCAAGATGTTGCCTTGCGGCTCTGCACATGCGTACTCCATGGTTACTTTGCGTGGTTATATGCCCAAATATTGACCCGTATAATACCTCTACAAGCGGGAAGGTGACCATGTGACCTCTACCAGTCCCAGGTTCCAATCGCTTTCAGAGTCAGGGCTAGTTACCAGTACTTTGAAATTTGGTTGTGTTTCACCAATTTTTGTTGTGTTTCAGTTTGCTGTTGCGTATGAGAAAATCGTGTTGTGTTCTGAGAAAGATTGTTGTGTTCTGAGAGTGATTGTTGTGTTCTGGAAAAGATTGTTGTGTTCTGGAAAACGTTATTGTGTCCTGGAAAACATTGTTGTGTTCTGGAAGGGAAATTGAGTTGTGTTTTGCCCCTGTGGGCCACCGTAAAAATCAAATGAGAAATCAAAGTAAAGAAACAGTAACTGTTGTTTTTCAAGGATGCTGTGTGTTTAGGGTGAAACGTTGTGAGGTTTGGACATCTACTTTGAAAGGTTCAGCCTTTCCTAGCATTGCCAATTGCCCAAAATTTCAGAGAAATAGTTGGAATAATAATGTATTTTTCCGTCACTTTTTGATAGGATACTTTCCGTGACAAAGCTACTGAAAGGAAGATTCTCTCGCTTGCCATAAAATGCCCAAGTGCTGGTTGTGAGTGGACTGGTGAACTGAGAGAGAAAGAGGTGAGGTATATAAGGGGAGAGCATGAGACCCTTTGGCACCAAGAGGCTCAATGAAGAATGTGATAGCTTAATTTTCCCAAACAATTTCAATGATAGTCTAATTAGTGAATTATCTCTGGATCAAGGTTTAACACAGTCAAAAAATGCCCTCATATGAATGTATTGCACTGGCAGGTGGCCATTTAGAGTTCATTTAGGATATGTAGTACTCGATCCTCTATAAAGAAGTGAATAAAGGAAAAGGAAAAGCAAAATGAAAAATGTGAAGCTAATGGTTGATGGATCCGCTCTGAAACAGACAGTTATGTGAATAGCAGTATATCTGTTTTCTCTGTTATTTCTTCATCCCAATTCGTAAAAAATTCATCCTGCATTCCCCCTTGTCCCAACACTTGCAAAGTGATATTCAATTTTACACGTGCACTGTTTAATTTTGTAGATGGATTGATCTTCAATGTTCGGGCACAATGTTCGTGAACAGAGAGAAATCCTTGTGCGAAATGATTAAGCTGCAATACTGCTTGAAAAAAACTTGAAAAACCTGTGTATGAATGTAGCTCATTTTTATGAGTGCCATTTAGCCATTCAGTTTGCTGGTCTGTCTTTCGTCATCAGTAGTGAATTTAACTAAGTCAATCACACGTTGATGCAATTAATTAATAAGTAGACAGACAGTTGTTGGGCCATTATTATTTTATTAAATGGACTAGCGGTCACTTGTCGTGTACTGAACAGATCTGGGATGCATTTTCATACAATGTATATGAAGGACCGTCTTGGAATATACAAATAAACTATCAATTTATGCCGTATTCACTTGTTTTAACAGGGTCATCTGTTATCTTGCTCTTTCCAACTTGTTTCTTGCACAAATAGCTCTTGTGAAGTGACAATAACAAGAAAAGAACTTGACTACCATGTGAATACTGCATGTCATTGGAGGATTGTGACTTGTGAATACTGCACTGAGCCACATCCAAAGTGCTTGCTTCAAGTACGTCTCAATATAAAGAAATTTAGTGGAAATAATTTGTTAAGGTAGAGCTACTTGTACGATAAAAATTTGGATTTATCAACTGATTTCATTTGGGTAATTGGCAACCGCAAAGAAATTGAAAGCTGACGTTTTGAGCGTGAGACCTTGGTCGATTCTCTCTGAGAAAAGAACTTAACTTCCGTGGGAATTCTTCATGTCAGTGGACTGAGGATTGTGACTTGTGAACACTGCACTGAGCCAAACCCAAAGTGCCTGCTTCAAGTACGTCTCGGTATAAAGGAATTCAATTGAAACAAATTGTTTGAGTAGAACTACTTGTACGAAACCAATTTGGATTTGCCAACTGTCAATTTACCAAAGACCTGCCGTACGCTATCTTTGTATTTTTATACTTCTTATCGTCATTTCCAGCGGACATGTCGAAGTTTTCGCCAATTGCTGTCCAGCAATTGACCTCCATGGATTTATTCTTGTAATCTCTTGAAAACCTGTTGTATAAGCAGTCGTACTGCTGGACTACTTCCATAAAGTATGCCACAACGTTTTTTTCCATCATGTAATGGGTATACCGTGTGGCACTAAATTTTAGCGGTTCTAATTTTTGCGATTTATTTCACGATCCGCAAAAGAAAGTTGCAGCGAAAAAAAATATTTCCGCGGAAATTTACTCCACTGTCGAAATTATAGACAAACTTATTTGCCTTTTACGCGTGATGTAAAATCATGTTGGTGCCCATTTACTTAAACCGAATCTTTTGTTTAGAAACAAAACGAAATTAGAAATAAAACATTCCGAAATAAAATGATGAAATTGCAGTTGGTACACCACAAGTATTTAACTGTTACCAAGCTTCAAAGAAAAGGATCATCTGAAGGTACTTAATTGATTAACTGATTGACGTGTTATACATCTGCATGTTTTTTACCTGAAGTTGATTGTTTGCAGTGTTCCGGTTAAGTTTTTTACGCAAGGGGTACTGAAAACCATCCGAGGGGTCACCAACTTGGCGGGCAGTGGCCTTGTTAGGGTGGTAACTCGAGTCTCAAATGGGACGCCTTGTAATTTTAATTATTAAATTTCTGCTTTGTCTTTATCGCACGCTGAAAGAAAGCCCGAGTTCCTAAAAACAAAAACAAAACCGTGCAAAATTACGCACTAATCAGCACGTGTCCACTATTTGAAACAAGTCTACTACGGTAGGAACGAATAGTTGACGTACGGAGAAACGTGCAAAAAAAAGACTAACAAAGTTTTGTTATCAACAAACTGACGGTACAGAGGAACATAAAAAGGATAAGACTAACACCATAAACTAACTTACAGATGGAGAAATCTTTCTTTTTTTTCTGAATAAAATTGAACGAAGGAACTAGTTACCAAGAAACATTAAAAAGACTTAAAGACTCAACTGAACACCAAACGAACAAACTGACGGATGGAGAAAAATAAAAAGGGTGAACTCCGTTAGGTACGGAAAAACGTTGAAAAGATAAGACTAACACAGTACGAACGAACTAGAGTACGGAGAACAGTACAGAAGACAAGACAAACACGGTACGAACAAACTGATAGATAGAGAAACGTCGAAGGGACAAGACTAATATCGTACGAACGACTCCTATCTTACGGAGAAACGGAAAGAAGACATGACTAAAACAGCGTACGGAGACTAAACATTGAAATAACAAGACCAACTCTGCACGAACGATCTAGCGCACGAAGAAACGTTAAAAAGACGAGACTAACACTGTACGAACTAGGGCACAGGGAAACATTGCAAAGACAAACTAACACTGTACGAACGAACTGGCGTGGGGAGAAACGTGGAAAGGACTAATACCGTATGAACGGACTAGCCGTTACAGTGAAACATGACTACGAGACTAACACTGACTGAACGAACTAATGTACGGAAACGCGTAAAGGAGATAAGCTGAGCACCGCAAGAAAGAATCAACATGCCGGAAGAAACGTTTAAAAGACAAACGTAACACGGTAGGAACGGTGTTAGGTGCGAATCGCACGTAGCGTACGGAGAAAGCCTAGGCTGAAAAGACAATTAAGACTTACAACATACGAACGAACGAGCGTATGGTGAAAGGTTGTAAAAACACAAGTCTCACACAGTGCAAATGAACTGACGTAAGGAAAAACCTTAAAAAGACAAAACTAACACCGTACCAAGGAACTAGCCTACGGAGAAACGTTAAAAAAACGAGACTAATCTGTACGGGTGAACTAGCGCACGGAACAAGGTTAAAGAAAACAAGAGAAAGGCAGTAAACGGACTGAAGTACAAAGAAACGTTAAAAAGACAAGACTGGCACCGTGCGGGCGAACTAAATTACGAAGAAACTTTCAAGAAAAGTGAAAAAGCCTACTATCGTAAAGTTGACGACAGGGGTACGAGGCTGTGTCTTTTCCCACGCGTGCCACTCAAACGGGAGGGAAGTTATTCAAATGCCATATATTTTATATATAATGTTATATTTTTCGTTAATTAAAATTTTCCATTTCATTTGTCGGGTCAGGTAGCCTTCTTTAGCGGGTCATTGACCCGAGACTCGTCTCTTATTTGGAACACTGGTTTGTGCTCAAAAAAAGAAAAGGTTATAATTCCAAATAGAAGATAATTCCAAATAATTCCTGAAAATCGCAAAAATTAATTCCCAACAAGAAAAACCAGTTTTCCCTAATCGCAAAAATTAGTTCCCGCAAAACAAAAAACGCCCATTCGAAAACTTGAACTCCTGCAATAAACAGAGGCACCCAACGGTTCGTTTCGGGGAATATCTAGATGTTCGGGAGGCCTAAATTCACCTGAGATATTCCGATTTAATTGCATTGAAAGCTAGAGTTTTCTTCGGAGAAACATCACGTCGGACTTTCGAAACAAGAGAACTTATTAGTTCCTATTGTTTTCGGAGAGAACAAATATGTCGTTTAGAGTGCAAAATAAGGTCAGCTGGCATTTCGGAGAGCCATCAGCAGCTTGGAAATTCGGCGGATAGAATTCTGTTCCCTAAAATTTTCTGTGACCTAAATTTTCAGCTAAAAAATCCGAACAGATCAATCTATTAGCTTACACAAATATGTCTGTAAAAAAGCTCTGAAACCGCAATCTAAGAAAGCAGAAAATGATATTTCAAGTATTTTGCTAAAATTTTCTCTTTGGGTGCCCCTGAAAAAATTAGTGCTACCCTGAAGGACGCAGTGTACTCTGGTTTATTTACCATCGCAATTTTAAGGATCGCTACGGTCGCTGAAGAATGGTTTCCTTATGATCGCAGCGATCGCCACTGGGTCGCAACGATCCCTGAAGAGTGGTTTCCATATGATCGCAGTGATTGCCGATGGGTCGTTACGATGGCTGAGATAGAACTGAAGTCTATATCACTGCGATCGTCACGATCGCTAAAGAGTGGTTTCCATATGATCCCAACAATCGCTGAACTTTTTTTTCAGGGATCTCAGCGATTGTAGCGATCATTGGAAAACCAGCCTGTATAAATTCAGTTGATAAATCGACATTTTTGTGTTTCACTACCCCACCGACGCAGCAGCACAATTTCTTTACAAACTAGCCCTCTTACATGGTCGTACAATTTTGTACCAAAAACCGCTTTACACTAAAGATGGTTTTTACTAAGGTTGATTTATAGCCGTATGTGAACTCATAGCGCCCTGAGTTAGGTATGAGTTTATGTGTCAGAGCGTGCTTGCTCATGACTTTCCAGGGGCTGTCTATAATAATTATTATTATTATTATGATAATGGCAAATATCTTGAGAGTGAAATATGCATATATATATGTACATAGGATCATGTTGATTTAAATTGCAAGAAAAAACCTGTGGAGTGTCCAAATAGCTGCGGCGATCTCATTGTTCGAGAAGAGGTATGTGATTTTGTTTAACTTGAAGAGCTGTCCTTCTGATTCTTTTTGCGGACGTTTCTTTTTGTTTAAATATAGAGATCGTTTGTGCTTTCGATTTCTAAAATACATGTGTACGCCAAAAGCGTTGCTCACATAAAACATTCCAAGGTAAGTAAGAGAGTAAAAAGTGTTCTAGTTGCTAATAATGAGGTACTATAACGCTTAACTACAGTGGTGACCAAAATTCTTGGACACTACAGTTATGTACTCATTAGAATTGCTGCACGTCGTACCTTAGTTTGCCACTTACACAAAGGTTTTTGCTTTTTTCTGATAAACTAAAAGATTTAAAAATACGAACGAATGAGGTGACTGTAATGATAATAAATCATCCGCCATGGCTTTTCATTAACATCTAGGTTAAGTGTCAGCGCGTAGACATGTTGGCTGACTCTGACGAGTAAAATCCGTGTATCTGATTAGCTGTCCATTTGCTATCCATTTAGATTGCGTCCCATATTAACAACGACTGTCCACTGACCGAGATCTCCTGTCCATATGCTCAGATGGGGTGTAGTGCAAAGGTAATTTGCTTGTACTAAGGGGATAATTATACGTGTAATTTATGCCGTACATAACATAAAGGGGCCAGTGCGCTGTTTTCTGTGCGTTGCTGACAAGCAGGTGTCGGAGCTGACAACTTTATAATGAACTATAAATTTTGAATACTGCAAGAATCACTAGGGGGATTGCAGTAGAAGACAAATTGAGTGCAATCAAACCTATCTGAGCGAACGCTCTTACAAACGGACAACTCTGTTCACCGCTGCCTTGACAGATCCCGCTTTCCCGAACTCTTCTACAAGCTCTGTATTTACACATTCTCGGAAGCAGCTAGCGTGTGGACGCTTTTTCTGCTTTTGAGAGCTTAACCATTGCACTTACTTACCGCCGCTAGTGGCTCAGGGAGAAATTTAGTATGTGCTTTGTTTACCTTCGAATGTACGTCAATACCGGTATCCTTACAACTGACAATCTGCCCCTAGGCCACAAAAAAATTCATGGCTTCATAGTACTCGGCCACACTTGCTTCATCATCAGTTTTGCGGTATCGTTGTGATTGAATTATCTATAAGCGCCTCCTTTAGAATTATGAAGTCGAAATGGTTAACTTTCGTGATAATTTTGTATTAGTAAGCTTGCTCAGACACATAGAAGTGCCACGCCGAAAACTGCTGACGCTTTTTGCCTATCCGACAAGAAACTGAAACGTAGTGGATGTCTGCTTTTCAAACTGACGATTGTCTAGCAGACCATTGGGATTTAGAAATATATCAACTTTTCATTAATATGTTTTTAATTAGGTTCTGAGGAAGGAAGTTGAATCTCATCTTCAGTCCACAATGAGGCTCCATCTTGACTTAACTTGTGCCACTTTTAAAGAAACGACTGGAGAGCTCGAACAAAAAGTGAACACGCTAGAGAAACAGGTGCAAGAATTGACGGCCGCAAATTCAGCTCTCATTTTAAAGGTGGATGCTCAGAGGAAAGAAATCTTAACGAAATTATCACAGGAAACAACCACATTCGTGTGGGAGGTAAACGGATTCAGCGAGATTTTAAAGACGGCCAAGAATGGAAGCACTGTAGATAGCGGAAAGATATACAGCGAACCATTCTACGCTGGAAAACAAGGCTACAGGCTAAGAATGTGTATTTACCCGGATGGCGATCAGACCAATAAAAACCGGTATCTTTCAGTATTCATTGCCATCATGAAAGGCAAAAACGACGCCATATTGCCTTGGCCATTTCATAAGAAGGTCACATTTACGTTGATTGATCAACAAGATGACCCCGCTATAAGGAAGAATGTGGAAGCGTGTTTCGTCACCGATACTTCATTTTTGTCTTTTGCAAGGCCGACCACGGATGAAAACAAAGACATGTCAGGGATCCTAAGATTTGTGTCTCATAAGAACTTAAAGACAAGACGCTATATTGTGGATGATACATTGTTTCTCCAAGTTAATATTGATCCTCCTAACTGATTTACAGTTGGGTTCCAAGAACTGTGGAGCAAGATGACAGCATGTTGATTAAGGCGTTCTTTTTCATTGGAACAAAGAAATGTCATAGTTGTAGTATATTACGACTGTTTCCTTGAGCATGCGAGCTTTCTTAACCTATGTTTCGTTGTGGTGTTTCTTTCAAAGTAGACAATACTAGTATTTCGAGTTGCTTATGTCGCCTCTGATTGGCGACTTTCGTTGAGTACATTCCTGGAATCAAACATGGAGTCATATAATGTGGTTCCATCTTCTGGGTCTGTGAATGAAATCCTAAAGTGTGACCAATCAAATGAAATCTACTTAATAGTACTTTTCTGTGGTGCTTTTTATTATGCTGTACAAGGTGGTTCTAACTTTAAATCCTAGGGGGTGTGGCGGCATCAAATGAAAAATACTGAGTAGTGCTTTCCTGTGAGTGCCGTTTATTGGCCTTTATTGTGCTGTATGTGGTGGTTCCATCGTCTGAGTTTGTGAAGAAAAACACAGAGTATGACTTTCTGAATGAAAGTATGATAACAGGCAACTATAGTAATAATATTTTTCCTGAGATGTCAAAACAAGATACGTTTTGAAAATAAGATGTAATGAGATGTTAAAATAAGATCTATTTGTTGTAATTGAGTTTATTTTAAGGAGTGTCATCCTTGTTTAGTGTAATGTATTGATGAAACAGACGGAACTTCCCGCCACCCATTCAGTGTTGATAGCCAATGTTGCTGTTGTAGCAGTTGTTGGTCTATATCTCTCCGTCATCGCCTCCTGTAGATCTTACTCAGTGTGTTACATGTAACCACTCCCATTATCCAATATCTCAGTTTCCCTACTTCGAGTAGACTAAGCAGCGCCAAGACTATGTCTTGGAGTTGAGTTAATTTTCGCAGCTTATTGCCTAACCACCAACAAATAGCAATTGCTAGTCGAGGCGGAGGGTAAAAGAATTAATTAGTATAGACTATTATCCACAGATAATTTAAAAATTATTAATTTATTAAGTTACCTTTAGCCATCCACCCACAAATAGCAAATGCTAGTCGAGGAGGGAGGTAAAAGAATTAGTATAGATATTGTTATTGAGGTAAATTACAGCAAGTTAAGGAAAAAATAAAAGGAGTTATCAAATATGTCACTGTTTGAAAAGGGGGTAACGATATACTAAGATTATGAAATAGAATTATTCTAGAACTATATAATCAGTAACATTTAAATATACAGTACTGAATGTAAATAAGGTAGCAGATGCTATTTAAAATGGCCTAATTTATTCAATGACAGTGGATCAATTGAGAAAATTATAACTTAAGAAGTTACCTGATCATTCCTTTTCTTCTTAGAAAAGAATAAAGGATGTTTTAGACACGGAGAAAATGTATAGTGATTGATGTCCAGAAGCCTACAGCACACAGACACGCATCCTGGGCTGATACTTAGTAAAATCTGGTGCGCTTTCTATTTAGCCAAAACTTTTGGTTTAGTAGTCCAGAAACCTTCCGTGTCGAATGGAAAGGGTTTGTCTATCCAAGAGAAAAGCTTCGTTTTCATTTCCAACCTTACAAGCGTACTGGTAGGTCGTGGTGGGGCAAGAAGCTAACAAAACTGATATTGCACTACCACTTTTTCTGAAGGGGAAATGGAAACTTTCTACGGGAGGGACGTCGACGTTATTAAGACGGACTCTGGGGCACCTTCTTACAACAATGTAGGTCACTGGACGATTGTTTGGTATGATAGTGATGTATGGGGGTACGAGTGGGGATGGAAAGGGCTGATATATTGACCATGGTTTTCTTAGGGACAGGGTTAGGTTAATGCAATGTCTCTACCACGTTTATTTGGTGGAGGACTTCGAAAAATGGTGGCGCGACCGATTCCTGTACTTAACAAGTTTCAAGAGGATTTTTGACGTTATACGGATCAAAAAAGGTCATTTAAAAGGTGAAAAAAATATGGGAAAGCTCTGGAAGTCTCGATTCAAATGAACTGGACAGTGAAGGGTCCAAAGCTGTTCAAAGGAACGAATTAGTTGTTCCAGGACAGAATATAATACTTGCCTCAAAGAGAAGGCTTATCCGAATGTCAACAACTGGGAAATGAGGTATACATTTTAAGCCTTGGACTTACTGAGGCTTTTTTAAAAAGCCTTTTCTGGTTGAGTATTCAACGAAAGAATCACATCCTTTTAAAACACCGTGGAGATGCCTCTAACTGCTAACTTTTAAGTCTGTGGATGAACTACCGTGTGACCATCCATGTAACAGTTATTGAGCAGCACCTGGCACCTATGGTGCGGTTTGTGTTTTTCAGTATCTTACAAATAAAATTTTGGATTTTTCTTATCTTTGTTATGAGTTTCGTGAAAAGGAGTAATTCGTTTGCGGACAGAACGCAGGGTTGTCGGTAACAGCAACAAGCAGATTTATTCCAAAACAAAGTAGTCTTCACAGATTACAGTACTTTTACATCACACAGACTCTTCTTCTTACACAGCACATAGTTCGGCACACAGCCACTATTTAAAGCGAATACATAATTATTTAGATGACTAAGCATTTTATAATGTTCTGGAGAGTTCTACGGAATGTTTTGGAAGGTACCATACAAGAAAACTAGACAATTTTCGTAACAATCTTGATTATCTCCTTACGCTATAGCAGAGTCAACACAAAGCCAAGAAAAATCTCCAACTGTCAACTGTGTCCAAATTCAAACCCCCGCTTACACTTGCATTATTCAGTTGTTAGACTGGTCCGGTATCCCATTCAGCGGATCAGAAGGTGCGCAACTATTTACAGCGGTCTTACCCAAGCGAGTATAAAGAGACAGACGCATAGAATTCATTATCATTTCGATAGAAGACACGTCCGGTTCTTCTTGGCTTTATTTAATAAACGCACTTACCAACCCCTCTTCTCCCCTCCACCCGTTTGCATTTTCGTTCTAGCTTCG
>Ga0126336_10000654_pt1 | contig 15231 bp, 6 predicted proteins | sample SidCmetagenome_FD_92530 | JGI IMG/M metagenome (GOLD analysis project Ga0126336, IMG submission 92530) | Coral microbial communities from El Islote,Puerto Morelos, Mexico - Siderastrea C C metagenome | ecosystem: Host-associated > Invertebrates > Cnidaria > Coral | place: El Islote,Puerto...
AAATACCAACAAAGAGTTATTGACGTGGAAATGGGATCGTTTACCCCCCTGGTTTTTGGCACGAACGGAGGAATGGGGAAAGAATGCAAACTTTTCCTGAGCAGCCTAGCGGACAAACTTTCCCGAAAGAACGGCGAGTCTTATGCCAGTGCCATATCTTGGCTTAGAACACGCACATCTTTTGAAATTCTAAGATCAGACCAGACATGTGTTCGTGGGTCTAGAGCTCCTTTTCATAAGAATGCTGACTTTTTAGATGATTTTAGTGTTAATGCAAAAAACGCGGACATTTTTAAATTAGTTTTTAGTATGTTTTCTTAGAGTAGTTTTAGTGGACAATATTTGATTTAGAAGTGATCACATCTGAGCAGCCAAGAATGTATTTGGGAAATTGTTATAGGTCATCGCCAATTTTTATGATTCATGCTATAGTAGTTAGGTTATATATTGCTTAATTTTTATTTCAAATATTTCTGTAATTTATGTACATATTTTCAAATAAAACATAAGATGGATTTTTTAAAATTAAATAAAAAAAACTAACGAAAAAAAAAATCCGAGGTAAAACATCCCTACTATACTACTTTCATGTGAATATATCATGTTAATTAGGAAAGCAAGTAGTCGTAACTTGCTTTTTAGGTAATGTCTTAATGCATGTAATTACTGACAATTTAATCTGTGTTTGTTTCTTAGGGAATTATGCTTGTGTATGACATCACAAAATACCATTCATTTACAGTTATGGAGAACTGGATAAAAAATATTCACGAGGTAAACGTTTTTACTTTTCAAAAATGCCGCACGTAGTTAATGATAATTATATGTCAAAGTTGTTTTGCGTCAACTGGGGTTCAAACCTATAATTACAAGGGGTGTTTGTATTCTTTGGAATTGACACAATGTTGAACATCCATGTATAAAAATTATATGATAATTAAGCCACATGACTACTTGTGCTTTTCACTGTATCGTTCTTTCCTAAGCAAAGTCCAGTGTAATTTTATCTCTAAAATGTGGCATGTTTCTCTCTCTGCCTTATAATCGTGTACCATACACGAACAATCAATCATCTTTCGAGGGTTATGGTACCTTTGCAATTCAGATTAAGTTGTTTCCCCGGCCACCCTAGATTGGAACCGTTGTCCACGTTGTACATGTGTACTTGTCACCCTACCGGCCTAATTAATTCTCGTCTTATCGGATTTCACACATACCAATAAAAGAATTGGTACAAAGGAAGTGCGGCTTGCAGCTCTTGGCTGCACTATAAACACGTACTACAGTAAACGAGACTGGAGACAGGTCCGGAAAAATGTCCATTCCAAGGTGGGCGTCGCAGGTCTCACATCTTCTGTTATCCCCCCAAGAGGGTTCCCTTCTGGTTACCTTGCAGTGTTAGTTCGATCACTTGTCTGACTTTGGCCATATGGGCCTCACCTTAACGGGCTATGAAATTATTTTTTGTCGTATTAACGGGGCGGTCGCGTCCACAGGGGAGTGTCAAATGATGAAAGCTGACAAATGGAGGAGGCGCAAGGAAAAAAAGCGAACGGAAAGAAAGGAACATGAACAAGAATGCGAAATGACTTTAAATCCTTGTCCAAATACGGTTTGAATGTAGCAGTCAAGTCCAAGTTTGATCATCCCCGCCACGGGCAATATTCGTGAATTTGATTCTTATTTGTCTCCACATGAAGGGGCATTTGACCGTCGACGAAATTTTTTGTCAGCAGACACGCGTGGACAGGCCTTTCTCCGTATAATTCACCATATAAATCTCCACATGGACTTTGTTTTAAAACAGTTTTGTATGGAGATCTAGCTTTAAGTTCAAATATGCTGTTGTGTAAAGTATAGACTTTCTAGGAATTTGTATTAAAAGTGAGCCGTGATGCCTTTCTTTAGCTAGTTTTAGTTGTACGCGTTAGGGCAAGCTAAGCACAAGCATACAGTAGAACACGTTATAAAGCTTAAATATTGAAAAGCTTTTCAAGTCAACCAGTGGAGCCAATTGCAATACCCAGGGGTTTGCCGGGGGGGTGTGGGGGACGGAGAAAGGGATGTCGCTTTGGAATTGACTCTTTTATGTGGGCCACCAAAAGTGCTTCTAGTAACGAGATGCTGTTATCAGCGGGTTGGTCGTACATGGGTCCCACTGTTAATCAATTTACTATTGCTCTGCTTTTGGCAAATCTGTATTTTACAAACGTTTAAAATATGATCCACCAGAGCTGTTTTGCGGGCATGATTCGACAAAGGACAGCAATTTTTTTACTTGTTTTAATTAGAGTTATTAAGTCATTTATTGCAATTTATTATTACAGCCCAACCTTTCCTAACGGACTCCACTATAATGCGGACACCTCTTTATTACGGAAAGTTTGCCTGAAAGAGACCAAAGTTCATTTGGACACCCATCCTTGTCCAAATTAAACAAGGTCGATTGTATTATCATTTGAACGACATTTAAACTCGACATTGCTTTAAGAGCATCAGGTTCTCATCGAGAGAGCTTGTTTCCTCAAAACCTAAATTGTTTTTATGTACTTGTAAATACACCACAAGAAGACAGTGAAATGAAATTCCTGCTTTTTTCACTTAATATTACAAAGCAGTCGTAATCCACTTTTGTAGTGCTTGGTTCACTTCTCAGTGGAATAGTGGTCGCAGATCATAGCTAGCTGGTGAATCATATTTGCCACTTGGCACAAATTGCGATATGCCTGCTTTTTCCCACTTAATATTACAAAGCAGTTGTAATCCACTTTTGTAGTGCTTAGTTGACCTCTCAGTGGAATCGTGGCCGCAAATCATAGCTAGCTGGTGAATCATACTTGCAAACTCCGGCTCCACACACAAAGATGAAATCGCTTGTATTGCTTTGAGCAGATTTCCTCGGCAATTTGTTGACATTAACCATACTAATGGTATATCGCTTGCTAATTACGACTGTTGATTCAGCATGCAACGTCAGATGTTGTGAAAATATTGGTTGGAAACAACTGCCACAAGGAGGACAGAAGACTAGTGTCTATGGAAAGGGGAGCAGAGGTAAATTTTTTTTAATCAATTGAACAAATATCTTGCCTGTACTATACTCTATCCATATCTTTACTTAACCCTTTTAGCCTGGACTTTTTTGGAGTTCCTGAGCCTCTGCGAGTATTACAGTTATGGCCTCGAAACTTTGACGGTACATAGTACGTCATAAGTATCTCCTTTGAGGTCTGCAACATGTGCTAATGACGTCATATGACTTTGGAACTAAGTCAAAATTCCAAAGGGCGGCCATCTTGGATTTCTTGTTTTTTGTTTTCAGAACCTCGGAAAACCACCAAAATTGGTCAAAAAGAAATTAAAACAAATGGAAGAACAATAAATTAATCTGAAAATGTACGCGACACTGAAATAATGTTAGAAAGAAGAAAATTCAAAATTGTGAAAAAAAAATGCCTGCCAAAATGTGGTGGCCCTGGCGACGTCACATTTTGTGAACAACGAAATTTTATTAATATCAATTTGTTGGCAGATAAATTGTAGGAGAAATCGCAAAGTTTCGATTGTAGTCATAGCCAAGTGACGTTTGTGTCTGCCCACTTTAATAATTATAAAACAAAAACAGTGAATGGAACTTTATTTTACAGTGGTCTTTGCCGTCCTTAAAGAAAAATGCGGTCCGCACGAAAACTACGGCCGGCACATGTACAGTGAGCGTTCGCACTGAGAGGTAGAGATAATTTACAATTATTCTACGAGAATGCGCTGGATAGTTTTGGGAAAAAATCTTTTAATTATTGGATCTCATGTCATACTGTTCGATTTTTCCTGAAACATTGTTGTAATCATCGTTCAAAGGGGATTGAAGCTGTACGATTTCACCATAGTGGTTGCGGGAGTTGATACGAAGCAAGTTTGTAATCCATTGCCACAACGGAGCCATCGTGTGCTTGTTTGATCGTAGTGAAGACAGAATTTAAACTTCAACAGGCAATTTTGGGTGCAGCTCAGAAACAAGATTACGTTCGTGGGAATATTATGGCATTGTCTTTTCTGGTCGAGATGACACTTCCGGTCGTTTCATGGAAATCAATTTCCGGTGTGATGCCAGGCAATTTCCCGCGCTAAATGACGCGAGTAGCCGAGTAGCACAAAACTGGAACGATGTGACAGAACGAGTTTGAAAACATCAATTGTATGCTTTGGGACACAAATCTTAGGGCAATACCTGCAGCAAAAAGATCATGCATTTGGTAAATCAGGAAAATTATTTGATAATCGTCAACAACAAATCAGTTGAGGTTTAAATCTAAGCCTAAAATGTTCAAAACTGACTTCTCGTGAAATGTCAAGCCATTCGTCTTGGACGCTTCGTTTTGCTCTGAATCAAGATCGTTTGAGCCAAACTCGGTTTGGATCGTCGAATTTTCTTATATCGAAGGGACCCGGGTGGAGAAAGCAACTTGTCCGACATCCTGAAGTGTCTAGGCAGCCTGCGGTTTGTTTGAAATCGATGTTCGCCCTTCGTCCTTGCTCTGTTCCAGGCTCCTGCTCACACCAACTTACACTACAGACATACCCCTCCCTACGGACACCTCTATGATAGGGTCACCTCTTTATTACGGACAGTTTACTTGGTCCTAAACAGGACAAGATCATATCAACTCTACTCCTGAAATACAGACACCTCCACAATATGGAGTCTCCTTCGTCTCCATTTGGTGTCCGCCATATTGAAAAGGTTCCACTGTATTGACCCTGTATGAAGAACTGTAACATGGGAAGGTAGAACCTATTGTTGTCTTTTCTTTGTTGCAGTTGGCAGCAAAACATGGAATGAAATTCCTGGAAGTCAGTGGTAAGAAGAACATAAGTGTAGATGAGGTGAGTGTTGCCATAAGTGAATCAGACTAGTTAGCTATTTGAGTAAAGTTTTCTTAAATGTATTTTAACTTTTGTTATAAATCTTTATTATTCTCAGATATACATGTACCCTTTATGGTTTGGTCGACTGCTATAAAACCAGTTATATTTGTAGTTACTTTTAGTTACTTTTAGAGTGCTTTAATGGTAAGAATTCAAGCCCTTTCACTGTGTTCTTCTTGTTTCTGTTTAACTGAGTTGCTCATGTGTGTTCGTGTTCGTTGCTCATGTGTTCGTCCCTGCATGAAAATAGACCTGCTCTATTTGATTATGTTTGCTTCAAACAATTTGTGTGTCTTTTTAAGCTGACATAGCCTGAAACATTCTCATTTATTTGGCGCCCTTTGTTGAAAAAAAAAGGTTCTTTAAAACTATTGTTGAGATAGGTGGACTTAAGTTACAGATAGGGCGAAACTGAAAGGAAAGCTTTCGTATGTGCTTAAAACCTGCTATTTGTCTAAAAACAAAACAGAGGTTGTTCAAAGATTTTTCGTTCCCCAAAGAGCCATTTTGCAAAGTATCATAAACCGAAACATTTTGACATGAAACATTCAAACATTCTGAACCGAAACATTCTGACAGAAGAAGAAGAGACACTTGAAAGAATGAAAGGAAAACAATCGCAACCGTCCCTGCGGAAAGCAGTGAGAGGTTTAGTTACCCCGACTGTAGATTAATTACATTTTAAACCTATTGGTTTTCATAACTGCGGCTGCGTTTTCTTTTCCTTTTTTTTCCGAATTTTTCTGCAAATCTGCGTTGTCATTTCTGGAACAAATTACCAGACAGTATTAAAACTTCAAATACGCTCAATGCTTTCAAGAGAGAAAGGAGAAAATAAGACGCGGACTTTTAAAAGAAAATTGTGGATGACTTTTTATTAATTTTATCCTGTCTTACATTTTGCTTCTTTATCTATATCAGCTGCCTTAGTTAGCTGCATAGTTGATGCTTTTTCTTATGGTGTCCACATTTAGTGTTTATTTTTATCTTCTGCGTCGTCTGAAAATTTTATCTTGAAAATTTGCTAGAGTTTGCCAAGTGCAACCCAGTCGTTGTAAAGTATAATTTACGTAGCATCTTTGCTACTTTTCTAATTTTATGCCTTAGTGTGTTCAAAATGTATTTTTCTGCAGGCATTCTACACTCTTGCAAGAGATATAAAACTAAAAATGGAGATGAAATGGGTATGTTTTAAGTCTGACATTTTCATTTGCTTGATATGTAAATCCTGGTCACTTAAATTTTGCATACAAAATACTATTAGAATTTTGAGATTAGAGATTTATTACATTTCAAACCGGTTAGCGTTCATATCTCTGGATGCGGTTTCTTTTCTTTTCCGAATTATTTTCTTCCAAATCTGCATTCTCCACGCATGCTTAAGGCTTTTTCGGAATGTCTCATTTTGTGCATATTAAAGTAGAAATTGACAGGAGGAAAAAGTTATATCCTATCGTGAAGAAGGCAAAAGAAGACGGAAGTGCTGTTAAATTAAGACAAACTTTACATGGATGGAGAAAGCGGAGAGGATCATTCTATAGGTTTAGATAAGTTTCCATCAAATATGCCTTAACCTTAGTTTAAATTATTACCATAATTTTAATTTTTGCAAATATGTCGTTAATCTTACTTTATTATCCTTTTCCTAACATGAGTAAATCCTGAAGCTCAAAGGTCAATAACATGTAATGTTTGTTCTTACAATTATACTTAAGTAGGCATTGTCTACGGGAAAACTAGTCTGTCTGGTAGAGAAAACGAAATCACATGCTATCAGTGTACAGACGTCTGCTTCCCTTTTACTAGTCTTGATGATGATAATTTCCATCCAAGTTTTGAAGCATCCAGAAATGAATTATATGTGAGTTTAACAGCGCATTTTAAATGGTATTTTATTTAATGATTTATCTGATCATCTACCAATTTTTACTATTACAAAGCATAAACAGCAAGGTCATGCAATTTTGTCTGATTCAAGTGTCTTCACAGCTAGAAAGATCAGTATTAAATTTGTAGAATGTTTCTCTCTTAGGCTTTAGCTTGTGATTGGCAATCAACGCTATCGAAGAGTAGCCCGACAGAATCATTTGCAGCAAACCCAAAAATGGCAGTAGGTTGGATAATGTGTAGATATCGAATGGATTAAAGAAATCCTCAAAAACAAAAGAATAACTCTACAAAGGGTAAAAGTGCAAAGCTTATCGTACTAAATTTAACCACTTGATAAGAATTTCTATGAAGAATTGTTATTCTGAAAAGCGTTTGTCAGGCCCAGAACAACATAAAGTCAACTTGGAACACTTGGAATTACTAGGAAAGAAGAAATCGAACACGCCTTCACCTGGATCATTTACTAACGATAACATCGAAAACGTGAGTGATCCTTTCAGTAGCTTTTCTGTAAACGTTGGGCCCAATCTTGCTAAGAAATTCAAATTAGAAAGTGTTTAAGTTATAAAAGTTTTGAAAGTGTTTAGTTATAAAGAGTCTGTTTATAATACAACTATTTATAAGAGACTGATAAGTTGTATAGAAAAGATGAAATGTTTTCTGATTATCAGTATGGATTTCGATATAAAAGAGAGAGTGTTAAAGCTATCGGAACGAAACTTTCAATATGTTTCCTTTGAAGTCCGCAACATGACTTGATGACATCATCTGACGTGGGAATTACGTCATGATTTCAAAATGGCAGCCGTCTTGAATCTACCATCTTGGATTTCTGACTTTTTCCAAAACCTTCAAAAACCGTTACAATTGGACAAAAAGTAATAAAAAGCAGTAAAACACTGAAACGATACAAAAATGTAAAAGTAAGCGAAAACTACTTATCAGTTATGGTTGTCATGGCAACGTCAGATTCCATGAACAATGATATGTCACACCAAATTGTTCGCAGACAAAATTTTCGCAAAAGTCACAAACTTTGTTGCCTTTTGCTTTCATATTGAAAAAATTATAAACGTTCAAAGTCAGCCCCCTTCCCCGGGCAAATAGGGTTAATAGAAAACTACCATCCTATTTTGACAACTTGTGTATAGAAAAGTTCAAAATGCGTGAACATAACACCAGGGAATCAAAGCATCTACACAAGTCTTTTTAATAGAACAAATTATCGATAATACTCTAGAAGTAACAAGGTAATTGATAACTAGAATAGAGTAGCATTATCCATTTAATACTCGGCTTCTATTAACATTTTCAAAAGGAAAATGAACATTTTTGCTATTCTAGTGATTTTTCTTGTTAAATAGAAGCGAATGTTCATAATTATGTGATAATTGTAATTTTAGTTGAAAGTGTCAGTGACTGATACCTTTAGACTGCATGTTACTTACCTTGCAAAAGCTCGTGAGGGTTTCTCTAGTCTTCCTCCCAAAGAAACTGAAATTGTAACGTCTCAGTATATCTTTATATTGAATTATGGGAAATATTCATTCATTTATTTATTCGTTCGTTCAGTCAGCCAGTCATTCGTTCGTTCGTTCGTTCGTTCGTTCATTCATTCAATAAATCAGTCAGTCACTCAATCATTTAAGTAGACGCAATTGGGTTGATCAGGTAACGGCAGACTTATTTCTTAAAGTTATTAGTTTCGTAAGTGCCACTCAGTTGGTGTGAAGTATAATTTACGTAGTATCTTTGCTACTTTCTTACATGGGTTAGTGTGTCTCAGAAGGGATTTTTCTGTAGCCATCCTACACTCTTGCAAGACATAAAACTACGATTGGAGAAGAAACGTTTATGTTTTAAGTTTGACATATGCATTTACGTTCTCTATAAATCCTGGTCACTTTACTTTGGTGTGCGAAAAAATTATAATACTTGTTTTGAATTTTAGGTATGTTAGGTGTGAGGCACGGTCGAAGCGAGTTTTATTGTCACGTGGTTAAATCTTCATCCATGTACTAGGCAACTGATTCCTTGTTCACTGAACACAATCAGCACTATCGTGGCCAAGTTATCAGTCTATCTATTGTGTTGTCCAAGTTAAAAATCCAGCGCACAGAACTTAGCCAATACAATTAACTGTTTTTCTAGATACTATCAATTTTTTTAAATTTTACTTATTCTGGAAATTGTTTTCTTTTAGGAGCAACGGAGGCTACAATGGCCATCGTCACACGTGGTTGTGAAAAGACCCAAACAATCCAAAGGTTTCTTCTCTTCTACAAGAGATTTTGTACTTAACCTTGGCAGGAAAAGTGTATGTTAAGCTTTGAGTTTTTGTATGATTCTTTGAGTTTTCATCCAAGATTATCGCCAAAAATTTTCATCAAATGCTTCTAATTTTTAATCTAGTTTAAATGAAGCATTTGATGAAAATGCTTCATTTAAATGGATTCAAAGTTATCACCTTTTCCCTGTTTACTTTAATCGTAATTTGAACAAACCAGCATACGTGGTGGAAGGATCTCTTTCTACTTAACATTTTCGTCCAGTGTTTCCAGACTCTTCATAAGGGGTATTAATAACTCTCATTTACACTTTTTTATTTCATTTTCATTTATTTCATTTCATATCAAAATAGCGGAATCCTCAGATATCACTAAGCGAAAGCACGCAGCATTTAAAAGGTGAGTAGGCCTGTCGAGCCTTAAGAATCAAAAGCAGGCAGACAGAGATGTTGGTTATAGCAGTGGGTTATTGTTATCATTTATGTAGGTCAAATTTTGTTTAAGGTGACTCGCCTGGTTTGTGTAAGAGCGCGGCATACCAAATTTTAACGGTTTACACTTCATTGTCAGAGCTCGGTAGGATTAGGGACTTCAGTAATTTACTACGCATTAACTAAACTTGCCAAAGACGTTATTTTGATTGACATCGTTGTTATTATCATAGCGACACGACGATAACGTCATGCATTTGACATATCTGCAAAACCTAAACTTTTCAAACGAACTTATGTCCTTGGTAGACCTCATATAGGTCTTCTCGAAATTGACGAATGCGCAAAAGGAAAGGTGAATCCTCCTTTCCTATCCTTTGTCTTTTCATAAAGAAAGTTCTTTAACCTCAAGTTTTTCAAAAACGCTCCTTATGTGGCCTACCAGGGACGTAAGGTTGTTTTCAAAGTGGAGGTCTGACTGTTGAGAAAATTGGGGGTAACTGAAATACATGACTTAAGCGCTGTGTTGCTATGTTAACACTGATGTTATTCAAAATTTAAAAAATGCTACTGTTTTTAAGTTAAGAGTTTTCCATGAAGATTTTGGATGTCATTGAGGTGTAAACTCTCTTGGGTTGGTTGAAAACAGTATGATAAATGATAAGCGTAAACCAAATTGTTGATTTCAATTAAGACCTCAGTAGCCTGTCTGGTTTAGGTTGTAACAGCGTCGGAGGACGTAGCCCATTATCCCTGATTATAACCAATAATACACAAGTCCGTTCTTATGTGTTGTTTAGTTTCTTTTCCCGGGCAACAGGTTGGGGCCTCATCTGTTTACCCAAATTGTAAAAAATCACGATGAACTTTTAAATTATTTTCTTTTTGTCAGACAGTGGCATTAAAATCAAGGACCTACCAGATGATGTGATAGACAAACTAGGAAGTTGTTTAAATTCACAAAGGGAAGAGAACTGGAAACGGCTGGCTGGATTGATAGGATTCTCTATCGACTTCATCCAACACTTGAAGGAATTCGCCAAGGAGGCCACTGAAAGAATTCTTATTCAGTGGGCGGAGAGTGAACCTGATGCCACAGCTTTTGAACTTTACACTATGTTAATAGAGCTTGGAAGGGAAGATGCCGGCAGACTGCTCCTAACGCTGCCAGTCACAAACCAATCAAGTACAGGTGAGATTGCCTGATGGCAATGACAATTTTGCAACACATGTGGGAATAAAGTAATTACCTATTTTTTTCTCTGCAAACAAGAAATAAGCAGTGTATTAGCATTGATATCTGAAAATGCGGTCATTTTATTATTTTTTGCGAAAACGGATTTTGAGCCTCCTGTCAAAAAGAAGAAAAGAACATTTCTTTGCAAAACAAAGCAAAGATTGTTTTGATGGTGACAGGGACTAAAAAAAGTAGTTTCACTACCAGCTACAGGCCCAGTTGCTCATAAGCGAGGTTTACGGAAGTCTATTTGTACACCATTGCTTAACCGATTTAACTAATCAGGCGTAACAAGAAACTTGGTATTTAACCAGTTTCAATGGTTCTAACTTTCAGTTCCCCCAGAAATCCTGGCAAGAGGACACTTGGCCCTTGAAGCTTATAGCAGTGCTCTGAGAGAAGGAAGGACCTGTGTCAAGAGGGTGCCAGTCATGTTAATTGGCCAGGATCGGTCAGGAAAGACAAGCTTAAAGAAGTCGCTGAGGGGGCAATCTTTCAAGCCAGATGAGGATAGCACTGTAGGCATAGATAAGGATCCTTCACACTTTAAGGTAACCACGGAGATTTGGAAGGCCGGAGAGAAGGATAAAGCGACAAAGACTGATGAAGCCACTTCCTATGAGCGCCATGCAGCACAATTGATTGTGAATAGTTTGACGGAAGAAAAGAGAACTCCCCCGGGAGATGTTGCGGAGCCCATTCTGTCCGGAAGTACTCCTTTGACCAGCGAAGATGGATCAGTTGTAGATCACGGATTTAATTCAAACGAAACTCCAGACCCAGAGGAAACAGCTCAGGGACGTATCCAATATGAAACGCTTCCTGTTAAAAATGCACATTCAGCTCCAAGCCGTGACGTTCCTTCTACATCTTCAAATCCAAGTGATGAACCAAAAGTACCAGACGAGATAGCAGCACTTGTTGAAAAGTTGCTTCTTGAGGACAACAAAGCAGAAGAAGATATCCATTCAGTTTTGTGGGACTTTGGAGGACAGTCAGTTTACTATGTCACCCACCCACTCTTCCTTACACCGAGAGCAATGTATCTTTTGGTTTACGACCTCAGCCGGGATCCATATGACGAAGCCAACCCTCTTGTGAAACAGGGGGTGTTCAAGAAATTTGAAGACCCCTTTGGACTGAAAACCAATCTGGACTATCTAGATTTTTGGATGACTTCCGTTGCTTCCCAAACTAGTCAAGATGAGAACCATCTGGCACATGCAGGTCCTAAATCTGAGATGCTTCCAAAGAAACTTCCTCCTGTGTTCCTGGTCTGCACTCACGCTGATAAACCTCATGGTGGAGCGGATCCTTTCGCAGCAGCCCATGAAATCGCTAATATTCTACAAAGGAAGCCATACAGTGCTCAGTTGGTGGATCGGGTTTTTGTCGTGGACAACACAACTTCTGGCAGCAAACCTGAGTGTTTAGAAGTTGTTCGTTTGAGGCAGGATATACTTGCTGTTGCCAAAGAGCTACCGCAGATGAAACAAGTCATTCCAATAAAATGGTTGAAATATGAGAAGGCACTTCAAGTCACTGTGGAAGAGGGTCTGAACTGGATTTCTCTTGAAAAAGCGAAACAGATTGCCTCTGAAGTGTGCAGAATTGATGAAGATCAAGAGTTTGTGACCTTGATAAACTTTCTGCATGACCAGAGAATTCTGATTCATTTTGATGACACGCCTGTGTTGAATAATTTGGTTGTCTTGAACCCTCAGTGGTTAATCGATGTGTTTAAGAAGGTAATAACCATTAAGCCTTATGACCACGAAGAAAGAGAATTTAAAGAGCTGTGGCTTAAACTTGAGTCAACGGGAATAATGGAAGAAACGCTGTTGGAACACGTTTGGAGTCCTTTGTTACAACAACAAGAAACTTGCGAGAGCCTCATTGCAATCATGGAGAAATTCAGCTTACTTTGTCCTTGGCCTTCATCGGGTGTTTCATGTGGCAAGCAGTACCTGGTGCCGTCCATGTTGACGTCACATCCACCGCAGGATATCATCAAGTTGGTTGCCTCTGCACCAATTCCTTCTCTTTTCCTGAAGTTTAAATCTGGTCAAATTCCACCCAGCTTCTTTCCCAGACTAGTACTGCAGTTCTTTCAGTGGTGCACTGAAGAATTTCCAAGCCAAATTACCCCTCAGTTGTTTCACAATTTTGCCAGATTTTACATTTCTTCGGACACAGGCAGCTCCTTTGCCCTTCTGTGTCATTTGTCTTCTGTTGAGGTGATTTTTCTTGGTAGAAATTGTTCTGTTGGTGAGGAAGAGGCCAAATTGTCTGCTGAGGTTTCTTATGACACCTATGATGTGACCTCTGCCTGTGTTGTGCGCAACCAACTCGCACTGATGGTTGATTCCATGCAGAATGAGTTCTGCTGGTTGAAAAAAATGAAGTGTCAAGTAAGTTTCCTTTGCCCAGTTTGTTCTCAAGGAGGTGCAGTTGACTACTGTCGAAATCATCGTGTACAATGCTGCAAGCAAGAAGAATGTCTTCACTTCTTTTCAGAGTCTGAATTGTTGAAGTGTAAGCAAGTTATCATTTGCACCCGGTCCGCTACTGCACAGGATAACAGAGTTCAAATCAAGCAGTTTACTCCTTGGTTTGCGTTTGAGAGTGGAAAGGTGAGCATGATATTAGGCAATTTCGACAAAATAATCTGGGATTTATGCACTTATTTTACCAATCTTGGAATATTCTTTGGGACATCCCATGTCGAGAGGAATGAACTGGGAAAGAATAAGGGAAGCAAGGAACAAAGTGGAGCTTTTAAAACAAACGTGGCCGGGTGGAAAGGTAGTGCGAACCTGCAAAAGTTCTGAGATATTCAGCATATTGTTTTCAGCCCTAGAGTACTAGGGGATTGTCAACCGGTGAAACAGCCGATTTACTCTGAGGAAGGCTGCTTTATGCAGCCGAAATATAGGTTTACAGAAAAATACCAACCATGTCTTCATTTGTGGTAGTTTCTTGGTGGGTTACTTAGTTGCTAAGTTAATTGGTTTGTTTGTTTGTTTGTTTGTTTTTGTTTGTTTGTTAATTCTATTCTTTCAAGACCCCATCAGCTGTTGTTTCCTTATTTTTATAGCTGGGAACAACAATGCAAAAAAGTTTAGCACAGTCGTAGTGATCTATAAACCAGTGAAATAGTATGACAAGAAGCATGACAAAATCTGAAATGTTACATTTCCTTTTTATTTGTCAACAGCAACAAACAACGTCCAGTGAAAACGATCGCGGAATGCTGCCTTCCGTGCGACGTAAGTTCCGTTTGTTTCTTCGCCCTTTTTCTTATCGATGTACTTGCATTGCAACCTTGTCCAACAACATTAGTGTCATTAAAACCGGTCTGTTGGAAATACAGTCTGCCTTCGATCCATTTCTGGACCACAAAGACAGCCATGGGTATCTAACAGAAACATACACTTACTTCTTTGACCGAAGACAGTGCATGTAGGAGGCTTCCTTTACCAACGTTGTGTAATGAAAACTGAGTGAGACACCTTGATAGCGGAGTTCCTTTGCGGCCGAAGGCCGCAAAAAGCGGAGCACCGTACTCATAGAGAATATATATATCCATGCAGCTCAATTTTCATGGTCACGACGTCACGTGACCCGGCGTACGACGTACCGTGTACCATACTTCATGTAAGATGTTCGCAGTGTCTGATTACTCGCGCGTTTACATATTGGTGAAAAATGGCGGACTGCACTCGAACTAACACTTAAGTCTAAACCATCTTTTTAAGGCGTAGGTAAAAAGGATGTACTCCCATGGATATTTTACCAAATTACAATGTTTTCTTAGAAACGACTGCTCCTCACAAGTTATTACAGAATGGATACTCACTTCTCAACACGCTCTATTTTCATGACGGTAACTTGAAATACCGGGAATGCAAACGTTCCTTGTAATAGCTCTACATGAAAAGGAAAAGACCTGAAGGATTGCTTTAAACACGACGGCGCAAATAGAAGAAATTGGAGAGCTCGAAGGGAAGAAATCCTGGTTCAAGGACATACTCCTTGTTTCGGAGGAGATCTGAGTCTTTTCAAGCCCTCGTATGTAAAGCATGAATTGTGTCAGATAAGCTTATATTTTTTGTCGTAGAGGTGCTATCTTTCGCCTTTTCCAAAGGCAAATAACTTGGCCAAAAAATCTGTTGATTGAGGTTTACAACTTGAGATAAGTCCGTCTGCAAGGGAAGACAATTGCAAAAGCTGGTTGTCAAAATTAAAGCCACAGAAAACTCGCCTGAAATGAGGACCGCTTCGTGACTGGGCCATAAATCTAGCGCGTAAAAAAACGAGGATCCGTAACTTACAGTACGGACCGAGAATTCGAGGCTAATAAGATGTTTATTTTATGTCTTTAATCGGAGAAAAAGGAAAACATTTCGAGTCAAAAAGTTGAACAGGTTCACTGATTTGACGGACATGTGTCAAAGGA
>Ga0126336_10000655_pt1 | contig 15226 bp, 8 predicted proteins | sample SidCmetagenome_FD_92530 | JGI IMG/M metagenome (GOLD analysis project Ga0126336, IMG submission 92530) | Coral microbial communities from El Islote,Puerto Morelos, Mexico - Siderastrea C C metagenome | ecosystem: Host-associated > Invertebrates > Cnidaria > Coral | place: El Islote,Puerto...
AGCTCAAGTTGTGCCTTGCTAAGCAATGAAGAAATTTTAAATGCATAAAATCGAGAAAACTTCCACAAGTTTGTCCAGTCCTTAACTTTGACAGACAAGCCAATGGGCCAAACTGCTGGTCCTTTCCGGTAAAATCCTCCATGTCTGGATTTAGAGTCGGAAACGACATTCGTGTCAAAAGCCCAGGGGTAGCCCCGGGGTAGGCAAATGCCCGGCCCAGGGGTCCACGCCAAATTTGCCAATGCCCCACCCCCGGGACTGACAAGCTGGGCAAATGCCCCGCAGTTGCCCGGGGGGGGATGGGCGCAGCTGGAATTGACTGATGCATTACGACGAATTCTGACCTTAATTATAAAATTAGTTCTTTTAGCCGAGTTTTCTTACAAGTGGTTTCGTGTGAAAAGGAAAAAAAGAAGCAATGATCAGAAGGTATTTCAAAAAGTTGATTTTAATTCCGTTTCCTTTTGTTTTAATTGTACTATCACACCCTATACTAACACACCCTGAAAATTCAAGTCCAGAGTCCAGGTACGGTCCGAAAAGTTTCGGGGCTTTCGTGATTATCAGGCCAGAGGCGCATGACGGTCTGCTGACGGAATATGACCGTGGTTGAATACATTAGAACCTATTGTGTTGGACTATTAAATCATCGAAGCCCAAACGGTCAACAGTCGGTTGCAGTATAAGCATCAGTAATATGGAGGAAGAGGTTTCACGTGCTGGCGATGCAGCCATCAACAGACGACAACAAAGTCGCAAACGAAGGCAAAATGAGGTAAAAAATACACATTTCCTTAATAATTATGAATACGTGGTTTAGATAGAGGTGACCCGCTGTTACAACAGGGCATGGATTAGCATACTTGAAGTTATAAGAAATCAATAGAATCACCGGCTTGTATCTACCACAAATTTTCATTTATGAAGTTAACTCTACGCTACTAAGAAAGGATGACGAATGTCAGAGGCATTTATGTGCTCTAAGAGCATTTCAGATCGGGTATTTAATATCGCGTGACCGGACTTACACGAATTTCTGTGTTTCTGCTCCAAACAACCCACCTAAAACATAAGTCGTATATAAATAACTATATTTGTCACATATAGCCGTACAATAGGAATATCAGTGTTGTGATGTACGGAGATGGCAACTACTTATCAATCCGTCGTAACATTTAGTAAATTAAAGATGTGAGTTCAAGAGGTCTTTAGGGTTGAGGCAACTGGAGGATACCACTCCTGACATCCATGCGGGAGTGCTTCACTGACACATTTCGCCGACAGAATGATTTTTAAACCAACTACAGTCAGAAGTATTGACAGTTTCAGAAGCAAACGAAAGGATTCGCCCACATCAGAATGTCACTTTTAGAATGAAAAATGAAAAACTATTTCTTTATTTCCTTCAGGTATAACTTAGGAACGCATTACTTAGCGAATAGATGCATGCAGAAACCTGAGTTAGTTTGCTGACGGGCGTCCCGCGAGGCTTCGCGTGAGACCAGAGTGCTGTAGGCAGTCGCTATTTGGGTTGTCACGCAACGTTTTCGAGACTTCAAAAAGTAACGCAGTCGTATTTTAGATCCAGATATACTGTTGTAGTTCACATCCTGAAATGCTACCTGACTCTTACCTGCTATGCACGCTAGCTCATTGATAGGTGCACCAAAGGCCAAGGGGGGAGGGGGGTACTCCCCGATTTGAGTGGGGTGTACGGTGCACTCCTTGAAACCGTTATACATTATTTCAGACCAAAATGGCTCCAAAAACATACCCATGTCTACCTATCTAGCTAATACAAGGGAGTACCCCCTGGACAAGAGGTTTATCCTCGCGTCTTTCGCAGCGAGTCATTATAAATCAATTATCAAATTATCGATCTCGGTAGTTAAGTTTCTAGTTCTCTGCTTGGTTCACGGCACACAGGCTATCAGCCAGTAGCCATAAGAAAATTGAATACATCGGCGTTCAAAAGTTTTCACCGCAAAGCGAACATTTCCCCCCAAAATATGGCCAAAAAATTCAGCAACGATTAGCGAAGTTGAGCATTTAATAAAACAAATATTCCACTCGCGCTTGTAGCAAATGAGGTAGGCGCACATCATCTCCTATCCAACGCGCTCGCGGAATAATTATTTATTTATTTACCAGTTAAGTCTTCACTCTTAACAGAGTAGACGATTGCAGACCGCTTTAAATAATAAAAATTACAACAAACAAAACAAACAAACAAAAAATTACAGTTAAAAACTGACAGACAAGCGCCAGTCTGTGGAACAACTAACTTGTATTACTGTTTATATTACTCTAGGCAACAGTTAATTCTGACAGTTCCGCAGAAGTTAACTGGTTCAGATCCATGCTCTCTCTACCCCCGAGAAAACAACTTGCTACCCTCCACACGTTCACAGCTTGGTCTGCGTTCTTGGCCTACTTTGTCAGCGGTGTTCTTGGTGTGGCCTTCCCACAGATCCTCAACTTTGCTTTCTTCGACATGAAGCTCAGCAGTCGCGAGAGCGAGTATGTGCGGTTGAACTGTGGTTTATTGGTTGTCATTGGATTCTTGTATATCGTGACAGCGAGGTCCAGTCCCATGGTCATCGGAAACGGAGCAATTCTAGGAACTGTGCCTGAGAGGTTGTTTTTGGTCACGGCAATTTTGATATGGCTATACCAACAGGCACTGATTCCCTTTATTTTCACCTTAGCATTCGTGCTACTCGATTCTACGTTGGCCGTAGCTACCTACGTGATCTGGTCACGTAATACTCCCGGCGCCTCCCCGAGGAAGTGTCTGGGAGAGATCACGGGGATCATGCTCCCAATCCTCAGCCCCAAGCAAAAATGGTCCTCAAATTGCGCGCAAATCATTGGCTACTTTCAAATAGTGGTCTCATTCACCTTCTTGGCACAACCTGAGATTGCACGCGATGCACTGTGCCTGGATCCGTTTGGACGCTTTACCAAGGGCTTGGTAGCTCTGTTTTTCATGTCGAATGTCGTGATAGGCTGGCTTCATGTCATGGGCGGGGGTGACGGGAATGAGTCTTTCCCAACAGGAGCAGTGTTTTATCGACTTGTTTGGAGCGAGCCTTTGATTTCAGTAATGTATTACTTTGACCGCATTGAGAAAGGTTTCGCGTTAGCAGTGGGGACATCGGAGTTAATAAGCGCACTCATTATTTTTGTACCTCTTTGTATAAAACTGTTGTCTTCCAAAAAGAAAAATTAGCGGTCACTCATGAATCCTACGCTATTTAATATAAAAAATGGAAAATAAACAAAGTGATGATTAACAGGGACATGTAAAAAGGTGAAGACGCACTCGAGCCAAATCACGCACACGCGCTGCACAGGGGAACAAACACATTTCTTTCCAGCGAGAGAGTTTTCACAATGCCATTACTGTCCCCAATGAACCAATGCCTGATCAACAACACCAACAAGAATTTCTCACTGACGCCGTTGCGTCACGAGTCGTTTCGAAGCAAACGTGGTGGGGGGTGAAACCACTCCTGCTTTTGAATCGAGTGTTCACACCTACAAACGTGGTGGTGGGTGAAACCACGCACGCTTTCACAAACTAGTTTATAAAAGGCTGGGTAGAATCGTGAGTTGAATCGAGTGTTCACACCTGAATTTGTTGCACGCATCTGATTCCAAATAGCATTTCTACAGTAAAATGAGAGAGTAATATCTGAGATGCTAAAATAAACTTTGTAATGCGCGTTTAATAAGCAACAAGACGTTTAATAAAAACAGGGGCACCCAACGATTCGTTTCGGAGAATATCTGTTCGGGAGGCCTAAATTCGCCTGAGATATTCTGATTTAATGGCAGTGAAGAGAGAGATTTCTCCGGCGAAACATCACGTCGGACGTTCGTAACAAGAGGACGTGTTAGTTCCTATTGTTTTCGGAGGGACAAATATGTCGTTTTGAGTGCAAAATAAAGTCAGCGTTGTAGCATTTCGGAGAGCCTATTAGAAGTTCGGCGGATAGGATTTTGTTTCCTTGAATTTTCTACGGCCTAAATTTTCAGCTAGAAAATCCGAACAGATCAATCTGTATTAGCTTACACGCCTGTAAAAAGCTCTGGCAATATAAGAAAGCAGAAATGATATTTCAACTATTTTGCTAAAATTTTCTCGTTGGGTGCCCCTGATCAAAAGACAAATGAAATCCGTGCTTTTGAAGCGCTAGAAAATACGAGACTCTTGCGGTGTGGAATGGGTGGACAGGCGTGCACCCATTTTTAAGCTAGGTTCTCTTATTTAGTAGTTGCAAAAAAACTAACATTCACTTGCTTACATTTTAATCATGTTCAAATCAGGTTCTTTTGGTTATTTTTGAACACGAAACTCTGTGACTTCTAATGCAATATTGCAGTTTGCTGGTTGTATAAGCGTAGGACAATTTGAATAAAAACCATCAAGAGTTTCAAGGAGCTTCTTAGCAATTTCTGTCCCCGAAGACAAGGTAAGAGTTGGAAAACGTAAATAAAAAGGACATAGTGGCGCCCACACTCATGCGTTTAGAGAGCTCAAGAGAGCGGACTCTGTTCAGTTTTCGATCGTTTTTGTGTCGATGATCGGCAAAACGGCAAAAAAAAAAGCGTTTTCAAACAACAACGCATCTAATGTGGACGGGGCCTAAGATATCGCGTCTTTTTTAATGTACTTTTTGGCCACATTTTTAGTCGGTTTTCATGGGAATGCATTGCATGATACATGATTCAAATCCACTTGGCAGTATTTAGAAAGGTTTTGCCATGGTGAATTTTTGATTCGGAAACGTTTTGTTCAACAATAAACTAAAGCACTCAAACTATGAATCAGTACAGTTTTGACTCCTGTCTTATGTGGAAAAAACTGATGTTGACGCAGGGTGTCGATCGCTTGTGTTCAAATGGCACCGAAGCCGCGAGCTGGTGCAAAGTCTCTGTTTCAGAAGCCGAGGGTGAAGAGAGACCCTGGGAACGAGGTTGGCTCAGCCTTGATCACTTTTCAACAGTGTGGTATTTCATGCATTTTAGCTAGTCTGTTATTTTTTCCCGCGTACTTCTCCTACGACGCGAGGTGTCTTTCCTACTCATATCGGACAAACCCTAGGATGACCTCAGATCAGGTATGCTTGCCTGAGGGTGTTTAGATCTCAACAGTCAGTCCTTTAATGCATGGAGCTCATAATCAGTGGCTGCGTTTCGGCTGCGTTAGTCATGATCAGTCAGTCAGTTAGTCAGTAACGCCATTTAAATAACAAGCTTTCAACGTGTAGTGACGGGTTTATCAGAGACAAAAGATACAAAGTAAAGGTATTGGCTTAGGTTTTCGTACTGACGCTGCTGTAGTGATTGCCAGACAGTTCTGAGATGGTATTTTCATAACATCGTACGAGCTGCAATTAATTTAACTTGGCGCGTAAAATGTGAACATTTAATACGAGAAAGAACAGTTGTTAACAGTTGTAATACACGCAGAGGTTTTTTAAGGGTGAAAAATTCGCACAAAGCCACAGAGGTCAAGTTTATGAAGTTTGTTATCTGTTTGATCTGCTCGTCACCGAGGCCAATTTTAGGGCCATTACTTTTAGACAATTTGTGAACCCAACAGATGCTTACCTTCTCTTTTGTCTTCGTTGTGTATGATTGACGAAACAACACATTTTAAATTTTTTTGTGGAAAAAAGGGACTTTCAATTCAGGGACTAAGGCCTCTGATGTGAAGCGACAGAGACGGAAAAGTTATGGCTATTCAATCAGTCCACAGTTAACTTTCCTCAGTCGTAAGCCTTTCAGAGAAATCAGCACCATAATGCCAACCGCATGACACTGTAATGGGTGTCATCAGACCCCATGCCACTCCTATGAATTCATAAATGACAGTGATCGACACGTACCGGTCCTAATGTCTCCTTTTTGGTAAAACAAAAACCAGAACCAGAGTAAACACGTAAACAGGAACATAAAGCGTAAATTGATATGCAAACGATTTTTTTTGCCAGAGGCAAAATGCTCCTGCCAGGGACCAATCGCTGTTCCTCGCTACACTTTGTGGCCTTGTGACATCTTTTTTAAATTTCATCGGTTCTTCTACGCGTGTCCTTAACGACAGAAGCTCGGCGTTAATTACTCACATCTATTATATTTTGTTAAAATATGCTGCTAATTAGTTTAAAACTGAGAGAATTGTTATTTTGACTCCTAATCGATCATAAAGAATAATCGTATTGTCCTTAACGTGAAACAAAGAATGTGGCCAGTCGAAAACAAATGAACTTTTGTTTTCTTGGTTCTGTGGTTATAACATTTTATCATGGGAAATTGGAAACTCCAGAATACGTAAAATAAGATGTGATAAGAGTGTGGTCAAGTATGATTGAGATTTTAATTTTTAGATAGCGATTCTTATCACTAAGGAAAGGACAGTCACTCGATAACGTTGTCAGAGTTGACGAAACATTCCTTGCAGTAGTGGTTCTTAAGTTTTCTATCTCATACCAGCGATTTTAGGCAATCAAAACCAAATAGTTCAAATTGGGAGATTACCTAGTTTTGAGAAAGTCCAATGTTAGCGACATTAGCACCTATATACTTTTAAAAGAAAAAAAAATTCACTAGAAGGAACGACCCTTTCATTGCTGGTAGCCGCTGGCGCATGTCTGATGCGGTGGGAAACGGACATCGTGTTCGATCAAGCGTTTTGTCACATTCGATTTATTGTAATTAATTCAGACATAAAGAAGTGGACATGAAGTTGCGGTTTGTTCAGACACCAGTTCAATATTATTTATTTGCCCCTTCTTTCAAGCAAAACCATATCTGCTATGGTCTGAAATGCCACATTGTAATGCCGGTTTGCGGTTTTTAGTTTAACTGTCAAGTATTGAGAATTCGAAATACATGGGTCAATGATTAAAACGAAAATGTACAATTCTTGAGAAGGATGACTGTCACTGCATTCACATTATTTGAAAGCAAATAAAACATTCCTAAGGTTAGATTATTTCTAGTACAAAATAAAATATTGTAAAATAAACATTATCGTGAAAAGGAAAAATGAAACTGTCATTTGAAAATTGCCGTTAATGCAAATTCTCCTAACATTCCATGCGTGCGCGAGGCGGGTAACTCGTTAACAGCCCAGTGGACTGCAAAATAGTTAATCCGCTACGTCGACTATTACACATTTTCGTTTTGTTTTGGTTATGTTGGAACCTTAAAGATTGCCATTTCTTAGCTTCAAGGTACGGTAAGTACTTTACTGACCTTTTAGGCACGGAGGAAAGGTGATTTGAGATAAAGGTTGTGTAAATATTGAGCACGAATGGGAATTCATAATCGATATGCACACAAAGATGATGTGTGACGAAGGGTTGCTGTGCTAATAATTGAATACACATTTCATCGTGACAGATCTGTCTCATAAGGAAAGGCATGCATGTCTGGAATAAGAGCACTGAGTAACGGTTTTATTGGTCTTTGTAACCCCTAACAGAAAAATACGTGAATGTATTTTAACAATTCGATATCCGAACGGTAGAAATGAACAAGTGACGTCTGGTCCGTCTGTTTCAAGATCCTCGTTTTGCTGTTGAAACCTGTTAGTCATATGTGATGAGAAAACTTTCTTGACCGATATGCTGTTAAATCAGATCTCCGTTTGTTTACTAGAAGATATAATTTTAAGAACTACAAAATTTCAAGATTGATTGATCGTACAACTTTATAAGTAAACGATATTCCATTATTGTGACGTTCGAGCTTGCAATATTCAGCGAAAATTTTAAGATTTTCGATTACAGTAAACGAATGCCAACTTTGATATCGGGTATATCGCTCTTATCGTAAATTTTTATAGCAAACAGAAGCTTTAATACTTAAAGATTTTGATTATGGCTATCGTTTATAATTTGTTTATTAAACAATTGAAAATGGCATGTTCAAACCCCGTTTGATTTTATTTGCTTAGCTAATAGCTACCGCTAGCGGTCCTGTAAACAGTCGAGTCATAAAAATTCGGAATATTTTGGATAGGAACTTAATTCAAAAGCAGTTTACCGACGTAACTAACTACTCGAGTCTTAGACGAATACGTAAAGAGTTCGCAAAAATATCTCAAGTTCTTCACGTTTGAAAGAAGGATTAGGAACGTGTTTTATTATATAGACAAGAGTGTTTTAGTGGAAACTACATCCGGGACTCGAGTGGCGTATTTTCCATATCCTCACTAGTGAGGATATCGATGACGCCATTTCCGGCTTTTAAACTGTTGTGTTTTTACCACTCGAAAATAAAATTCATATCTTTGTGCCGCCCTGTAATGTCTTCTATATATCGACATCCCAAATGCTAGTCCATTCGATTCATAGCTTTGGACTGAAATCGAAACGTTTGATCAATCTGGACATACAAAGAATTTGGTCAAAAGTCTGAGTATTTTGATTTTTACTGCTAACTTTCTTATACTGCTCAGTAAGCAGTGCGTAATGTGCCATTACCAATTTGATGACTGGTGTCGTGATGAAACAATGCAGGTTGCATAAAAATGTGAATCTTGCCACTACTCAGGTAACTCTTGGAAACCTGGGGTGAGTTGCCTGAATTCTAACGCCGGACATAACTGCTAACATCAGATGTTAAAATAGTGACTTTGACTGGAATGAACGTCAGATGTTAGAAGTTACACCGGACGTTAAGTTGTATGCAACTTGCCCCTGAGGCCCCAACAATTTTCAATGTGGAGCCCGGAAACAGAAGCCTGTCTTTACTAGGAGCCCAGACAAAAATGATGATTTAGTTCAAATGGAACTCTGAACTGAAGCAATGATCCTTAGAACCCCAATTGTTCTGTTTTTGATCCCTGAAACCCCATATTTTTAGGCCAGATCCGTGGAGTGACTGCCCTAAACCCTTTGGGGCGTGCATGGAACCTTTTTGTAACTCTTCCCTAGATTATACAAATTTTAGAAAATTTTTGTTATAAGAAGTAAATTTTTCCTGGGTATTCCAGGCCTCATTTGTCAATCCACTTTAATTGATTTTCTGTTACATATTAACAGTAAATGTACCCACATACCCCAAGGCACCCAAGGCTGGTGCTTCACTCCACGTTCTGCAGCATGAAGCATCCTGGAGTCTATATGTATTACTACTTTTGCTTTGATGGGAAGCTAGTCCATCACAAAGTTACCCCTGGTATTCACCACTACCCACACCTGGGACTCAGGCTTAGTGGCTACAAAATCACATTTCAGGACAAGAAAATACACTTAACGGGTAATAAATAATAGCTCAAGGCTACTTACCAAATTGTGTTTCATGACAAATAAAACAGCCATTTCATGTTTCACACCAAAAACATATATATGGCAAATCCAGGCTTACAAAAATAGTGTTCAATATCCCCAACCATTAAGAGAATCATTGTGGTTGACTTTTATTCCAAACAAGTGTTCCTGGGCACCCCCAACCTTTCAAACATTGAATAGGTGTCAACAAAACTACTGTTGAACCTGTTTGACAGGGCCCATACAACAGGTCATCATTACATGAGAGGTTTGTTCCTTAAATTCAATATATATGGAAATTTAGACAGTATTGCATCTGCCTTCAGTGGTATTGGTTTGAGTGAAAATACTTGAGGTTGCAGTAATTTATTATTATTGGCTTCATATAATTTGAACTGATATTGTACCTTTATTACCTTCTAAAACTGTGCCATCAGAGACAAATTTGTATAATTCTGTGAAATGAAAAACAAAATTCTGGCAGAAACTTGCAGCTGTGCATTTATTTCAATGATCAGACTTCAGGCCCTTCACTCAGCACATTGTCTGGACTAAAAACGTAGAACCTTTTTACATGACTAATAATGCTTAATGGAGGTTTGACATAAGGAAGGCAAAGAATAGTATGTTAATTAGTTGATTGACAACATGGATATAGATATCAATAATCTGTTACCAAGAAATGTTAGCATTACATCAGTCACACTAAGGTGTAGAACTCCCACTGTCTTGTCAGTTCCACACTTTAGGAACATTATTATTTTTATTTATTACAAGTGCTGCCAGGTCTAAAAATGGGGCCAGCTATTCAATTCCTCTTGTAAGTTAACATTTGTTAGTTTTATATACATCTGATGATATTTTACATGTACAAAAGTAATGCATGTACTAAGTTATCTAGTAACATTACACTTCACATAAGCTTAGTTATAAGTTAGTTTTTCACTGCAATCCCTCTTTCTACCTTCAAACTACGGTTCAGTTTACGATGTCAAAGTATATTACATTCAGATTGATTACCTAGTCTTTGATTACTATGAACATTTCTCTGTGAATCGCAACTTCTTCCTAAATTGTAGGAACAAGTTACAGTCGTAAAAACTTTCAGCAAGGAGAGTACATATGATTTATTTACACGAAATTGCTTAGTGAAAAAACTGGACCGATCCAAAGATGAACTGACTGAAGGAGTGATGCAGTTGATTTTATTAACAGTCTGGGACTGAGGATATGGTTTGCTGTAAATATTTAGTGTATGTTCACTCACCCAGATCTTGCATAATAATCGATCTGTTCAGTTTCATTTTATGTTGCACAGAGAAGCAATTTTTGCTCAATTAAACTCTCAACAATATATATCTCTATCATTCTCAGGAGTCCCAGCATATATTGATCAAAGTTTGACTGTATTATCATTATTAGAGAACCGAATGTTAATGCAACACTTTTGAGCCTATTATCTGACATAGGACAAGAAATTTAATTTTCATTTATTTGTTTAAGGTTGCAGGATTAATGGATTTCAGCTGAATCAGTGTTTTTCATGAAACCTCAAGATCTGTTGTTGAAGTGCTGAATGTTGCAAACTGCTGGAATGAAGAAACCAGCAAACTCATGTGACTGATGTTCAAGCTATACAAAGCAAACAAGTCTGGAAAACCCATAAATGCAACTACTCACACTAGCAGAGACGCATACGCGTCTGACAGCTCTCCACACAGGTACGTATACAGTGCAAGGTGTTTTACTGGCACCATCATCATCACTCCTTCTCTTAAATTATTACCGTAAAGTTTCAAAAGTTTGTCATTGCGTGATTAATTAGTAGTGGTTTAAGTGGTTAGTACTTGGAATTCACAAAAGTTAAGCCACCCTCCAAAAGTAAGAATTTCTTTCATAACGTAGATACAATTACCAGCAGAATTGTTGAGACACCCTTGCCAAAATCGCACTCTTGCATAGTCAATATTGCCTCATCTCACAGGAAAGCCGCCAATTCCCCCAAGTACCCCCTCCCCTTTCAATGTTGTCGGGCGATGATTTGGGCATGGTCCCTGTAGCAAACCGACATTGAAAGGGAGGGGGAGGGGCAGAAAACTGGTTTCCAGAAGCCAAATGTTGCACCTGCACGTAACAGAGTGTCAAGTATTTCTGTGGGCAATTGTAGCTAGGTGATTAAATACACTCACAATGGCAGCGAGCAAAAATGGCCATGTTTGTCTGCCAATGCAAAGAGTTTGATCACCACAATGAATGATCAAATCACCAATATCTGGCATGTCAGAAACTGGCAATTAACTTTGCTGGAAATTCAGAAAAAATTGACAGCAATTGCCTTGTGAGCCTGCTCCTGCGAAAATCATCAGCTATCATTACTAATCAATTTCACCCCTTAACAGGGGTATGAACCCAGGGGGGGTACTCTCGATTTCAAGTGACGGAGATTTATCGAAGGATTTTTTTGGGTGTGAAATTTTCGATTCCGGGATTTTTTTGGGTAGTAAAATTTTGCAAGTATTATTTGGGGTGGCTTTATTTAAGTAGGGATTTTTTGAGGTATTCAAAACAATCTGAAGATTCGTGGTAGTGCCCGCGTATCCCGGCCGCGTAGTTCTGCGAATAAAGTACAACCAAACTTCTCTTGTCCGGGTGGTCTTCAGAAGATGTTCTAGTGTTGTTAGAATTAAATCAGCCGGTATGATGACAATAAACAAACACAAACATTCAATTTCTAGTGGGTTTTTTTTCGTGTTGTATCAGATAATCCTTTATGGAAATTTTTAAGGCTCGGAAATTCGGCATGGGATTTTTTGGGGGTTAATTTTTGGTGCAGGAATTTTTTGGGGTTTTGTTGGAAGCCCTAGGGATTTCTTTGGGTTTTGATTTTTGCCCCCATTCGATCATCCCCGTCACTTGAAACTCGGAGTACCCCCACCTGGGGGTTTGAAACTACCCAGTGAGTTGCAGGCTTTCAAGAGAAAAGCAATGCACATGTTGTCAAAGCAAATAAAAAATAAACCAATCAAAGACCACAAACTTGGACTGTCTGGTGAAATATACTATTCCCCCCAAGTATACTCTCAAGCCACTTGCCCCTGTGATGCAATCGAGTAACAAGCCCCTGCAAAAGGTCCCTTTGTGTAAGCACTACAAGGGGCTTGTCGTAGGACAGTTCCCTGGACTTGTCCCCTCATATGTAACTTCAACCTGTAGAAAGGCATAATTTCCACTCTAAGACAGATACCCCCACTAGTCTGCTGTACTACCTTGTCTTAAACGGCTATGCCCTCAGTCAGAGTTTACGTCATGTAATTACAATTGATAAAATGTTTTTGTAACTCAATGTTTCTGTCGGTAACACAGAACTGGAAAACAAAGAGATCTTATCCTGACAAATATCTTAGAAGAGGGAAGCTCAGTTGATGAACCTCGGAGTTTTGAACAGGATGAACAGTACCTGGATGAGTGTCTGAAAGCACTTGATGGAAACCCTGAACTATTGCAGGTAAAAAAGCTTAGGGCCAGCTTAGGCAGCACCAGTTTTGTTCAGTACACAATTGTTGTATCACGACAGCTTCTTTTGTAGTTCATGCTTCTCACATCATGCAACTAAATCAGACCTACAACATCATTAAGGCAGATGCACCACAATGCATAGAATTTTGTTTAGTCTCAAACCCTACAGCATCAGCCACAAATACTTGCCGAATGGACACTTGTTGCCTTGTAGGCTACTACCCCTCTCCCCATTCAATGCTGAAAAAAAATCCACCCTTTCACGCAGAAAATAACAAATTTTGTAGTCTTGTAGACATTGCAAAAGGGGAAAGTGGGAAAAGACGGCAAGGTGTCCCAAGATTCTTGGCCGAGGCTCTAACACAACCATAGTTCCACACAATATTAATGCTCCAGGAGTTGTATTACAACTTTTGCATGACACAAAGCAGGACAATATGAAACACTTGCCTCTGCACACATTACATACCTACATTAAAATTTAAAACTGATATTTGGTTTGAAATTAAAGACTTGGTTCATTTTCATTTTTTGTCTCTGCACACATTGCATGCCTACTTTAAACTTTTTAAATGTTCAAAACTAATCTGACTTGCTTCTGATTCCTACGCCCATCTCTGCACACAAGCTTGATTCATTTTTGCTGTGAGCATATGTCCTTTGCATCTAGTCAGTACGTTTTTGTTGTTATTTGACTACCCTTTAAATTTGCATGTGTACTTTGCATGCCAGTAAATGTTTTTTATTTTCATTTGAAAATTATCTTAAATAGTGTGGATGTAATGTAAGTTTGTTTGTTTTGTTATGTTTATTAAATAATATATAGAATGCACATATTAATTAGTTAATTTTATGGTTTGTTTCCTACTTTGTAGGTGGAGGAAGGAGATTTGGAGGAATATGATTTTGATGACTACAACTCGGTTGCCAGCACAGCATCTCTTCTCAACATTCAAGCTGAGTTAGCGCAAGAAGAAAACAATTTTGCTGCGAGAAATCATTTGCAGCTTCCAGCCAGCCAGAATGGTGCATCTCAACCCAGAGTCGCAGTGCAGAGAGAAAATGTCATCAATGGCACGGATACCTCCACATCTCACCTCAAAGAACAGCTGTTAAGAATTTCTAAGGTGCAGGCATCTATTTCAAAAGTAAGAAACTGGAGTAAATTTGGCACAAATGGTACACTGAACAAGGATGAGTGGAGAGATGTTTTACTTGAAGCTGCCCAGGAAGGAGACTTAAAAAGAGTAGTAAGTTTTGTTTTGATATTTAAGAGCTGTGCAATTAGTTGCATGGTGCATAATCACAAATTAAAGTAATGAGCTTCACTTAAAGTGGTACTATACCGTCGATCAAAAAGTCACATTTATTTTTTCTTCGGATTTTGAAACTATGTTTACTAAACACTCCCCAAGCAAAATTTTAATCCTTAATTTTGAGAAGAAGACCGTTTAATTAAACTGCAATTTTCCATTTTAATGGTCCGCCATTATTACACCAGAAAGGATACAATGACATCATAATTTCACTCAAGAGCTGTAGAATACAGTGTGTGAACACAGCTTACAAGTTATGCAAAACACAAGTGTGAGAGCCTGAAAGCTCAAAACTGCCATGCTGCATACTAAATAAGGCACTTTCACATGTGCTGCATTCTAAAGCTCTTAAGTGAATGAAGTCATATTATATCCTTTCTGGTGTAATAATGGCAGCAGACTAGTTATTAAATCGAAAAATTGCAATATAAATAAACAATCTTCTTGTTGAAATTAAGGCTTAAAATTTCGCTTGGGGAGTGTTTACTAAACAAAGTTTCGAAACCCGAAGAAAAAATAAAGGTGATTTTTTTATCGTAGTACCACTTTAATTGATTAGAGGTGGAGAAGAATGGGTAACCTGCTCTCATCGTAAGACAATATCCTTGCAAAAACCAGTAATGTTACATTTCTTTATCCAACAGCAAGAGGCATATTATAAGCTGGGTGGAACAAGCGAGCTGGTCATCAGAATCACAGATTCATTAGCAAACACAGCTATACACAAAGCTGCTGAGGCTGGGAGCCTGCCGTGCCTCCAGTGGCTTGTAGGACAACTGCCAAATGGCTTTTTACGGAATATTACTAACCACGATAGCCTTACTCCTTTGGCTGTTGCAGTGAAGGTATGGTTCAACCTGTTCCTGACTTGCTAGATGTACTGGACACTTAATCATAGCCAAACACCTAATGTTCAGTTATTGCCGTCAAATCCAGACTTTGATAAAAACATTGTGACAATGTTTTCCAACATTTTTTACTTATTTTGTTAGAAAATTGTGTTCAAATATTTCTATCATGCTCTAATTGGATACATACCCATTAAATGCACAAGGCTTTGCCAACACATTAGTGTGACATATTTTATTTTGCTGGGTCTATTTTTAA
>Ga0126336_10000656_pt1 | contig 15224 bp, 10 predicted proteins | sample SidCmetagenome_FD_92530 | JGI IMG/M metagenome (GOLD analysis project Ga0126336, IMG submission 92530) | Coral microbial communities from El Islote,Puerto Morelos, Mexico - Siderastrea C C metagenome | ecosystem: Host-associated > Invertebrates > Cnidaria > Coral | place: El Islote,Puerto...
AATGTCACACACTCATTTGTTTGCTATATATTTCATTTATTGGCCTAATAATGCAAGTAAAATTCTGATAATAAAAGCCCACGCTGCACTTGTGTATTTTTATCTGCAAGCTTCAATGTAATGATATAATCCTGCAGACCAGAGTATGTAACCTTCTTGTCAACAAAGCTCTTAGTTATAAATGTTATTTAGTTTAGCACATTTTTCATTTTGTCATGTCACTGTTTTGTGGTGAAAAAAGTTAGGTTTTTTTTCGGTCCATCGGCGGTGTGAGAGCAATTTCGCTTACTCGACAGGAATAAAACAAATTACCTTCAAGTTCTTACAAGAACGGTGGTTTCAGTCGGTTGGCGCGGCGTATTTAACCTGATTTTACCATCGCGCCGTTTGTCTGTCTTGTGTGCGGTTGCCGAAAATTCTGCTGCTCCTTGGAGATGCCAAAAATAAATTAGTCCTTCCTAATCCTTGACACTCCATTTCATTTCGAGCTCCGTAAAGCATAAAGTCGACGGCTCTCCTTGTTGTAAATTTTTTATGTTGTGACACGTGCCGGCTTCCGTTGACTATGGCGATGGTTAGCGACAGTGTTTTGAAATCCAGAGACTTGTAAACGTGTTTTTCTGAGTCGAAAATAACATGGACCACTTCGATGTTGAACGTTCGTATGTAATGAAGAAATACTTGTCTATAAAAGGAGTTCTTATCACCACAAATATTTCTGAAAAAGCTTACACACCTCCGGTACTTTCCACCATTCTGACACTAGTGACAATCTTACACTTTGCTACCCCTCCCCTGTAGCACATTCTTGTTAGCAGCCAGATTTTGGGTGCCACGTGACCAGCCGAAACCAGGGTACTTTCTCGAGGGAGGAAGGGTGAGGACCCTGGGAACGAGGTTGAGTAAGGTGAAAGTTGGTTGCTATGGTTACGAGAGATGACGTCATAAGCACCTTGCGGCCAAGCCACTTTTTGTTAAAATGCTTGTTTGTCACCTGTTTTTTTGAAAAAAAAAAAAAGGTTAATTATGCATATTTTACACGTTTTTAATGGGTGTCTAATTTTGAGCAAAATTACTCTAAGGTTGCGGCCACGATGGCCCCAGCATCACTACAACCCGTAATAATTGCCTTATCTTCTAGAGCACATCACAGGCTATCTACCAAAGGTAAAATCTTCCCGAAATATTGTAACACAATGAAAACCCAAGGGGGGTGGTGCTTCAACCCCCTTGACCATGTTGGGGGTATGAGTTCGATTGTACCTCCGAGAGTTATTAACATTGATAGCCCGACTACACAAGTTCCTCTCCCACACATATTTCCATCAATTTATATAATTGGTTACGTAATTTGGTTATGTGGTAGCGTTATGCCTTTCTATGTAATAAATTAAAAACAATTTACTCAATAAAACTCCGACATTTCTTGACTTATCTGACACCTAGTACGACCTTGTTTTTCAGCACCGACACCTTCCCCTGCGTCAGGTAAGCGATGAACTTGGAAAAATTGAAGATATCATGTTTCACTTGCTCATAGCATGGGTTCACTTATTGAAAACCGCAACCCTTGTTCTTTCAACGTTAGTTAGGTTCCCAGTGTCACCTCCTTTGGTCTGTTATCTCTTATGTAAAACGATAACACGACGAAATAATTCGCAGTTTTTTGTAGCGTTTGCTTGCTGGTATGATCTAGTCTTCGGCCCGGAACATTCCAAGAAAATCTGGCGATCAGTATCCTTTTTTCTGCATAATGACACAAGTAATACATAATGTGAAGAACAAATAACATAAGTTAAACAATGGGTGAGCTACTGTTGCGAATGGAGGTTTACTAAGGATGAGACTAACTCTGTAAGAACGGCTTCTTTTTTATGTAGATTTTGTGACATTTTAACTGCCTAATTAGTACAAAGATACCTTCTGTCTAGTTTACCTATATATAGGGTTGAGGAAAGGCAAATATCGTGTAACTTTAAATGAAGTATCTTCAAAGTATTGCGGTATAGTGGAATCAGTTTACCACTTCTTTTCTTAGAATGCTCATCCTACAGAATTCTGAATGAGACTAACCGCGCTCAAGGCTTCATTGGAGATTATAAATGCGACCGCAACTTGCCCAAGGCCTGGTATAGGATTCAGGGAGGCTCAGGAAAGCAGATGCCTGACTCGTGTGTGTCTGAACAGCAATGTGGTACGCATGCGCCAGGATGGCTTTCTGGTGGGCACCCCACAGTGCCGCAAGGCATTGTCAATCGGGCAGTGTGTTTCCACTGGTACGGCAGCTGCTGTCGATGGTCTCAAAACATCCGGGTTCGTAACTGTGGTGCCTTTTACGTGTACGAGTTGGGGCCAACAAGCGGCTGCTTTTTGCGATACTGTGGCGACCGGAAGCAAGGTAAGTCTTGAAATCTTTTCGCTTCCTCCAATGCTAAAGAATAGCTTACGTTTGAAACACATTTCTGTTAAACGCAGCGACATAAGGACGTTTGCCCTAATTGTTTATACTCATCTTTACTACGCACACAATTCACGTCGCAATGTCATGCATGCTACGTCATCCACCTGGCGCGCACACGAAGGAAAAAGTACGGATTTAACTCTTTTAAACACTCGATGAACCTACTAATTTTTTAATCGACCACCTTCTTTAACGATTATCTACGTTTGGGACAATTTAAAAAAGCTGATGTGAAATTTAAATTTATCTTACACTTTTTCACCTTACACGCAATCAAATTTCGCTATTCTTAGCAGTATGGCGTTTGCAAATGCCGACCGTAAAAGGAGAGTTTAAATGATGACACCACTTAAAATTAAAGCATCAGCTTGCACTTGTTGCGGGTTAAATGTAATTGCTTTTTTCTGTATTGCCTAACTTTCTTTGTATTTTGTCTTGTTTTGCTGTTTTTTGTTGCCTTGTTTGGTTTTTATTTTGACTGGCGTGTTTAGTTAACGGTGGTCACATTTTTTTTTGCTTCCTTTGTGGTTGGCAAGAGTAATTTCTTTGGAATTAGGTTTACGAAAAGCACTTAAAAGTTTTCGTTATTGTTGTTTAGATTCAGACTGACCATTTGTTTTGTTTTTGTTTGTTTCAGTACCATTGCCGGCTCCAGGTAAGAGATTATGTAGGAGGAGCTCAAAAGTGGTAATAGAGGGACAGAATTAGGACTTGTTATGAATGATTCCCACTTGAATTGCCAGGCATACTAAACGAGTGACCAGGGTGACGTCATAAATTGGATTACCTCCATGTTAAATGAGCGACGAGAGCTGACGTCATAAGTCGGATTGCATCATCATCATTGTTAGGATTATTATTTATTACTTATTATTACTTGTTTAGTTATAGCGAATAGCGAGCAGTTGCTAAATCTGCTACATTTATGTCATTTGAAGAAACTTAACTTGTCTGTTTTCTTCATTGGAAGTCGACACTAATGCCCAAAGTGTGTCAGTCTCCCCAACGAAACTGCCAAAGTGCTACTACTTAACAAAAAACTTTAAAATCGATTGATAAATCCTTCATTACAAATTTAAGACTAATATTAAAGTCATTTTTCCAACTCAAGATAATAATTGATAAACTTAAAATAATGGAGAAGACGTTAACAAGAAAACTGTTATTTTAAGTTGTGCCGGTGATTAGGTATTTGGTATTACGTTAAAACAACATCAATCATACAATTACAAGAGGTTGTAAGTGTGGTATCGAAAACCAGAAAACATATTTTCAATGATCATGAGTATTACAAAGCGATAAACGTGAAAAAAAGATTAAACTGATTTTTTTGCAAACTAGAGGGGTGTTCAAGTGAGCGTCGCGAAACAAAAACTTAAAAAAAACTAATAACTAATTCATCACATTTACGTGTTCAAATGAGATAAAAATCGTTCTGTTGCCTAATACAAGAGTTAAAGTTAAGTTAAATTGTTTTTTATAAAGATATAAAGATTGCTTTTTTTCCCTTTTTTCTGTTCTTTTTCAAGAATGTCGAAACTACAGAACTCTGAGTGATGCTGACCGCGCAGAGGGATTTCATAACCGGAGAATTGTAAAATGTGACAGAAGTGTTATTGTCAAAGCCTGGTATAGGTTCACAGGAAGTGCTGGCTATAAGATGCCAGATTCATGCGTGCCTCAGTGGCGGTGTGGTACGCATGCGCCTGGCTGGCTCAATGGGACACACCCTACTGTAGCCCAAGGGGCTGTCTCTCGCACAGTATGTTTCCATTGGCGCTACCGGGGCTGCTGTACGTGGTCTATCAGCATCCGGGTTAGGAACTGTGGCGCTTTCTTCTTGTACGAGTTGCCTCCGACACAATACTGTTATTTACGCTACTGTGGCAACGGGAAATGAGGTAAATTCATACTACATACATACTTTCAGGACTCAAAGATAACCAACTTCCATAGTCTCCGGCGCATTGCTTCATAAGCTTCTAGTACATTTCCATTACAACGAGTACTGTGGCCGGTCGATACAGTTTTTTCCCAGTTTCAGGCCACATTTCGTTAAGTCACCATTTCTTGTTAGAAATGCCGAATTCTAGATCCAACAATAAGGACTCCTTACGAATATTTATTGATGTCTATGCTTTCATTATGTGGAGTGATGGCTTTCTTGTTTTTGTTGGAGGCGAAATTTTGTAAGAATTAAGCGAAGGTTAGTGAATTTGTTTTCGGAAAAGGTTTTGGTTTAGGGCGCCTTGGATTGCATACTTTCATCTAAACTGTTAGTCGACTTGTTTCCATGAACTAAACGAGGCAATTTTAATTTGGTCAAAGAGCTGGGGAGGAAGTAGCTTTCTGTTAAACAAAATTTTTGACTGCCTTTTGTACTTTTCAGGGGAAAGTCGTTAATATTTCGATTCGTATTTACTGCAAAGTAAACGTGACATTGGGTTTTTCACAAATAAACAGGTGGAGCTATTATGTAGATAACTTTTGACACTAAAACCACCTGCAAATGGCGCAAACACCGTTCCTTGTTTATTCACATCAAGGTCGCGCTGCCTTGTTTTCTTGGTTTGCAGAGAAGGAAATTTCACAGCTCAGGCTGTGGCGGCCAAACAATACATTGCTTATTGAATTGTCAAATTTATACACTACAGTAGTTTCTTCATCTAAACGTGTGTTTATCATATCTCAGAACTGCTTGACTGCAACAGAAACGAGCATTTCCACTTCTTTTGACGTCTTAAAAGAAGCTAATAATTACAAGTAGTCTTAAATGCATTTTTCCTTAAAAAAGGGAAACGAACCAAAAACCTCTCAACGTATCTTTGTTTAATAGATTCCAAAAAAAATGTTTTTAGTAACAGGAAGCAATTTCAGGTTGGTTAATGTGAAAAGTCTGCCCTAAAGTACGACTCGCGTAGAGAGAGCAGCAATATATTTTCCTTTTAAGTCTTGTTATTAGCCGTACGTATAGCTAACTGAAATTGTTTTGGTGTGAGAAATACAGTTGACGTATTTTGTGGCCCAAAAATCCAGGGCAACATACTGTAGACCTTGCACTAGTGCGCGTTTAGACTTTTGTGTCAGTATCAATGCAAAGGATGTGTTAGGATTTCTTTTCTTTTTTGTTTTTACTCTCCAATTAGTTTGAAATAATGTGGTATTGTTTATTTCCTTTGTCCAGTGCTTACATGAAGTTTTATTTGTTTATTTTTTTTTTTGCAGTTGTATTAACAAGTCAGATTTCCCCTGGAAAGTTGAAACCTTGGCATCGTTTAGATTTAAGGGCATGTAAAACCTTAACCCTATTTAGCCTTGGGGGGGGGGCACATTGTGCCCGCGCTGACTTTAACAAATTATAACTTTTTAATGGCTAGACGAATAACCACCAAATCTCGTGACTTTTCCTGAAATTTATCAGAAAAAATTTTCCTGTGTCATTGACGTGTCTATGATGATTGACGTTTCCATAGCAACCGTCTACTCAGGAGGTGTTTTGACTAGTTTCTAGCTTTTTTCAGTCTTTTTTTAAGTTTTTCCCCTTCGTTTGTAAAAAAGAAGGTAATCCTTTACTTTTTTGTGCATGTTTTGATTTAGTATATTAATTTCATATATTTTTTGATGTCGTCATTGTCAACTTTATGACCGCAGGCTCGGGATTCAAGATAGCGGCCTCAAAATTCAAAATGGCTGCTTTGTGATGTCATTGTGACGTCATGACACGTCATAATCGACACGTCATAAACCTAATCTGTTAAGCTAATGATGTGCTAACAACGGGCCAAGTTTCATCGCAAGAGCCCGAATAGTTTTCGAGATCTATAGGGGGGCACTTTGTGCCCCCCCTCCCCCCTCCTCTCAGGCTCAGAAACTCAAAAAAAGCCCAGGCAGAATAGGGTTAAGTATAGAAGTGTTTTAACATCAAAAGAGGGCGTTTTTACTGTGTTGTGTTACAGTATAAGACAAAAGTCGCCAAAAATTTAAAAAATAAGATCCAGCTTTTTTTAAGTATAAATGGAATAAAAATTTCTAACGGTAGGCTCTTTCATACATGTGCGCTGTTTACGCGGTCGAATATTGTAGTTCTCGTGCTCTGCGTTGTGCAACAAGTGAAGTGTGCGAAAACATAAATCTTTAGCTTGTGTGTCAACTTATACATGAATAAACTGACTGCGTTATAAATTAAACCCTACAGTTTGACTTTGCCGTGTTCAGACGTGTTTATTTGGGAACCATTACGCGTCTTGTGGTAAGCCAGGTGAAGCAAGATGAATTACAATTCATGGAAAATAATTTCCCCCGCCCCTGTCCCCCGTACTTTTTCCCCTTGATCTGGCTTTCTGTATTCAATGCCATTAATAGCCTTTCCCCGTAGACCAAAACTCCAAGCTGAAAGTTTGCGTTCTGATTGAAGCGTTTAAAAACAACTTTGCCCATTCGAGTTTTCATTGTTTATTTGAGTAAAGTGTCGAAATTCAATTCCTTGGAATATCGCAGTAAAACAAACATCAAACTTCAAACCAAGAGCGAATAATAATTCCAACTCGAAATCTAGAACCTAGAACAACAAAAGCAAAACCACACAAGAAGTTTTGTGACTTGACAACGTGATCAATTATTCCTAATCATGAATATCTTTTTCAAGCCAAAGATTAAAAATTCTCATAAAAGTCACACGGTTTTCGAACAGTAACAGGTCTATTTTATTAGAATATTAGCTTCCCTTGAAAGAAATCGAAAAATTATCAAGCGGATTGGTGGTTAGGAAGGGACACTTAAATTTGTCAAATTGCAAAAAGTCATTTGATATAACATTTTATTTTTAAATTAATTTTTTTTCTCTCGGATGACGTCACAATTTGAAATATTGCATGGGTGTTCTGGCCCTGGTGTGATGAAATCAATCTATGCTTTATACGGATACGGACACTCCTTCTGATCACAGCACGCTGTTGGCAACAACGGACCTCGACTGACCGACTCGACTGTACACACAACGGAACGGCTATCAAACGGTAACCGGTAAGGTATGGATTATTGCTCTCTTGGAACAGAGAAGACTGAGGACTCTCAGAAGAACAGAGAAGAGAAGACTGATGAGTCTCAGAATTTCAATGCTTTTGAATGTGTTACAAAAAAGCAACCCCATCTGAGGATCACATCGGGATCACAATACCAAAATGAGGCAAAATGGATACTCTATTTAAGAATTAAAAGCCCTATTCCGTGGCTCACCCCTATACAGGTTATATAAGGCAGTGCCCCCCCCTTCCTCTTTAAACGTCTGAAATCCCGGGTTTCTCCAGACCTTTTCTGTGACCTTTAAACGTTTGTTATGATCTAGGTTGGGCTCTTTGATCAAAACTGTGAACTAGACTTACTCGGTCAGCCACTACTTGTCCCTTTTGCTATTGTATCCAACAAAAACAACTGCCGAATTTATTTTGTACAATGAACTTCATTTTCCATCACTTAAATTCCATGACTTTTCAGGTCTGGAAAATGAAATTTTAAAATCAATGGCAATTAGTATTCCTTTCTTTCCATGTGAGACGTCGATTCGCAACATTGCAATAGGCCGACTTGGAAAAATATTGTTACGGAATCTTACTTCTAGAGCACAAAATCCAACACAAGATGGGCTGCGAAGGTGTTTGAAGGTTTGTAACCTATATATACTATTTCACAAAACGAATTTAAATTGACAAAGGAGGTAGCAACTTTTAAAAACAGATAGGGTATTGTTTCGTTTTTCTCTTTACCTTACAAAAGATACAAGGACGTAGAGATTTTTTCAAAATTACACCAAATGAGTGACGAAGAGCTAGATGGTAATTCACGACACTTTTATGCTGAAGCAATAACGGCCACGGGTCAAGAATACAGCCAACATTCCCTGTTGTTCTTCAGAAATACCTTTGAGTGGTATTTAATCAAAACGGGAGGACTGTTTTAAAAGCTGTCAAAAATCCCGTATTTCAAAAGAGTAACAAAATGCTTGATTCCAAGTTAAAAGTCAATATTTAAGGAACTGAGGAAAAGACCGGCAGTGACGCACAAGCCAGTGATCTCTAAAGAAGATATGATTAAGCTGAAAAACACATCAGCTTTGTCTCGAATCACCCCTCCAACGCTCCTAAACGCAGTCTAGCTTTATGTCATGAATTACTGTTGCCGGAGAGGTAGAGAAGGACAACGACAACTTGCGCGAAGCAGCTTTGCTTTAGCTTACGACGCGAAATGAGAAAAGTATGCCTACATGACACATGAAGAAGCTTCCAAAAACCACCCAGGTGGTAAGAAAAGCAAACCCCCTGCGAAAGATAAACAAGGCTGTATCGGACTGGCGATAAAAATGACGCATTGACTTGCTTAAAGCGGCTCTACATGGCAAAACTCAAGCCGAAGTGCGAAGCATTTTTCCAACGACCGCGGTACAAATACAGCATGGAGAATTTAACCTGGATCGTCGCCTTGCTACAATGATGAAGAAGGTCTCCAAACAGGTTGGACTCTCCAAAATCTACACATAAATCATTCCGTACGGGCCACTGCCATCACGTCCTTGTGTGACGCAGATATTCCAGCACGCCAGATCATGAATGTGAGCGGCCATGTCAACGAGGAAGGTCTCCGAAGTTATTCAAGGCGGCCATCAGAAGACCAACTTAAGAATTGCTCACGTTCATTTGAAGAGGAACAAAACCAGGAGGAAGAACAACACCGGCACTTTTCGCAGATAGAACCGTTGATGCCGTAAGCCAGCAAGTTCTGATCCCTTGTTCAAATCACCCACGTATGTGTCCATGAATGCCATTATTTCTTCGATTTTTCACGGATGTGTTCCGCTCGTGTGTCCACCAGCAGTTGTTCTAAACCTGAGGCGTGTATTTTTTAAGCAATATACCACACATTTCTATGGTTTATTGCCTCAATAAACCACGCGGGATGTCGAAAAATACGAAAAGAGATGGTAAGTCACGAGCCGAAGGCAAGTAATTTACACGCTTTTCGTGTGTTATTCCAACATCCCAAGTGGTTTATTGAGCCAATAAACCATAGAAATGTGTGGTGTATTGCTTTTATATAATAACTACATTTTCCATGTGGTTTACGGGTGTAATACTCAATAGGTATTGACCAATCACAGCGCGCGTATTACCTTCAGTTATTGTATAATTTCTTAGAAAACATGGAAAACCATCTTCTGTTTGGTTTTAAATTACGTATGTATGTGAGTGTATTTGATTGAAACATTTTTTATTTGCTTTTCGAATACTAGCACAGCGAGTAAAGCGCATCTCAAAACAACCAACGAAAGTGAAAAACGCGCTTTGCTTGCTTTTTTCATGTTTATGAGGAACCGATGACTAAAGGTGGTGTGATGAACTGGGGAGGTGTATTAATTTTCCGATTGCTTATGCAGAGAGTTTCAATTTAAGAAGGAAAGAATGGTTCATGTTACTTAATTTCATTGAATGCAAACACCCATCTTCATTATCAAGTGCACTCTTGTGCCTATTTCTGGATATGAAGTCATAAAATGAAGGTGGCCTTATTAAAAGCAATTTTCAACGCTGTGTGAGCATTATAAAGAACACTCTTAACAAGTAAAGACGTGAGCTGTTTTGGTTCTACACCATCGTTTTCTTTTGAAGACATCTTGCGTTAAGTTCGCTATGTTTTAGCTTGTTGTGAAACTTGGACCGTGGTAAGCGCAACGAAAACACCCGGAAAATTTAAGAAATGACCTCGCCTTTGTTATTCTGTTAATTGAAAAAGGATCTATTGGTAAATTTGTTTGTCAACAGCGTGGCTCTCCATCCTGTAATGATAACAATTACTACTATCCAAGTAATTTTCTTCAGTGGGTGAAAACTAATTAGTTCCTGCTAATATCTGCCGAGGAAAAATGGTTTTCTCGCGTATAAAGCTCTTTCGCTGCAAATAATAATCTAGCTTAATCTGGTCGTGTGAAGATCTTGTCCTTCTCCGATCACAATGGCAGATTGCTTTTCTAAGTAATCGGGAGGCACTTCTTAGAACACGATGGTAAACACAAGCGACTCAAGCTCACGATCTGATAGCACATGCAAAGGTGTACTGAGACTTTGTGTAGGAAATTCACTTAGGTTTTCAGAATGCTGAAATATAAACTTCACTTACCTCAACGTGGGGCTGTCTTTGTGTCTTCCGTGTAATTTTTTCGGTATTCTTTGCTTTGTCATCAACCTTTTACGTAAATTAGTTTTTTTAACAGGCAATCCTATTGCAAATAGGGGGAGGGACAAATATTGTTCAAAGAACGACCCAATTTTGTTTAAACTATTGGAGAGTCGTATCATTGTTACGCAATAGCACCGGTACTCCCTTAAAATTTTGGAAAGTTAATAAGTTTGGCTACATGTACGCTTCGACATTGAAACACGTCGCCGATTAAGTAGAACGTGTGACATGAGTTTAAGTTATTCGACAACGTCTCAAAACATCACCAAAAATTATTTTATGCACAAAACTTCGTACAAAGTCATGAATCAGCAAAGGAAAGATCCACCTGAAAAGTGAATCAATTCTTTGACATCGACATAAATGAAGGCCTCATACTTTCAAGAAAAACCGCAAACTCGTGAGCGCCAGCGTTTGCTAATTGCTCCATTTGCTGATAACTATAGAGGAGGCTATACCAAGACAGCTATATGTGGAGATGAGTGTGGGGTTAAAGTTAGTGCAATATTTTTGACAGCTTGTACTTTTTTACTGTTTGTTAGCTATTTTGTCAACGCTCAATAAAATAACTGTCTTCTAAATTTAAGTCTAGTGCCAAATTGTATTGAATTCTAAAAACGTTGGATGATAAGTGTTTTAGTTCCACATTTTAAGCCCACATCTTGCAAATTAAGTGTAAGTGAAATAGTTTTAAAGTAATTTTTTGGGAATAGAGCCTCATAAGTTTATTTTGAAACCGGTAAAATTATAAACCACTATGAGTATTTGTTTTTGCATATATTATATATAGTGACAAACAGCCTAGTCACCATGGAGTCTTGCATGAATTTAATTTTGCAAGATATCGAAACACCAGCAGGACCACAGGGAAAAGAGAGCCAACAAGTTTTATTCCAATGGTCACATCCTAGAGTTCCCTCTACAGACAACTTCAGTTTCAGTGCAATCGAAAAACGCTGCGCGCGGTAGCTTTCTCCTACAATAACTAAGTGACACTATACGATTTTGCCATTAAGTGATTTGTTAGTGAGCCTTGTTGTCCTGTGACCAAGTTATTGGAAATAGATTTGCGATTCACGGTTTCCCTGGATGCCCGGATCACGTGGTACCCCGTCTGAGTTTGTTTCATATGGTCGCAAGGATATGTAAACCAAATTTGGTGCTGTTACGCGATTTGTCATGATTTTTTCCTCAATTGACCGGACTACTAGTTTACAGTGCATTTTCGAATGAATCGCGCTAACGCCGAGTTTCTGACAAGAGGAGTGTTGCAAACAGGAAAATACCAACATATTTTTATATACATTTTTTTATTTCATTTTACAATACTACAGCAACTTACAGTACTTTCAATACTTCCAATACTTACCATACAACAACTTACACTACTTACAGCTACTTACTAACAGAAAAACTAAACATTACTTACTAATGTAACTTACTAATTAAAACAATATTACGCATTACTTACAATAATGTAACACATGGCTTACAATACTGTGTTAAAAACAAACAAAACAGTGACAAGGGCAATAGAACGGTTACAAAGCAAAACAATTATAATGCAGGATAATGTTTACTTTCTTCGCTGTTTCTTACTTTTTCGCTTGTGTTGCATGATATAATTGCCTATATGGTATGACACATATACATGAAAAATTTACATTGAACAAAATGTCGCCCATTTTTTATTAAATTGATTTAAAGTCTTGTTTTTAGTGCAAATATATTTTTCTGTTACAAATTTTATTTTAATCTTTATCATAAACCCAGCTAAGCTTGGAAGTATTTGAGATCTTCTGCAATCCCATAGATATAGTTTGCCTATTAATAGAAAATAGTTTAGTCAGGGGCATTCTGAACTTAAAATACCTATTAATACATCTTTTAAACTAAGATGAACAAATTATTTTGATAAAGAATAGAGAAACACCAAGAGGCCCTACAGCAAATATTAATTTATTCTTTGGAAACAGCGGAAACAGGGCCCTTCAAAGGAGGCTGACTCGATGGAGGGAAAGCTAAGACAAAGTTTTTTTAGTGGTTGTGATCCTTGTAAAACTTCGAGGACTCAATAACTGGAAGCGAAGCACACGAAAGCGCATCTGCAGGGGTTCCAGCTCGCACAACGTCGGCAAGCTTCATATAATGGGAGGCTGTAGCGGAGCTCTTCCAACCCACGTGGCACATAACGTCCGCGAGAGAGGAGCCAGTAAAAGCTAGGGTCAAGGTGGAACCACTTCTAAAGCTATGCAATGTCTCTCCCTCATCGAATTTAGCTTGACCCAGGTAAAACTTCAAGCGAGACTCGGCAGTGGAAGATAAGAAAGGCCTATCTAAAACGCTACCTTGCGGAGACGTAGGACGGAAAAGATAGCCGTGACGCAAGTCCACACCGATATTCTGCGAAATAATAATATCATTCTCAACAGCTCTAACGGGGCATATAAAAGGAATGGGATGACGGCGCAGACCGAAAAGGTTGGAACTTCCGTCTCTTAGGGTTTTACCCCACACGTGGTTAAACAAAAACCCGTCATCGCTTGGAAAACGGGCAATTTCCATTGTTTTAATCTGACCCAAGTCACCACCCCTATCACCACTAAAGAACAAAGTTTTGAAGAAAGCCTGATCCCTACCAACTATAAACAACTCTGCTGGCGTAAGAGAGGTTGAAAGGAGACGCTTGTCGAGTAAATGGGAGAGTGAGGCCAACTTGTCTACAAAAAGAGGGGTGGCTTGTATAGGCGTGATTCTAGCCTGGAGCTGTTCCTGTGTTACGGACTTAAGGTATTGCTTGAACAAATTGCCAATCAGTAAGGCAAAAAACGCGGAAAAATATATAAATAATACATCAATTAATACTTAAGAAAACGAAAACTGAAACACCCACAGGTCTTAAGGGAGAGACCATGCGGGGGACCCCTCCCGCCCCCCGAGTAGGGGCTAAAACGACCCCCTATGAACCCCGCGATGAGAGAAGGAAAGAAGCCGCTGCCTATGAGCTAATGCGAGGCCACCAAAATTGACGAGGAGTAATATCAGGCACACAGAGAGTATACTGCTGAACTGAAGACTCCCGAAGGAAACGGTGTTACCTGGGGGATAAGGGAAATAGGGGGAAACGCGTAAGGATTAGAAAAGACGGCCGGAAGTAGAGGGGGGATTGAGCAAACAAATTCAATCCAGCAGAACCAGCGACAGGGTACGGAGAGAAAAAGGCGAGGGGGGAGCCATCCATGGACACTTGGGCATTGGAGGGGAAAGCCATGAGGTCAGCGGAATGTGGTCCGAACTCTGACTGGTTACGACGTCAGGAATCTCCAGAAAGCTTGGAATCTTGAAGTAGTAATGAACGCGACAGCGGGTCAGCCGGGTTGAGAGCCGACGGGACATATAAGAGGTTAAGCTGAAAAAAGTGACTAGTACAAGGCTAAAATAGTTTCTTTAGAGCGTCAGAAAGCTAGAGAGACTTAACACCTTGACGGTTCAAGGATCGTATAAGTGTTTGGCTATCAGTAAAGACGTCAACACGATGACCCTGCACAGAGTGGCAGAAGGCCTCTAAAACGTTCACCAAGGCTAGAGTTTCTTTCACAGCTATATTGTGCCCTAAATCCGAGGGCGGCTAATAATCGCGGATGGAAATTGGCTCAGTGTAAGGACCTAGAACTCCACCCCAAGCAAAAAGAAGAAGCGTCTGACGCAAGCTGAATTTGAGCATGGAACTCTGAAAGCCAGGGAAGGCAGCCATGCCAGTTCCTAAGGAAAGTCCAGTTTTGAGTTTCCTCTAACAAAGGACCGGCAACCCTGAGAGGACACGAAGAACGAAGACCTTTAGAAATCGCCAAATTGACTTCATGAGTAGACAAAAGCGCCCCTGGGACCGCGTATGAGGAGGAAATGCACTTCCCAGCAAAATGCTGTGAGGTCTTCACATCCACCGTCTTAGAAGATAAAATAAACTCCGCAAGAGTAATGAACTTGTCTTTTTTCCTCCAGAAGGGCGAAAGCTTGACGGACAGAGTCGATGCCAAAACCAAGGTACGGGACACACTGCCTTGGAACCAAGACGGACTTTTTGAGACCAATAAAATAGGCCAGCAAAGACAGAGTGTAGCACACAATGAAAATCGCAGAAGTGGCTCTGGCGAAGGCACGCTCGCGATCTGAAGACAAGGTAGCGTAAACAGGGGTAACCCAGCTAAAACTGATCTCGCCAGTGCGACGATCGTCTATGTAAAGCAGGCGTGGAATCCCTATAGAACGAAAACAATGCGTGGCTAAAAGACTTGTGGAATGATAAATATATATATATAAGCTGAAGACTTCCAACCGAATGGGATCGCGTTACTGACGTAATAGCAACCGTTCCACTGAAAGCCAAAGAACTTCCTACTTTCGGGAGAGAGAAGAATGTGATGGTAGGCCGATTTATCATCACAGACAGATTGAAAAGAGCCTTTGGAGACATACCTAGGGATCATAGAGAGGTTATCAAGACGAAAAGGGGTATCCCTTATCCAAAGGTTGAGAA
>Ga0126336_10000657_pt1 | contig 15218 bp, 10 predicted proteins | sample SidCmetagenome_FD_92530 | JGI IMG/M metagenome (GOLD analysis project Ga0126336, IMG submission 92530) | Coral microbial communities from El Islote,Puerto Morelos, Mexico - Siderastrea C C metagenome | ecosystem: Host-associated > Invertebrates > Cnidaria > Coral | place: El Islote,Puerto...
GCAAACCTCCGCAGTTTCGGAGCACGCTAACGAAACGGGGCATCTTCCTATTTGGAAAGAAGTTAAGTTTATTGATCGTGACCCTCACTGGTACACACGTAGGGTCAAAGAGGCTATCCATATGATACATCATCCTAATAACATCAATAGAGATAGTGGAATCGAAATTCCTGAAGCTTGGATACCTACGATCAGAAAGCACAACAGCCGACCAACCACAAAGCGGACCTGTGAGTAAACAACATCTAATAGTCGGAATAATAATGAGGATCGAAATGCACCAATAGCAGCGTACCATCATGCTACAAATAGCGACACGTAAACAATCGACCTCATTGCCTGATGAACAACTCAAAGCGATTCCATCGTGAGACAAACAAATAAACGTTCCTCTCACCTATCTTACACCACGATGAACAATAAACACATCTTTAATTACATTGAACTCAAGTTATGTTTCTGTTTTAGCGAAGGCCATCAAGGAAACCGTTGTCGCCGCACCAGAATCTGTGCCGTAAATGGCTGTTCAAGAAAGCATCCCAGTCTGTTACACTGGGTTTATAAGGCCTGCAAGGTAGTAATTCAGGCCAGCAACCTTAAACAGGTAGAATTAACTAAAGAGAGAGATCAAGCAAGACATATACCAACTCCTTCAGATCTAAGTTCCGAATATCAACCAGGGTATCGCCAGCTTTAACGACTCAGATTATCATTTAGCCAACAGGGAATAGATTAATACTATTATCTTGCAAAACCCTGCTGAGAGATCTCACACAATAGTGGCCTCGAAAGGATCGGTAGCACCTCATTTTGCCTCCGTACGAACCGTTCCTTGTACTCTTGAAAAATGGAAGCTGCCGAGTGGAGGTGAACGCCCTTTTGGACGACGCTAGCACAAAGACTTACTGAATTCGGATGTTGCAGCCTAGTTAGGACAGTAAACGTTCTTCTGCCGTTGTCCGTCCTTGGACAGTTTCGTGTGCAATTGTCTGGGATTGTGACTCTGGTATCACCCACTTTCACAGTTTCCACCGATGCGGTTTGCGGTTTCTTACGTATACAATGGTATTTTTGCGCGGTTTATGACTATCGGAAAAAGCACATCTTAGCAAGGGTCATCAGAATCTGAAAAGAAAATTGGGGGTAACAACGCATTTTTCAGAGATAATTGAGCTAAAATATTTGAAAAGAACATGACACACATTATTTGTATTTTAAAGCCTTTTTAAGAATTATGGTTGCTTAATTATCTCTGAAAAATGCGTGGTTACCCACATTTTTCTTTCTTGCTAAGATCTGCTTTTCCCCCATTAAGTCATAACCTTTGTAAAAATACCTCTGTATGAGGACCCACCGCCCTTAGTTGCCTAAAGTCTCGATGGTCTTAAGCCCTTCCGTCTGATAAATAGTGTCATAGCTGAAAGGGCTTGTGTAGCGGCCGCCTTATCTATGTAGGGCATAAACGCTGCTATCCAGTTTTCGTACTTCTTCTTGTTTCCTGGGATTGCGAAGTTGTCTCCACAAGTCCAACCCAGCGGTCACTGGTGTTCCAATTGAGATTTCCTGTACGGCTGTTCTGCTTCCCCGTTAATTCGTTCTTTAGCTCTTCGATTTCTTTTCCCAGTCAGTTTCTTCGGATAAATCTGTCTACTAGACGCGAACATTTCTCTGAAAGGTTTTCATCCCAACCTTTGCCGCACTTTAGCGGATCGTCGTAATCAATTAAGATGGAATCCATCAGGAAATTGAGTAATCAGTGGACAAAAATCTGGTACCATAATAATTTAAAGTATATCGCATTCCTTTTTATACTTTTTAAGAGCTATATACGTAATTAGTTATCTGTAATAACACCAAAGACAATTTCTTATGGGAGCCCGTGAAATTAAAATTAAAATTTCACAGGAATTGTCTACTGAAAAATGTTTATGCGTAAGATTTCATTTTGTGAAATTTCCAATTTATTTTCTCGGGCTCCCATAAGAAATTGTCTTTGGGGTTATTACAGATACCAAATTACATCCATAGCTCTCAAAAATGTAAAAAAGACTACGATATACTTTAAATTATTCTGGTACAAGATTTTTGTCCACTGAAAATTAAAATTACTCCGTTTCCTATTCCGGATTCCGTCTTAATGTTAATAACGTACCTCTGGATCGAGTAAAATTGGTTTTTGCTTTAGCTTAGCCTGTTGCTGTTTGAAGGACTACAAACGATCTTCACAGTCCTCTGGATGTCTCTTTACTCCTCGTTCATCTCATCAAGTTCGCTTCAGCATTAGGCTTTCCAAGAATCAACGATTATAAACCTCCCTCTGTTACCATATTTTCGACGATGAAAATTTTAAAAAATATAGTTTCACTAGCGTATTTTGAGTGCAACATTGAAACATGTTTAAGCTTTGGTGTGAACGGGGTATCAGACAAATTATTCCAATTCGTGATCACGCGTTTGAAATCTAGCTCATATAAAGAGGAAACAAAAACGCTAGAATCTACACTGGGTTAATTTTGGTAAATCAAAACATTTAGCAGTGAAAACCAGCTTAGCCTTTAGCAAGATCCATTCAAGAGAAACATTTAATTTAACCCCGGCCGATATTAGTTGGGATCCTCTTGTGACACATAAACGTTTGTTATTGTTATAGCTACTTACCGCATTTCTCTCCAGTATAACCTATCCGACAATCACATTTGAACTTTCCACCTTCCAATCTTTTGCAACTTCCGCCATTTAAACAGGAGACACTGGCACAAGGGTCTACTTCTACAATAATAACAATAACAAGCAAGGATGATAAAGCGATCATAGAAGCGTTTTACTTGATTTCATTAGCAGATCGCCTGGGCTAAAAAGTTGTCCAGAACACAAAATGGTTAAGTTTTGGTTAGGGAGTGAAAAGAGTGAAGGAGGTTAGGCTGGGCCTAATAGGCCACTTTCCCAGATTCACTGCTGCTGATAGCATTACATATTAACCCTATTCTGCCTGGGCGGGGGGGGGGGACATTGTGCCCGCACTGACTTTAATGAATTATAACTTTTAAACGGCTAGACGAATAATCACCAAATCTCGTGACTTTTCCTAAAATTTATCAGAGAAAACTTTCCTGTGTCAATGACGTGTCTACGATGATTGACATTTCCATTGCAACTGTCTACTCAGAAGTGTATTTTTACTATTTTCTGTCTTTTTTCAGTCTTTTTTCAGGTTTTCCCCCTTCGTTTGTAAGAAGAAGATATTTTTTCCTTTTATGTGCTTGTTTTGACTAAGTATGTTTTTTAGAACAAAATCATATATTTTTTGCTGACGTCATTATCAGCTGTATGACTGCAGGTTTGGGATTCAAGATGGCGGCCTCAAATTCAAGATTCATAACTGACACGTCATAAGCCCAATCTGTTAAGCTAATGACGTGCTACAAACAAGCCAAGTTTCATCGCAAGAACTTTTATACTTTTTGAGATCTATAGGGGGGCAGAGTCACATTTACAGAGTGTTTGCGTGGCGACCAACAGATATCTTGCTGAACAAAAAGCTAATAGAAAACGAAATTTGTTAAAACAAAATCTGCTTGATAAAGAAAGTGTGAGGTAGGCTTTATTTTAATTAATATTTTAAATATATAATTTTTGTTAGTCAGAGGGCCACAGGGTCATCGGCGAAAGCTGTCACGTGCCACCTTCGTTAATCCTATGCAGACCAGGCTGTTTTTGGTATTCTCCTTAACTCCTACAATATTAAAGCTATGACAACCAAACTTAGAGGGCGGATAATACGTCCAAAATTCTTTCCTTTGAGTTCTGCAACATGAGCTTGTGACGTCAAATGACATAAGAATTGCGTCATGTTCTTAAACGGCGACCATCTTAGATTTCTAAATTTTTGCAGAATCTTTGAAAAGCACCAGAATTGACCAAAAAGTAATCAAAAACAACAAAGGAGGATTAAAACGATCTAAAGCTGTAACAATAACTTGAACAAAGTTAAAGGTTTTTATTAAAAAGGAGAAAATTCAAAATTCTGAAAAAAACGGCCTGTCAAAAAAACTCGATGGACAAGGACTTGCTATGCCAAATTGTTCTCAGTTAAATTTTAGCAACAGTCACCAATTTTGGTGGCTTTCGCTCGCTTATTAAAAAAGTTGTAAACATGAAAAGTCAGTGCGGGCAGAATCCGCAACCCACCCTCCCCCCCCCTCCGGTCTGTTACTCCCTTAATTAATTACTTACTAGAAGTTTTATTCTTGTTACTTACCGCATTTCTGTCCAGTATAACCCGTCCGACAATCACATTTAAACTTTCCTCCCTCCAATTTTTTGCACGTTCCGCCATTTTTGCAGGGGTAATCAGCACAAGGATTTATTTCTTTTTCTAACACAGATGATAGAAAAAATAAAGAAGAAGTAAGAATAAAAATGACCACAAGAAGCGTTGTACTAATTCCTTTAGTGGATCCAGAACCTGGCGTTACGTAAGTGCGAACCTTTTTGGTGGGGAGAAGAAGGAGGTGAGGAGGTTAGGCCAGGCTTCATGGGTCACCTTCCTAGATATATCACTGCTGATAACGATTCATATTAAAGAGACAGAATAAGATTACGGAGTGTTTCGAACGCTGTTTTGAGTCTTTTCTCAGCGGACGTATCTCGTAAAGTAAGTAGATGAAGGTTAAATAATTGATGCAGATACATTTTTTTATCGAGGAGCGATCCACAGTATGTTTTGCGCTTTGAAATTTCCAGTTTACCCGATTGAATGTAGAGGCTGCCAGCCACAAACAAATTAAACCTGGAAACTACAAGAAGCGATTACAAAGGCTGTTTTAAAATGAATATGGCGCCCAGTAGTTGAGGAAACTTGTGAGCTTCATGGTGACCTTCGTCGCCGTGTTTTTGCTTCGTATCAAGCTTAAAGGCAGTGGACGCTACGAGAAATTGGCCGTAAATATGTCCGAAAACCGTGGCGGAAATTTATTCCAGTGGAGTTTTTCACTGACAGAGCATCCTATCGGAAGAAGAGACGGCAAATGCAACATTTTGGAGATGTCTCCAAAGTCGGTAAGTCGGGTTGACTACCGCACGGAAAACGTTTGGCCGACAAATCTCGACAAACTACAGGCAAATGAGATCTTCATTGACGCAATCAAGACAGGACAAACTAGTGTCCTTCGATGTGAAATCACTGTTCATATTTGGCTAACAAAAGACGGTTCGAAACGCACCAGCCACGTTATAGTCTTTGCAGCCAATTACATTAAGGCTTAACTGAAAGACGACCAATAACATCACGTTGACCAATCAGGACAACGATTAAGGACTTAAAACATCTACTGACGATGCACAATTCACTTGACTCTGATGATGAATTCCGAAACATCTTGGCGATTACGTCCTCTTTGGTCTTTAATATTTACCGTGCGATACTGAACGTTCGAATCGATTACGATGCCACTTTGTGAAACATTTGAAATAAAAAGAGGTAAGAACAAACAGACGATTTTCTCTCATACAAATTCTCCATATTATGCGGCCATTTTTGTTGCGTTAGGCAATCTTAATAACCTCTCTATTGCACCTGCGTGTCCAAAATTCTTCGCTATGTGGTGTTTTGCGCATAGATGTACCATTAATAGGCCATTTCCGAATTGCGTTGTCTTGTGCCTCTTTTTCAAAGCGAGTCTTGGTGCTCAGCCTTTCATGTTCAAATGAGTTTTCATCCACATGCAAACAAAACTCATTTTCATATGAAAGGATGTGCACCCAGACTCGCTTTAAACCAAATAAAAATGACGTAAAATATCACAGAAAGAGCCATATGTATGTGTGTATCTTAAATCAGCAAGTTGTATGTATAAAAAGAAAGTTATTACAGTGTGGTAAACTCTCCCCCCTCCCCCTGTCCCGTGGTACAAGGAGAAGGGAAAGGGTTTTTTTTACCTGAATATTTCACTAGATGACCTGAACAATGAACTTCATTTCCAAGGACTTTCCTTGACAAACACTTAACGCTATGCCTTTCCTCCCCTCCAATATTGCTTTGCACCGACCGAAGGTGAAAACGACGCTTTTTAGTCAAAAATGGCTTGACTTCAATAATGCCGTCATATTTCTTCAAAAAAAACTTCTTGAAAATGTCTAATAAAAAACGAAAAATACTGCCAAGAAATCGTGAAAAATAAATAGAAGGAAATCCTTACAGAGGAGGGGGTGGGGGTGTTCGAGTGTTCTCAGTGATCTTAAAACAAAGATGTTGTTATTGTTACTTACCGCAATAATCTCCACTAAAACCTTCCCGACAATCACATTTAGCCTTTCCTCCCTCCAATTTTTTGCAACTTCCACCATTAAAACATTTCACAGCGGCACAAGGGTCCACGGCTTTTTCTATCACAGAAAGCAAACAAAGAAAACAAGAGGCAAGGATGATAATATTGACCAGATGAAGTGTTTTACGGATTCCATTAGCGGAACCAGAACCACGTTTAACCCTATTCAGACCGGGGGGGGGGGGCCTTTGAGGCCCGCCTCAACTTTGAAGTTGTTTTTCGTAACCGTTTACGCTATTACCACTAAATTTGTTACTTTTACTAAAATTTAACCGGAAACATTTTGGCACGAGTGTCTTGTGTATACCAAACTGTACGTTGCCATGGCAACTGCTTTGAGACAGCCATGTTGTTAAAAAAATCACGATTCTCGCTTTGATCGCTACTATATTAGTGTTTTCTCATCGAATCTGTATTTTTACATTAATTGTAGCAAAAATTTATCATTTAGGAATAACCGCTCACTGAATAAAAGGAATCTAGCGCTAATTTGAGGAAAACGTGAAATTAAAAACGTGAAAATCCAAGATGGCGGACTTAACTGGTAAAAAAGGTGATTTCTTGCTATAAATTCACTATTCGCCATAAATATCAAGTGTATGACCTTGTTAATTAATTAAATAAACTTTTTAGAATCAACAGACTTCATTTCCTTGTTTATTAAATGAAACAGATGAATTTAAAGAAATTCAAGATGGCGGATTCAAGATGGCGGACACCAAAATGGCCATTTTATCGCTAATATGAAATTTATCTACATAGTTTCATGTCTTCTAAAAATACATTCAGAAAATATATTATAGATGCCCTTTATACCCAATAAAAGTATTTCTACTCCTTCAGGTATTCAGTAAATTTATTGCTTTAGAGCTTCCAAGTGAAATATTGAGTCTACGTTTATGACGTAGCTATGGAGTCATATGTTGTTACTATTGTGACAAAATGTCTTAACTCGTTAGCGCTTGTGGAAGCATCGATCTGAGAAAATTTTTTCAGAACTTTTAGCATTTGTTTATGTCCTATGCATTGTTGGTAGTTTCAGTTGGTTATTTCAACACTCATTACGTCATAATGACGTCATTACTGTTACTTGTAAAGATAAAACTCTTTAGAGACATTGGAAGGTTTTTGGACATGCTGCTGTTAAAGTTTTGTGAATACGTATTCAAAACTGATAAAAATATTGATTAAATACGTTTTTAGGCAATAAAATCATATAAATGACGTCATATCACGTCCTAGTGACATCACACTATCTGTAGGGATTAGAATTACCGCGTAAGCTATCCTGTGCAAATAAGCGGTTTTAAAGTTACATGGCGGGGGGGCTTGTGAAGCCCCCCCACCCAGTCCCAGAAGGTCGGACAAAGCCCGAACATTTTATTCTGCGAATATGCCTAAATTACAGAGTGTTTCCTGTGGCAAATTACTTTAATGCAAAATATATTTTGTCACGTTATTTTATTGCCAGTGTTGATCCTAAAACGAACGTTTTGTTAATGTCACTTACTCTTTTCGCAATATACTCCAGTGTAATCTTGCGGACAATCACAATAGAACTTTCCATCCCCCAAGTTTTGGCAGCTTCCTCCATTGAAACATGTATCGTCAGCACACGCGTCTGATTCGTCAGTCGCTGCGAGCCAAAATCCAAATAAGCAAAAAAATGTTGAATGACTACAAAAGCGTTGTACATAGAGCATACCAACAAGAAAAGCTAATTCCATCACAGAGAGTTTACCACAGTGATTTAGTTTATTACGAGCAAGAGAGGATAAAGGGGTAAGAGAGTTAATCCCCAAACTAGCCCTATCCCCATCCTAATCCCTCTTAAGTTATTTTTAGACCTCCTCCGAGATCTGGTATCCCCATGAGGGTTACGAAATAGCCAATCATATGTCATGAACTTTAGCCGCGTTGACAGCTGAGCTGAGCCTATTCCCACGACTGGCTTCGCGTCCGTCGTGAATTGACCTTCAAACAAAATGGCGGAACATGCGGGAAACGTTCCTTGTATACGTTTTGTAGACCAACGTAGTTTAAGGAGGTATCGGTAGTAGGAAAACGCAGATTGCGAAAGAATCGTCCGTAAGGATTTGTTTTAGAGCCCAACTGTGCGGAAAGTTTAAGCGAAAGTCCAAGGGAGGACGACGAAGTTAACTGCAGCAGTGAGCTTGAGATCAAGAGCGATGAGGCCGAAACTGAAACTCAAGGGTGCTGCAGCTCTGGAGAAATTTCAGAAGACGAAGGAAGCAAAAGTAAAAGCACAAGTAAAGTAACAACAACGAATCGAAAGTCAAGGGCTTCGACATCAAAACCAAGAACCCGGGCGCGAAAGCGAAAAACAACCTATCTGAAGACAAGGTTGTAGTATGTAAAATGACAAGCCAAACACGACTCCCGCTAGTCGCTTAAGTTATTCTTTTCTACAGAACAGAGCTTTCTTGAGTACATTCGTAACAGCTTTGTCCCTTTGATCAAGATAATCTAAAGGCGACACAATTGTGCCGGTAAATTGTGTGGTTGACCTATTGATCAAGCTGTGATTTATACTGTTTGGAGGGTCTTATGTTACGTCCTTAGAGCTGTTTCAAATCTTTGTGCCGCTGTGTGTGCTAGCTCTTTGGCAATTAGTTAGCTTTTTTGGGCTCAGATTACTTGAAAGATTCTTAAAGCCACTTAAAAGAGTGATGTTTTCTGAAAGAATGCCAATTTTCTAAGCCCATGATTAGATGTTTGCTTGCGGTTATGTTCAAGACATGTACAACTTTCTTTATCGCGGATGTCGTATTACAGTCTCCTTTGATCATGTGGAAGCTGTGGCTTCTTGTGCTGTCGTTTTAACTCCTCTTTGATGGTTGTGGTTCTAGAAATAGAATTGCTTGGAGTTAAAACATTACACCTCCATTGTCTTGTGGCGTTACTACCATCCAACAGATACATCTCCAGCAGTTGAATTGCGCTTAGCAATTCTGAAAGAGGTTATTGTTTCATCACTGCCTATGGTTTCAACTTCCTGTGACGGTCTGTCTGTAAATCATAAGCGATTTTCTAAACCTCCATTTGTTAAATCTGCAGCAGTTAAAATGCTGGTTTGAAAAACTCAAAGATGCTTCTCGTGAATAAGTTGTGTTATTTCTTAAGCAAGAATCAAGTTTCGGTTCTTCAGTGAACCTCATCAGTTGCTCCTATGGTAAAGCCTCATGGAATGATTAGAATCATTCTGTTGAAAAACGTGTGACCTTCGTGGAGTATTTCCTCGGCCAGTGCGATCTAGCGCAAAGCAAAAGCAACATAAGTTACAAGTTAGTTTTGTGAATTTCAACGTTTTCCTCGCGCTCTAAATCATCTCCAAAAAATGAAACTAAACTTTATTTGTTCCACTTTGCTGCCGCGGTTGAAACTTCAACCCATTTCTTTTCCTTGATGCCGATTGATCCATATAAAAATTGAAAAAAAGAATAAACAACGCTATTCTGTCTATTCTTATCTCGCATTTGACAATCCCCGCTATGTTTATGGATTCCTCCTCCACGAAACTTCCACGCAACGCGCGAGGTAACATTATCCGCGGCAATTCGATACCTTCTAAAAATAACTTGAGAGGGATTAGGATGGGGATAGGGCCTATATGAGGGATTAACTCTCTTACCCCTTTATCCTCTCTTGTTACGAGGTATTTTTTCATGACACTTTTTTAATCATTTTTTGTCAAAAGAATCATTTCTTGTAATCGCATCTGTAAGTACAACGACGCGTTCAGAACGGCAGTACTAAGTGGGGAGATATAAGAAATTATTATTCAACAAATTGTCACTATGCCCATATATGGTAAGGAAGCCCTCAATATCTGTCATCCGTTCATGGCAGATATCTTGCGATATACGTAAATGACCATATTTGGAAGTGGACTGCAGATTTTCTTTCACAGCTTTTCTGATGCCATTTTGAAAAGCGAAGCAGTTTGAGCAGTGTTCTCCGAAAATTTTAACTCCCTGGAAGAAACTTTCCACGCTGAAATGCTCTCAAAAAGTCAACAAGTATTTGCTTCAGCTTACAGACGTACAAGCAAAGTCACACCCCCGCCGTGGTACCGGGGGGGGGGGTAGTCGACTCCCATTGGGTTTTCGTTACGTTGCGATATTTCGAAAAGATTTCACCTTTAGTAGAAAGCCTGTGATTTGCTGGACAAGATGAAGTACACATTATGGTTTTCGGCGCTGCTGGGGACCTGTGCCGTCACCCAAGATGGTCGCCACTTTGGGCGCCATCTTGGATTTTACCGAAAATTAGAAATCGTCAAAAAACGTTAAAAATTGGACATTTTTCGTGTTGGACATGTAGAATATGACATAATTCAACACTTCGCTGCTTTTTGTTGACAGTTTTTGCTTTTTTAACCTAAGAAGGGTAAAAAACACGCATCTTTCTCCAAAAATGGCTTGACCACCTGCTACTTATGACGTCATATCTCACAACCATAGCAACTGATTCTCACCAAAACCTGTGCCAAAATGTGTCTAAGGGATATGCGCACAGCTACTGAAAACGGCATGTCTAGATAATAATTCGTCTTGGAAAATTCAAGAACCCCCTCCTCCCCCCCCCCCCGCTTGTACGCCTGAGGGTTAAGGAGGCTGATCAGTTGACTTTTTTTGCAATAGTGTGGCTAAAAAGTACGACTCCACACCACTTGCTGGGGTTGTTGATTTGTTACACGATTGCTTATGTTGCGTCTCAGCTAGCACCTAAGAGAGGCTCAGAGGTTCAGAAGCAGCTAGCTATTAAACAAATGGACCACATAAAACATCAAACTGGTATTTCCATGCCCCGGTGAGCCATTCCTGTTTTATTAAAGAAGAGCACACTCTGTTGGACTATTTTGATTAAGTTTCAAAATATCTAGCTAATTATCTTAATTAATACCCGTTAATTTACTTGTGTCAGTGTGTACTTTTCTGATGTCGCGTTCTGTCTTTTGCCTTGCATGTGTTCTGCGTTAGCCTACATTTTCCCATGCTTTAATAGCGGAGCCCACGGGCAAAGCTCGCGAGCGGAGCGCCATTGCTAAGCAAATTTGGTAACCTATCCATCCGAGAAATTTTGGTTGTCACGTCACCGTACGCCCGCCCGTCCTTACAGACTCTGGGGGAGGGGGAGGGAAGTCCTACGACAACCCGATGGGGGGGTGGAGAATGCCATCTGTTCTTGGCGGGAAATCGCATGGTGGTTTTGGGTAGCCGACGTTTTTCTTGGCGGGAAATCGCATGACCATCGTCGCTTTTGAAAAAGAGGTTTATTCAAAAAGCTTAGGCTAATTTGGAGGACAATTCGGAACACTTTCGGGCTTTTTGAGAAACATTTTTCGAAAGCGACCGAGCCAAAAAAGCCCCGAAATATATTTCAGACCGAAAAGTTTCATGACTATTTTTGAGAAACGAACTTGGCAGCTCCCCTTTTAGGCTTGGCTAAATCTATATATTATTATACAGTCAAAAAAAAGGCCCAAAACATTTTGGATCACAAACCCTTCTGTGAACAATAAATACTAAATACCATACAATACCTTTGCAACCATACAGCTCCACTCTCATTGAAATGTGGGTTTTCCATGCCAGTGGTTTAAAACGAATGAGACGAGCTGTGATTGGAGGATCTAGATCATGACGAACAACGCTTGATCCGTCTTTGTTTCCAGTAAATTCCTAAATAAATAAGGTTACATCAGTGAGAATTGTAGCCGACTTTCAGACTTAACTTTTTCCCTTGTTTAAGCTGCACTGAAATTTGAGCCAATTGTTCTGGGCAAGAATTTTTTAAATGAAATTGAATTATCTTTTTTTTAATGCAAATAGTTATCTCATAGTTTAATTGTCACCTTTTTTAATGCAATTAATTATCTCAAAGTTAACGTTTATTTAATCTTTTTACCTTGTCTTTTCCTTCCTCCTTGTAATACTGAAAGTTCTCTCCGTCATCACTGTACTGGAGCTTGTACTTTGTTACCCATTGGCTGTATAGAGTTCTCCCTTGCGTTGCTACGCCTGTGACTTTGACCGGGCTAGAAAAACCAACCTGGAGCCATTGGTTTTGATCTTTTGTTTTAGATGCCCAACAACCTGCTCCTTGATTCTTATTAAGTCTGGCATACTTAGCCCCATGATTAGACGTATATTCCGTAGAGGCACGAAGTTGTCCGTCTTTGATTGCACCACTTTCCATACCCAGAGGCTTATCGCATGCTGAAAGATTTAAGGAACTGATAAGTAAATTAATACTGATACTTACGTTCTGAGTATTTTTTATGTTAAAATCGTTCATTTAAACGAATATACGGTAATACGACTGTGTTCCTAAACGTGTTGCAACTTTGAGAGTAACGAAAGTAATCAAATGGCAGCCGAACATTGCAAGGTAAAATTGCTAATAGTTTAGTAATTTTCTCAAGACAAGAAAATGAATATCACAATACTAGCCGTTGACACCTAAAGTTAATGGAATGTTGAACAGAACGCAACATGTAAATTATATGACCTCACTGTTTCAGCAACTATGTGTGCAGCAAAATTTCATGTATCTTCTCACAGAGGTTAGCAGTTTGTGCTGGTGTCTGAAAATCATTCTTACAACATAGGAAGCACTCCATGCAAGGATATACAGCAGTTACTAAGTTCTTTTCAAAACGTTGTTTCTTCTTGGTTCCGACTCAAACTTTCTATATATTTTAATTAGACTCTTGAAGGACATTTTGTCAAATAATTAAACTGGGTGGGAACATTGAAATACTATGGCGCTCTGTTTTAACTTGCCCTAAATGATTTCGCAGAACAGCTTGAGATAAGAAAAAATCCTAGCCAGTTGTCTTTTGCCTGCCGACAACAGTTTCGAAAGCCGCAAATAAAGGAGATTTAGGTTGCTTGAGATAACGGGAGCTCGATTGCATGGTAGTGGTGTGAAAGTAGCAGTTTCGAGAATATGGGAGGTGCAGGCAGAGGGGAAGATGAGATAATGGAATAAATCAGGGGAAAATGATTATGTACTTTCTTCCACTTTTCTAAATGGACGTAGTTTAACTGATAGGGTTGTTCAGATTTATCTAGTGGTACCAGCGAACTTATATACGTTCTCTGCAAATCAGTGATCATTAAAATTCAGAGGGTGGGAAATTTGACAGCCTGTTTATCTGCATCGCCTTCAGGGTACGCTTATAGGCTATGCGATTAATCAATGGTGCATCGATTTATCGATAAATGTGCATTACAGCAGCACGAGAAAATGCAAACCTTTCGCAAGTATTTGAGCAGACATTTCCCTCTATGGGAGAAGCAGTCAGAGTCGACAAAGTCAAAATATCCCATGAAGTAGAGTGCACGCTGGGACGCCTCATTGATTTATCGCTTACCCCATCCGCGTAACCTAAACGCGATGCAAATAAACAGGCTCTCGCGTTTTTTACTGTACGCGTACGTCTGCAAATGAATCCACCCTGAAGTTGGTGATCTAGCCCCTTTTAAGTGGGTAAAGAAACATGGAGCCAAAACTTGCAGATAAGTTACTTGCTAATTCTTCAAACTGCCGAAACGAATTTGTCACTTACATTCTTCGCAGTACTTTCCTTGATATCCGTCCAAACAAACACAAAGGAAATCTCCACCTTCCAAATTACTGCAACTTCCTCCATTTAAACAGGTGACATCAGCGCAAGGATCTTCTTTATTATCTAACACAGGAAAGAAACCAAAAAACACAGGAAGTAAGGATTATATTGACCACATGAAGCGTTTTACTGATTCCTTTAGCGGATCTTGTCAGAGGTCCTTGTTTAAATGGTTCAGCAAGTGTTATCGGCTAGCAAAACCGAACAAGCAACAAATGTTGAAACAAACAATAGGGACGATTAACCTATTAAAGTGAACCTGCTGCACATTTTTTCTTATTCATTTTTTGGCATCACTTTCTGTTAGCGACAATGTATTCAATGCGCAATGCTGAATACTTTGTCACCGGAATTGTGTAGGTACGTTCTTGTTACCATGAACGTTTAGTTTCGACCAAATCTGAGACGAAAACGTATGGTATTTAAGAACTTTTGTTGTACCTCTCCAGTATAGTGAGTCGCACTATAAAAATAAAGAAAAGAAATTTTCTCTCTGCAATCCCCTCCGGCAGGAGAACAATGATTAGACGATAATTTCCGCCTATAGTCTAGAAGTTGTACACGGGACTGTCATGGTTTATACTGTCACACAAAACCCGAGAGGTTGGGATGAGACGTTCAGCACTCTAAACCCATGGGTTCAAAGTGTACCATTTCAGTGACAATTTGTGATAGTGTTTGTTTGTGTGTTTGTTGTTGTTAATTTTTTATGAACATGGGGAGACCAACTAAATAGCATTCTTTAACCCCTGGGAGTTACTTCCTTATATGGCCTTAACGGGGACGTGCAGCCCGATAGTGTATGGTTTTCAGATTGCTTTATCTTGAAAGGGGTATCGATTTCATCATTTTTTGTCTTAAACAGGGTATCGTTACACGACCTTTAATGTAGTCATTAATTTACGGTAACCTCACCACAAGCTGAATTAATATGGATACCAGTTTGCCAATGCACAGCATATTCAAAAATAAGTAACAGTTTCTGGCTAGTCCATCCTAGCCGTAAAGAGGGCAGGATGCTAGGTTAAATGTCTTAGACGGGGTACGAAATCTCTTAATTCTGTCTAAACCAGGGTAGCAAAAACACCCAGGCAGCACCTCCCTACCCGAGCATCTGCTGAGTGCCCCCCCGCCCGGGTTTTTAACCCAGAACTTACTGATGCACGTCTTATCGTCACTTTCCTCCCAGCCTTCGGGGCATTTTTCAATACATTCCCCAGTTTCGGCGTTCTTCA
>Ga0126336_10000658_pt1 | contig 15216 bp, 3 predicted proteins | sample SidCmetagenome_FD_92530 | JGI IMG/M metagenome (GOLD analysis project Ga0126336, IMG submission 92530) | Coral microbial communities from El Islote,Puerto Morelos, Mexico - Siderastrea C C metagenome | ecosystem: Host-associated > Invertebrates > Cnidaria > Coral | place: El Islote,Puerto...
CGTGGAAACAGGCTCCTATCTTGCACTCACAGATCATCTTAAGTCGGGCGTTTTGCAGGCAAGTTTCATGAACAACGGCAGTGAAACGGAAGTGAATGGCGCTGCAAATTGCAAAGAGTTCGACACGATTGGAGATTTCAAAGACGGAAGGGTCAAGGTTTCTTTGCTTGAGAGCAGAAAGCTGTTTTGTTTAAGAGTTCTTGTCACCGGGTATCAAGCTGGGTGGCTTTTTGTTAGAGAGATAGATGTTTTGTAGCCTCAATCGGGTGACAGAAACGTATCCAGGGTAGAAATTTTAAAATTTTCAGGAACATTCAACCATTTATAGACCAGACTCGTGGACTCAACGCCGTTTCTAGCCTACGAAACCTACAATTTGTTAATCACCAATATGTTCAATACAACTTCTCTAGACGGTAAATAACCTTAAACCTGCCACCAATAGCAAGTTACACCTGTCTATAAATACGTTTAACAGGTCGTCTAAACGCCGCTTAGGCCGTCAAGAGTCTCCCAGTTTTGCCATTGATAGCTTTTGATGGTTGGCCAATACATTTATCTTGGTTTGGATTCTTAACCGCTTCCAGCATCTCTGGGCTTCTCTGCGTTGTTTTAAAGTACTATTTATTACTTCCCATATTTACCGTTTGACTCATGCCGCATAAGCACCCCTTTTCATATTTATATGTATCAACCCTAATAATTTATATATATTTACCCAATGTCCAAGTATGATAAACCGTTTGTAAAGAATTACTGAATTAATTGGTGTATCTCGTTAATCGCATCAAGGAAACTGAAGGAAGTTGGAGCTTTGACCGAACGTTTGTTGACTAAGAAAACATCATGTTTCAAACCACCAGTGTTTTTAGATACATCTATGCCTTCCTTCAGCAAAAATGAAAAATGATAAATTCAGATTAAGGTTAACATTATTCTGAGTCGAATCAATCACTCCATTTGTCGTTCCTGTGCAACAGTACCTAATCAACACACCTTTGGCTACCTAATTGAAGCTCCTTCAATACTCCTCAACGACAGCGAAAGACTTATCGACGGCTCCTTTCTTATGTTCATCGCCGGCTCTCATTCCATAATTCAGTCAGTCAATTCGGAGATTACCAGAGTGAGCGAAGAAGGAGCCGGCGTAGAATATAGTGCGGTGGCCAATGTGTCGGACTTTCGATTGGGAAGACGGAGAGTCAGTGGTTCAAGAGTCTCTGCATTGTCTGCAAGTCTTCAATCCACGTAATCTCTCTTTACCCAGCCCCAAATAGGCACCAGGGAACCTTTAGGGAATCCTCACAGAATGCTGGGTGATAACCCTGCGATGGACTTAGCCTCGTTCCCAGTCGTCCTCGGCGCGTAATCAAATATGACGTCACCCGACGAAATCGGCAGGAAAATTCACCTAGGACGGCCTCGCGCTATCGCGTTTGGTTCCAAGCCTCCCTCAGTCAATCGATAGCGTATAAAGGCCTGGGGACGAGGCTGTGATGGACTAGCATCCCATCCCTGAGGGAGGAGTTACAAATCGCCTAGTCACTTCAAGTTACATAAACCGGATTCAAGCACTGGCCATCCTCCGCATGGGTCATCGAATCCAGAAAGATTAGACTGGAGACAGCCCTTACAGTTTGCGAACCTTTAATTTCTGAACAAACGCCTTGCCTTGCGTGGGTACAAAGAATAAGTTATCTGAGTTGAAAGCAAAATATTTCTTTAAAAGGGACAACCAAAAAATCCCAATGCAAATTAACGCCAAGTTTTTCTAAGTCCGACAACGGACATCACAAATCCTGTTTGAGCAGACACACACAACGTTCCTGTACAGTAGCTGGTGCAGTTTTTCCTTAAACTAAACCATATAGCTTATAGCTAAGCGTATGTTTCCACTTAAATAAAGTATTGTTGTTGTTGTTGTTGTTGTACTTTTACGATGCTTATCGCAGTAGGTGCGCAGTACGGTTATCATTACTAAAGCACGAAACCGCGAGAAAGCAAAACAAAATTCTGGTAGCTAGAGAAGATAGGCAGAAGAATGACTGAAAGCGTGGTTGTGTGGGATGATGGATGAAAAGTAAAGAGGGTATTGACTAATACATAGAACAAGTGAACGGCCGAAACATTATAAAGTTTTTAAAAGAACATGGTGATATTGTTGACTAGGGAAAACCAGGGGCTTTAAGCCGAAAACCTTGATGCCGTTTTCTATGATATGAGGGCGATAGGCGAAAACCTAAGCGTGGTATCATTTTGCAAGTGCGGACGATTTGCGAGAAACGTAAAAAAGAATATGAGATCTTAAGAAAATCGATGCACATAAACGCTGCCGTATTCCCGTGGAATGTACATAGACCATTTGGATCAAAACTGACAGTCGTAATTATTTTGTTCGGATCCAAAGGGAATCAATTAAAGGAATTTGTTATATTTGTGTGATCTACCAAAGTTGGCAGGAACGTTACACATTTCCCACTGACATACGCATGCTCAGGTGCTTACATATAGGTTGGTGTAGAACAGAATTGCACAAGTGTATTTATTGTGTTGCTATTTTATTCCTCTCCATCGAGCCACTTGTATTTCAAATATTTGATAGAAATGATCCAGCTGGATGCAAGTGATTCTCCATTACTTTCCAGGGTTTAAGGAACAGTGTAACCTAAAAAAGTGAGTTTTATGTTAGACGCAATTGACTGAGAAAGGCACAAGGCTAAGGGTTAGAAACGTTCGAGTAAATCGTGCAGCGTTATTTCATAAGTGGTGGTTGATTCAATTTACGAATTTGGACGATGTTTCGTGACGCTTCCCATTAAAAGTTATAGTACAACGCTAAATTTTGGCGTGCTCTCATTGGTCGAAATCGATCACGTGACGCGAAAGTGTCTCTCCTCAGCGGGCTCCTATCAGCGCCAATTGCCCGTTTTTGGCAATTTTCGCTCAAAATTTAGCGTTATACAATAAAAAAAAATAGAGTTCTTCTGCGTCAGGCCCTATGTGTGATAGCTTCCCTCGGAAATTTGATGTTCAAACGTCATATAAACATCAAATTTCCTCGGGCAACCTATCACACGATAGTGCCTTGTTTAAATAAACGCATCCTGCAAAACAACTTGGTTCGTCAGGCTGCCCTATAAAACACTTCTCCAATGATAATAGTAGAGCTTAATCAAACTGAAAAATTTCAGAAAAAAACTCACTTAAGTTCAGGAACCCCACCTATTCTTCAGTTGAAATTGCAGTTAATGGTGATGGTGAGGTGATGCTGACGTCATGTTGAGAACTACGTTTAATCACGGAGTTAAATAATTACCTTTGGCCTTGCAGGCTGCACAGCAAGTGTCCAACATGTACGCAGGGTTCTTACAGCACTCGCCGCCGTTTGCCCAGTAGGCACAGTCACTATGTCTGTCCGTGCAGGAGATCCCTTGCAAATCTGAAAAAATAAACGCGATTTAAACGAAGAAAGACCCACTTACTTCAGAGATTTCCAACTGCCCTATTTAAAAAAGAGATTGTCTGCATTTTATATAGCTATAAAAGCTATATCTTCATTACAGATATGTCATGCCACTCGCAATCTATAATGGGTTTCATATTTCACTTTAGCTACACTCTGATGAACTCAGCCTATGTGGCTCACATTTCATTGCACCAAGGTACAAATACTCTCTCTTATTAATAACCCGTTACAATTTGAAGTTAAGAACATTTTTTCTCTCTCAGACGGGTGGCTTACAACCAGCCCTTAGAGATTCAAACTGAGGCAATGGCGTGACAGCCATTTTGGATGACATAAACAAAAACATCTAACAATAAAAAACCTTTTGTTTTTGTCAACCAACATGGCGGCGATGACGTGACATGAAAACCAAGAGTATCATGAAATTTTGATACATACATGTAAGATGATTGCACCACACACAGCAGTTCGAGTTCATGTAGCTAGGATTCCTTGTGCATTCGCCTCTGAGCGCCCAGTAACCACAACTAGGGTGCTTATCAACACACGTCGCAGCTAAGAATGATAAGTTCACTGAATGTTAAAGCTTTTAAACGCAATCTAATGAAATCTTGGAGAGATTTTAGAATTGCCGACCCCTTCAATATATCGACTGCATGTCTGAACGTTTTGAAAAACTAGACATCTAAAACTGAAAACAAGGAATCATTCTTATTCAATGGAATGAAATTGGGTGGCTTGAGTTTTCTATAATTTTGAAGCTAGCTATGTCCTGAAAAAGACGGGATTGAATTCTGGATTTCACATGAACACAAGAAAATAACTAAACTTGTCTCGAAATATGCATTCAGTGTTCATCTGATGGAATTTTATGCAGACGATGAAATATCCAAACACTGGAGTGAGAAATCTTTTGTGTACTCCTGATCATAGTTAGTCGATGTCCCGGTACAATCGTATGTCTTGTCAAATGGCCGCCTTCAAAACGTTTGGTCCAAACTATAGCTTATTTAAGTCTCAGGATTAAACCGTCAATAAAAGATAATAGAAAGATTACAACTCTAAGTGAACCCCTTCTTTGAAAAGTCTTCAAAAGGCTTTTTGTATGATGACAATGATCCGAAGAAAATGTTGCATACGTGTTCATGGCTTTTCAAACTAACATGTCTTTACTTTACCAATTATTGTTTCATTTTTTTTTTTGATTACCTCATTTTACGAAATGCTCGTCAGTTACGACTTCACGTACGATGTCCAGTTATAGAGGGATACCTGCTGCAATTCAATTTCTGTTATTGTGTATGACTGAGTTTGAGTGAACTGAAATGATGAGGTTACTTAATTTGACGGAGCTTTTGAAAATATCGTGGAAAGGCTTATACATTTCGAAAACAATTCCAGTAAGGTAATGCCATGTCACTCACATATAACTCTACGGGAAGAAGCACAGCAAAACACAACAGCACAAAGGTCTTCATCTCTTTGCAGTTTTTGTCTCCTGAATCTTGCTCTGAAGCGAAAATCAAATGCCTGAAATTGAAAGGGCTTCTCATTTTATTTGCTCTGAACATGGAAATATCTTCGCAAATTATCAGTGTCCCGCATGGTTAGTTTGAACAAGCGACAAATTACACCGACTTCTAATTATTCCGAAAAGGTACTGAAAGCTGTGTAATCGTACTGAATGAACTTATTTCGTTCCTACGCGATGAAAGCACACAATTTCAAAATGATTTCCTACAAATCCCAGTCCATTGAAAATAAAAAATGCAGATAAGCTAAGGCAATTACTTTTTTTCCTTGTGTAATTAGGACGTGTTAAGGTGATGCTACACGGGACGATTCGCTACGATCGAGGATTTTTACCGCAACAGTGTAGCGCTACAAGCTGATGTCGTGTAATGTGGGTGAGCGGACGATTTTCTACGCAATTTTTGCGTCACAAGTTTTTTAACCAGCTTGAATTTTGCTCAGGTTTTTTCGTGTAACATACCTTTTGTCACTTTTTTGCAAAACGCTTTCCCGGGAATCTTCATTACGAGGCGACCAATGAAAACAACATGGCCGCAGAAGATGAAGGAGAACGATTATTCGGTATAAATTAACCCCCAAACAAATAGGTTCCAACGTAGGCTAGCACCTGAAAAGCTGCTTAAACAGATGCGTTTATTACAATTCCATGGTATTAGTTTGTAATTAACTCTTGTAGTTTGAATGAGGGAAGTTTTAGAAAAACACTCTGCAACAAAAAGCGATACATATTGGGTAACAACGTTTGCAATGCCTCTATCAGAGATGGTTGATCGTTGTTTTCTACTTTTATCACTTATTTCTGTTGTTACATATTGTTACGGTCCTTGGTCCTCTGATTAAACAAAATGGATAAGAATCAATAAAGGAGTATCGGCAATCAACAGGACTGATTATGACTTTCAACCAAAAGATAGTATTTCGCCACAATATCAAATGTTTGATGTCCTAATTTCCTTGTTATCATCTCCAAATGCCACCACATATAATAAAGCTAATAGAAAATGTGATAAAAAGGTTCAAAAAAGCAGAATAGAACAAGTAGCTTGGGGTTTAAGTGTAGAATTACAAGGACTGAGGTGGATGACAGTATTTTTTTTAGTGTGATATCGCCACAGGATGTCCAGAAATAAAAAAAAAATTAATTTGAGCGGTGAGGTTTGTCCTCGCTTTCATTATTGTTGCCAATTTTCCATTCCTTTTTTGAGATAATAAAGCAAGCTTACAGCAAATACCTGGCCATACTTGCGAAAACACGACACATCAACTAAAAGGCTGTCCCCTTAAGCTGGTTGTGGGAAAAGTGTATATTCGTCCTCAACTTTGATCTTAAAGGGCAGCTGTTTGTAGCTGAAAAGAACATAAAACAATAGCGGTAATTTTGAAGGCGAAAAAAGCGCATGTTATTAAAACCTTTAGTTCCCATGAACAGTCAATAGTTTAAATTTAAACTTTAGACGTTTGGCAAACATTAGGCTACTGAAAGCCGGGATGCTAACATATAATAATGTGTCCTTATTAACGAGGTGACCATTTTTTTTCTACAAAAAAACATCAAAACAGTTGGGCCTGCTGATTTTGTGTGACAACATGGTTTTGTCATATGTGATGTGGTGCGCGCTAGTGTCTTTTATTCTCACTGGGCCTTCCCTTCCGCTTCAATCCCAAGGTTAGCCGGTCTTAACATATTCCCTTGGCCCTTTTAAAATACCCATGGTAGAGTACATTGTGTAAACTTTTTGTGATCTGGGTATAAATACGCCGCTTTTCAGTGCTCATTCCTCTTTTGGCTTATCGCCGCCAGATCCGCGCTCGTCCGAGCAGCCATTACCAAACCTGTTTGCTCACGTTTTTTTAAGCTTCCGCTCCATTTTGTCTCCGGCCACGCTTTTCCAAGTGACTTGTTTAGCTTATGGCACTTGTACCGGTGGAAATATATCTTTAAATCTGGTGTTTTTGAAAACCGAATCCAATAATTGTTTTATTATGCACCTGCTTGAGCGTTTTTTAAGACAAGAGCGCCCACAACAAACTTAACACAAAACCACACATCAGCTTCAGTGTAAACAACTTTATTTTTAAGCCCACAACCTTTCGCTCATCTAAAAGTTTGCAGTAGGGTCTTACAAAACCCGGCGATCTAAAACATTTGTATTTAAAACTTAAAGTTACGCTTTTAAATGAAGATATTCTAGTTTAACCTTCTCAAAAAGAGCTCTTTGAAAAGCAATGAACTGAGTCTGCAAAGTTCTTTTCGTGTATAAAAACTACTCATCCTTGGAAAGTTGTAAGTAGAAGTGCCGTATTTCTACTAGTACTTAGTAAGTAAGTAAGTAAAGTCTTTATTTAACGAGGGTAGCACTAAAGTAGCATAAAAAATACTAACAAACCAGTGGCCCTCAAAATTATTTACAATAAAATATGAAAATACACTAGAATACGAATATTAAAACTATGGATAAACTATGAGACAATATAACGAATAACAATACAAGAAATACGAGATAAAATATTAGAAAAGTAAAAAGGGTAAAAAGTGTAGCTCAATTACAGAATAAAATGATTTAAAAGCTGCTGTTCTTTAAAAATTCAACTTCAGGGTTGTACATCGATGTCAAACTCCGATTGAGGTTGAACGCTGTGATTCATGTAGCATTGGTTAAGACTGAAGTCAACTTAGTTGCCTGGGTCAGTGTTAAGCCAATTTGCTGATTTGGTAGCTGATTTTGTTTGGAGATCCCATCTCTTCCTGGTTGGTGTAATATTCCGTCAAATAAAATGTTCTTATAATTGTTTTCATATTAAAACAGTTTTTCTTGTGCAAGGCATTCTCACTGAGCTTTCATGAGTAAATCATGTAACCGGGCAACAGATTTGCCTGAATAAGATGAGGAGAATTAGCTCAATTAATATTTTTGAAATTCAAATTAGTTATTTTTCCAGCGTCAACGTCACCGAAGGAGAACTCTCCACTGATCTCTGGTTTTTAACTTGCTTAATGGTGATTAGGTAGCTTAAAAAATTAAAAAGAAACCTCGAACAAGGTAGACCAGCTGGCGTGAAGGACTTCGAAGAACGGAAACGAGGTAGGCGAGTCTTAAATACATAAGGGAGACTTTGTACGACTTAGTTCGATTTATTTATGTGAATAATTATATTTTCAATAACAAACAAGTTCGTGGCTGCTCAGCATGTTAATCGGCAGACGGAAAATATCGAACCTGAATTCAGTGAGAGTGAACAGGTTTTGAACGCCGTTAAGTGTTTTTAGAATGCAGATATGTTTTTAGCAATTGCTCTAAGTGTGCTAGAGGATTTTTTGGGACTGTAATATGTAAAAATACAATGTGAGAAAATCCTCCAGGACACAGAAAGCCGCAGCATAAAACGTCCAGTTACGGTAGTTTTACTGACGTTGGCGGGCCCTGGTTTCTGACCCGAAGTTAGTACACATTACTTATTTAGTTTTTCCTTTCCCATCTGTTCATTTCTCATTGGCCATATCGGAAACTTTTTTTACTGCATGTCTTTAAATTAAAGCTTAATGTATTCGTTTGCGGCATTTAACTGCGATGGTAAGCTTCGCCGCTACCAGGACACTTCTTGATCAATGAATGTTCAGTCATTTTATATATATGGAAGAAAACGAATACTGAGTAGTGGTGGCTTAATTGATTTGTGGATAAACAGACGAATAAAAAGTTTGGACGTATCCAAAACGGAAAAACGTAGGAAAAGATTAATGCATATTTTAATAAACAAGCATTTTTCGACGATTCTTATCAGAGGGCAGGTGGTTAACATATTATATCAACTAATTAGTCTGAACATAATGTGCTTGTTCGCATCAGAAAACAACAAAAGGTAGCGCATAAGACTGAAAAGAGTTATTTAAAATTCCTGTGCTTGTGTTTTATTGCACGACTTCATGAATTGAAAGAAATTCGTAAAAAGAAACCCAATTCAGTGCTGAGTACGCTTGAGTGCCAATATGGAGACGCTGTTTGTTTGGCTCAAAATTTTCTCAAATATTGACTGAAGTTGTTTATTTTTCTAATCACCCGTCGTTACCCTTGAAATCATGGCAAATCGGTAAGCCTCTGCAATTTCAACCACGCAACGTTTGATTAAAATTTATTTTTCTTAACGTGGTGACATATATAGAGATTTTCATTTAAAGCTGGAGTTGGGTTATTGGATGTCCCGCATTTTGATTGGCTCATCGGAGATAGGTTATCAGTTCATAACCCTGCTGTGACCAAATATAGTCAATGAACGTTCAACAACACAGTGAGCGGAAAATTGTTTCTCCTCGAGCTGCCCGGCGACAAGAATCGACGAGAAAAGTCACTTTGCGGCTAAGTTAAAGTAAGAAGAAATCACAATGGCGTCACTGAGACACAAATCGAAATTGTTCCGGAGTGTTTGATTTCTTAGGACGACAAGAAACTGCCTAGAAATAGAAATTTAAACATTTAGCGTTGTGTTTACAATTTCTTTTATCGTCACTTCGATCATTAAAATTTCGCAAAAGGTAGATTTTAGAGATGAGGATTTCAACTCGGAAATATCAAAACAAGATATAAGATAAAACACAGTAACACAGGAGAGAAGCAGTTAATAATGTCAGTACGAAACTAAAAACGGGAAAAACGGGTCTTATCTCGCTGTCAATCAAATGGTTGTCTTTGATGGTGGATTCACGAAATTTGATTTTATTCACAATCCTTTTGCTTGTTCCCCCAATCAGTTTTCAATTCCAAACACTTCTCAGACTTTGAACAAAGAAACTTTTGTCTTTAACAGCCAATCAAGGAGTATCAGTTGAAACATAACAATAACCCAAATTCTCCTATCAGATCTTAGGAATTTATGAAACCAGATTTTTTTCAATGCGAGGGAAAATGTAAAAATTGTTATGTTAGTTATTAAGTTTTGTTTTGCATGCAAAGAGCGTATTAAGCCGTTCTTGGCTCAAAATTGACCCCTTAAATTGAGTTAAAATCGCTAGTTCGCAATATTTTCTACAACAAGGAGCAATCGGAGTTGGTGAGTTGAAACGTGCCTTAAACTCGATGAATAGACTTGTATTTCGGGCTGTTCGTGTAAGTATTTGATAAACGTTAAGAAGAAAGACAAAGCTTTCCTAACGATGTTGTCTTGCACGATAGATAAGCCCCCGGAATACCTCAAATGGTTATGTCCTTATGACGCAAGAGCCCATCAATTGACGGGGCTACGAAAGATAAACGATTTTACGTTTGAGTGCTTCAACACTAAGCCTCTATATTGTAAATATTGTAATTCTCAGTGATTTCCTCTTTTTGAGCCCTTTCGACCGCATTCAATATATGTGAACATGTTTTCACAGCCGTTTGATTATTATTCTGTTTCACGACTGCCTCCAAGTTTAGAAAACGGAAAATTTCCCCCGCCTTCTTAACGAAATCTCAGAAGCTTTCCACGAATTACCTGCAGCTTTTCACGACATTTTTGTAGCATTACGCTCAAACAAATCAGAGGATACAGCAAGTTTCTGTGGTATACAAAATGTAGGTAAGTGATTTATCACTTTGGTCAATCATCCTAAAAACACAGCATCTGCAATTCATGCAACGTATCTATACCTCATTGAGGATATAACTCGTTGGTTGGTTTTCCTGAGACATTTCTCGTTCATTAGGACAGGTCCCCTGTAATTACATGGCAGTAACTGGTATATATTTGGAAAGGTTATTTCTAAATTTGCACTGAATTACCTACGTTCGATATGTCAAAATTCTAAGATGACTAAGAGGCTTTCTGGACAAACCTAATGTTTGATGTTTTTTGTTTGTGTTCAAGAATTTTCCAGAAAAGAAAAACCGGAAAGGGTGAGAACAAATTTGCAATGTTATTCGGAAACCCTGGAAATATAAGTTGGAAAGCTGATATATTTGACGTGGGCTATTGTATCTCCAGTCGTTTTAATATGTAGGCAACATGTCGATTCCTGCTTAAATGTCAGTTTGTTACTGTGAAGTTTTCGTGTGTTCGTGATATTTCTGACCATTCAGCAGGGTCTTGTAAGAGGCTGATATTGATGCCTTAGGCCTCGTGGCACTCAGTATACAGTTCCATCAAGTAAAAGAAGAATTGTCAATTTTCCACATCAATAAAAGCAATAACACAATTGTTTTGTGGTCTGGCGTTTCACAAAATCTGTGAAGCGCGAAGTGACAGTGAAGGCCTGGAAACGGGTACGTATCGGCTGACAACCAGTTCCTGCCTTATGACGTCATGAATTCGCGCCAAACTTTGAAGGAAAGGTCTGGGTTAGCTACGTTTGATCAATTCGATTCTTTAACCGGTTCTTTAAAAAATATATTGAGTACTAAGGAAGCGAAGTCTGATCAGCCTCAAACCTCCTTTTCCGGATATTTCTTAACCTTTTCTTGTGTGGTCACGTACCCGGTCCACAAATCTCAGGAAGAACCAGGGTTCCTTTCAACAGCACACGATTCATGTTCAACCTCACTTCCAGGGAGTGTACCGAACACAAGCCAGTGAGTGTGCGTTTGCCAGTGAATGAGTAATTTTTATTTCCAAGCGTAGGCAAAGATAATCACCTTGAAACTATACAGGTGATAAGAATTTGGACCATCAAATATGGTACGTTCACAAAAGAGTAATTACATTACAGATATTAAAAAGAAAATTAATGCTTTAAGTTCATCAAAGAACCATCTTTCAGTCTTTTTCTAGATGTTTTGATCGTCGAAAAAGGAAATTAAAAAGTAAAAAAACAAAAAAAAGCGACGGGAACGAAAATAATTTTCGGTGATGGGAACGAATGATAATTTAAACTGATAACCACCAGCAGTTTGAATAACAACTCCTTTTATCAGCGGTTAATTTATTTTGTATGTTCAGTTTAGAAAGATGTTTGGATGGGAAAAGGAATTTGCGTCATAGAAATGTTATTTCGCATGCATGGCGTTTAGTTTTAATCCACTAAGTGGAAATTGTAAAATTGAATTGTGGTGGCCTTAATTGCTCTTGAATGAAACAAGGACTGAAAATAAAATTCATAAGGTATGAATAATATCTTTTCAAATTACAATGACAACAGCTTCTTGTATATCAGCGTTAGAAGTAAATATTTACACGATGAAATGCCTTTTAAATGATAAGCACTGAGTCAAGGGAAATACAGTTGTGATGCCACGGTACTTTTCCATCGATTCGTGGGCACAAAACCCGAGGAGGAACAACTGACATTAGTTGTAGGTGTTTTCAAGCTTGATTTTTGGCTTGCTTCTTGGCAGGAGGGATTTTCAAAATAAGCTGGTACGTGACAAGGATTTTACTGTTTTGTAAACATACCCTTGCCGGTTAAATTTCAAGACACGATTCTCTAGAGCTCAAACAAACCTGAACACCGCCGTTCAAGAGCCTATTCAATTTACTATTTTCTCAAATGATCAAATGCATCCATGGTTAAGAATTGACCTAGAAAAAGAGTAATTGCAGCGAATGTTCTGGTATTGAAACATTAATTTCAATAGAGAAGGTGGAATAATTCAGAACTTGATGATACAGTCTGATCTTAATTTCGCCATGTTTGAGGAATTACGCAAATACTGTACTAAAACTACAATCCCAAAAGGTGACCAAACCATCATCAGTTTTTCTTCAGACTAGAAATAACGTTTCAACTATTAGCGTGATCTGTGCACTGGGTAGCTATAGTGCTCGATGCCAGCGTCTGAAAGCATGCTATTGATGAATTATGCATTGCTAACCACGCTGGCATAAATTTAAATTGGAAAAGTGCGCTTACAGAAAACATCGAGTAAAATTAATTTAAGTAAAGAACCTGGAGGATCGAAAACTAAGTAAACATTGAATGGATGTCGGTTTTGCAGTTCGCTCAGTGAATCCTGAAGGGGTGTTCTAAGCCAGGTAAGGAACAAACCGTATATGTTATTGGTTGTTTTACTTTCAAACCAGACTTGTTTATCGAATATTTCGACGGTGTGTTTTACAAATCTCCTCCAGTGACACATAGATGAAATACATACCGGGATCAGCGCAATTTTGTCGCGCGGCTAATCAGTATTTATATGTTAGATTTTTTGTAGCATTTTTTGAAAAAACACCAAGATAGCTTCCGAACCTTCCGTAACCCGTATATTGATTCAGTGCTTGGCAAACAGGTTCCACGGAGTACTACGTATCATGTAGCAAGCCCATTTTAAGACCAAGCTAGGGAAACATCACACACCATACCCGGCTTCAGTGTGGTTCTGGAAATAAGAGAAGACAGAAAAGATTGTGTTTTGCCAAAATACGGTCAAATACGGTCAAATACGGTCAAATGTAGCTTGTAGCATTGCAACAGCAAAACAATCATGTTAATTTCATGGGACACTTAATTGGTTCTAACATGAAGCGCTTTTCTCGTACGTCTGATAATGTTTTGCTGGCTTTGGCCAGTGTTACTTTCAATGTCCAGTCAAGCTTAAAACACGAAGCTGAATCACTCAACTAGATTTACCACTTATTTCTATAAGGGTTGTTAACTTGCGACATTACGAGGTGATCAAATTGAAAGAAAAAAAACAGGAATAAAGGATACATTTACTCCCAGGTAATGCGTATCGAAGATTGACTTTCATTTAAATTGTCATTACGATCAGTGAAAATTTTGGTATGGTCATTTTAAAGATATAAAAAAACACCAAAGGAAATCAGACGAGTTAGTTTTGTCTAAAGCCATTATTTTTACTTACAATAGTTTATCGAAATAAGTAGTTACAAAAATATCGATGACAATATATCAAGGAATGTTTGTGCTAAAATCATTGCTACCACCCAGGTGGCGAGAAATCACGTGAACACGGAGCTTGTCTTAGTTTCTCTGCAATGCATGCAGCAACTTTGAAATTGTGTCCTACTTAACTGAGGAAATTTTTTATTGATTTTGCTTTGAACGAACCAGCCAGTCCCTGAACAATCACGATCGTTCAATTAGAACAGTTTTCAAATGAGTGTCGAAAGCAATGTTGTGTTTGCTTTGGTTTTGCTTTACTTCGTTCTGTGATTAGTTAAAAAAGCTCGCGCCACTTTCTCAGCTAATCGGACGCAAAATCAAAACCAATCGTGACTTGCTCGCATGCGTTTTCCCGCGCTTGACACTGCTGACTTGTGTTTGCTTCGATTTCTGATTGGTTTATTTTGTTCTTTGTTCCTTTTGTGATTGGTTTGAGTAATAACGTTGGTTTTGGTTTTAGGACACTTATTTGAAAAGCACTCTATCTCACGAGTTGAAATTTATTGTTAATCTCACAAAATCTTCCTCAACACATACACATCACGAAACAACCTGCCCCAAACATCTGATTGCAAAACATTGCAGCTTTATGCCAAAATCAAAACTTTCCCTACTTTGTGACACACGTTTCCAACAACTCCCTTTCGAAAAAGTAAGCTCTTTAACACTTTAATTCAAGAGGATAAAAGAGTTCCGTGTCATTAATTAATCACTGATAGGGATTAAGAGATCTTAAAACTGTAGTCCTTTCGAATCTCCTCTTACCGAACCTCCACAGCGCAGATGTGTCATTATCACGAAGAGTTCATTTGTTTGGTTCTGGAGACCAAGAAATTCATACTCTGTTTCGTATTTCTTGGTAGTCTCTATATGTTTATGGACATCGCCAATTTTCATTACGTTAACATTATTTTAGAGAATTCACTTGTCACGACAATAATAGTATACAGCTTCTATAACTTGAACAGTCGGGTCCTCCGGTGTTCCAGTGATGTCCCATTTTCAATTATTCGTTCGCTTATTTTCACTCGTTTGGTTTAGCTGCCGACACGTGCAGTGTTAAAACCTCTATAAATAAACCTTTCGATGGTTTGATTTATTAACAAGTCTTAAAATTGCCCGTGGAATTTGTGCTGATCGGAAATTACTTCAGCTCAGAAACTATAGCACAACCAGCTTTGTAAATGATCCCTCCCTGAAAAACAAATAAAACAATTTTTGTAAAACAATAATAATAATTTTCAAGGGTATGATAGGGTCATTAAGTGTGGTAAAACTAACCTTAAAGGGGCATAGTCACGAGTATTTCACAGATTTTTGGTCAAAACTGTGCTAAAATTATCGGTAGCTAACTTTATCCATGCCCAACATTGTCTTTGAACATTTAAAGGAACATATTAACTTA
>Ga0126336_10000659_pt1 | contig 15214 bp, 12 predicted proteins | sample SidCmetagenome_FD_92530 | JGI IMG/M metagenome (GOLD analysis project Ga0126336, IMG submission 92530) | Coral microbial communities from El Islote,Puerto Morelos, Mexico - Siderastrea C C metagenome | ecosystem: Host-associated > Invertebrates > Cnidaria > Coral | place: El Islote,Puerto...
AAAAGAAAGAAAGAAAGAAAGAAAGAAAGAAAGAAAGAAAGAAAGAAAGAAAGAAAGAAAGAAAGAAAGAAAGAAAGAAAGAAAGAAAGAAAGAAAGAAAGGAAGAAAGAAAGAAAGGAGAGGAAAAGAGAAAAGAAGAGAAGAGAAGAGAAGAGAAGAGAAAACTAAAGAAAGTAAAGGAAAAAAGACGAAAAGAAAAGATAGTAAGAGAAGAGGAAAGAAACGGTCATTAAACGGTTGTTTGATGGCAACAGTTTCCCTATCTTGAAAGCAGGAGAAACAAAAAACATCTAAAATATGGGAGAATTAAAAGATAGATTTCGTCAGATTAGGCTAGGAAATGAACGGAAGGGGAACTATTCTCATGTAAAAGCAATCGGATCTGTGTAGTATATAGACCACTTTGGGAAAAAAACGTAAATACTAGGTTTGGATTTTTTAAGCTTAAACTCCTATTTCGCACATTCTGTGCTCTGATGGATATATGTGTGGAAAATTTAGGAAAATTAAAATCACGATGTCGGCAGCTTCGCGGGAGGAAACAAATGAAATGAGAAACATTCCAATGTTAAACAATCGAAGTCTTGCTGTATTACGACGACGTGGAACTGAAAACAGGGAAAGGTTCAGGCAATAAGGAAAAAAATTACAAAGTGAGTGGCAGTGTCAAAGGTAGACGTACGTTCAAATTCACGTTTCGTTTTGTTAAAAGCGATTTAGTAAAAAAGGTGCTTTGATTGTGCTCTATGTACAATTACTTGCATATGAAAACAAATCCCATTTTTTACTGATAATAAGGTGGATATATTTTTCCCATTGCCCGTTTATAAATGCAACGTGCAAATTAACATCAGTTTAGCTTCTTTTTATCCTATCTTTGAGAAGAATTTGGTAGAAAATGTGTTTTTGAGCTAAGGGATGCTTTTGCCAGAAGACCAAAAGGGTACCCATCTTGACGTAAGACGCACTGTTACCTGAAACGCACGAAATGATACCGTTTTCGAAGAGAGAAGTGACGTTACGAGAAGCGCAAAAAAGTGCCTTTAAGGTTTCAAATTTAAATTTACGCCTCCCTGTTTGGCAGTTACAACAGATTTAGCTGGCGCAATTTACCAACTCGCACTACAGGTCTCCCTCACCAAAATGGTTTGCTGTTTAACCCTCGGACGTACAAGGCGGGAGGGGGAGGGGGGGGAAGGGAATGGATGCCACCCCGCATGAGGTTTTTCTTGAATTTTTCCAAGACGATTTTGTAGCTGCATGGATATCCCTCAGACACATTTTGACGCAAGTTTCTGAGAATCGGTCATTATGGTTACGAGACAGTCTGATCGATTGGAATCATTATCAGACATTAAAAAACCAAGTAAACAACGAAATTAAGATCGTGTTCTATTGGGATCAACCGTTTCTGGTTGGTTTGGTTGGTTGAGTTTTTTCGTGCTCTATTGGGAAGAAACCGCTTTCGGTTGGTTTGGTTGTTCAACTTTTTCAACCAGCTCTGAACTTGGTTGAAACGGTTGAAAACGATGGGTAGAGTCCGCTGACTTGTTAGCGATCATCCGTTTTCATGCTTTGCATCATTGTTTTTGTGCGTAAACTGCTCAAATGTACTTGTCGTCACGGTGAAATTGTCAACTAACAACGATGACGCTCTTTTTAAACGACGATTTCAGAACCTTGATATGAGAGAGTTTTCTCGCTTGTTACAACCACAAACATGACCAAAACATGTTGCTAAATTTTCTGGCTCATTGACCGATTCACAATGCGGCAGAATCAATTCTTTTACCATTTCTTGAGAGGCAGCTGAAGCAACAAGTCGGCCTTTCGCCATCTTGCCAACCTTGGCAAAAGAAGTTGAGGAAGTCTGAAAATGACTATGTCCAGTCACAACCGCATGTCAACCAAAAAAGGTTGAAAAAGTGTTCTATTCGGGAACCTTAACTGTTTCAACCAAATCCGGTTTTGGTTGAAATGGTTGATCCCAATAGAGCACGACCTAAGATTGCAAAACAAGATTACTATATTACTGCTTTTGATAAGTTCTCCGGGGACACACGGAAAACGTGGCAAACTATTAATGAATTAATCAAACAGAGCAGTTAGAAACGAAGTTGAGTATTGTGGCCAAAAATCGGAGAACTCGATGAAAGCAACGGAGAATTTTCATTCCATTTTCTCAGAAATTGGCCCAAATCTTAGTAAAGATGTTATAGAGGCTGACGTCAGCTATACCGAATTTATTACCGACACTGACAAAAGATTTCTCTTTTTTGAAACCAGCCCTGCACATGTATATTCGCTTTTATCGCAATTTTCCAGATCAAAGGCAACTGGACCAGACAACATCTCCGCCAAGCTCCTGAAGGAATGCCCCGATTTAATCTGTGAGTCGCTTTCATTGATGTTTAATCAGGCATTGAGAAGAAGTATATTTCTTAATGAATGGAAAAATGCTAGAGTTACCCCTCTCTACAAAAATTCCGGCAAAAGCAATGATCCATCCAACTATCGCCCAATTTCATAGCAAAAGTTTTTGAGCGGATAATCTATGATCAACTGTATGACTATCTTACAAAGAATAATCTTCTTTCCAAACATCAGTCCGGTTCCCGTGCAGTTCACTCGACAGTTACGGCTCTGCTCAAGGCAACAGATAGCTAGGCTTTTGATACTGACCATGGATTAATCAATGCCGTTATTTTTCTCAATTCTTGGCCCGCTATTATTCTTACTCTATATTAATGATTTACCGCAGTGCCCTAATTTTTTCCCATCCTAGAATGTATGCTGACGATAAGAGCATTACTTACGCAGGAAAGGATATAAACGATATTAATGATTGTCTTAACAAAGATTTAAAATCTGTTAATACCTGGTTGTCTTCTTATAGGCTTACATTGAACCTGTCTAAGACCGAATTCTTAGTAATATATAACGTCAAGGCAAAGGCTGGTTTACTTGTCAGACAACCCGTCTCTTACCATAAATAATTTTCCCATTGAACAGGTGTCTTCAACAAAATCTCTCTGTGTATACATTGATGAAAACGTAAGCTAGAATACTCACATTGAAAGTGTTTGTAAGAAAATTTCTTCAGCCTTAGGCTTTAGTAAACGTATTAGAAATGTCGTACCATTCCACACTCTTTTGAACATCTTCCATGGTTTGGTAAAGCCCCAGTTTGACTTTTGCAGCATAGTCTCGCCGAGAAACTTCAGAAGCTGCAAAACCGTGCAGCTCGTATATTGTTGTCCGCCCCTTATGATTCTAATGCTACAGACGGCTGCTCTGAAGACTTGATTGGAAAAACCTAAGGAATCAGAGGCTTTATACAAAAAGAAGCAAAGTGCTTAATTATGCCATATTGTACATGTCTAGCATCAAAATTGTCAATTTTCGCCATTTTTAGATAATTTCTTATTACAAAATTTATGATGGCGCTATCTTAGGTGACAAGCCCCCAACAGTGCCGCAGCCCATAAAATATACCTCACCTTGTAAAGCAGGTCACAGGCTTTTTGCTAATGATGAAATCTTTTTGAAGGATTGTAACATACAAAACCAAGAGTCATCCATCAACCCCTTGCCCGCTTGTGCCACGGTGGGGTGTGACTTTGCTTGTAGGTCCGAGGGTTAAACATGAGATGTTAAAAGAGCAAAAAAAAAAAAAACAGATGCACGTTGGCGACGAAGAAACTATTTTCATACAGCGGAACTCGGGACTTCATCTCCTTTACGCGTCTTTGCTTACAAAGATCTACAAATGCCACCCATTTGCGCCAAGATTAATTCATGGCATCATGTAAGGGGAAAAAAGGTTACTTTCCCACACATGTTGTCGTTATATCTAGAGTCTGCGCGGATACAACAGATTCAGCTAGCTTCAGCAGACAACTGGCGCCTTTTACCAATGCGCACACATATGCATTTTGTAAGTCCAACGTAAGCGATACCTACCTGGGGATCGCGTGAGGATCGCTTAGGGCAGTCAAATCTCGATCTGCCTATATATATATATATATTTCGAAGGTGTCCGCACAGTTGCCTAGCAACAAAACCAAATCGCGACCGCTGACAGTTGCGCACTCTCATGTTTCTTCCCTGCGTACATTTGCGTGCTTGCTGACATGTTTTTAATTCATCGTCTCTGAACAAGTTACTCGACTAATTTCTGATGCAAATGAGGGGCGCGAGAAGAGACAGCAACGCCTGATTTAGCAAGTGGCTGGAAATCCATTCCGGGGGAGATTTACCACTGAAACTGAGCGTGAACGTCGACTTCAAATTCAGCGCGAACGACGAAGGCGAAAGAAGCACGGGTAGTGAACATCGTTTACCGGTAATAGCCTAGCGAAAACTAAAGCCGTCAACAGGACACAAACAGGAGGCTGAAATATCACAGGCCAGAAATCTAAGAACATAGACAACGTAGTTTAAGTTTAGCTTAATAGCACAGCGCTACTACAAAACGAGATTCCCCAACAACGCGAGAATCGATACAAGGTCTTCGAAAGTATTAAACTCAGTCACACCGACTGAATAATGAGAATGAACTCAGCGGCTACAAACAAACTCTTCGAGAAAATGTGTGCTGAAACCGATCAGGACCGGCGACACCGACTAGAAGTGCTTCGACAAAATGATTTTGTTAGAACCAACGAGAGGCGACAAAAAATAGTTACAAGATCATCAAAATACTTTTGCTAGAATACAGTTCCGACGAATGGTAACTGAACAGATTGGCTCAAAATTATTTCTTCTCTCTACCATTATCTTTACTCTTGATGTAGTTATTATCATCATATAATTATTTTTCCAAGTATAATGAAAACCACAGATTACACAAGAGAAATTAATTTATTTCCCAAAATAGCTTTCATTTCCCCCAAACAGCGCATGTTTGTGTATGAGCAGAAAAAAGAATTTAAATTTTAAGTTCAGGGCGTTCCCGAAAAAATATTTGAAAGAAATAATTCATATTGGATCAGTAAGAATTTATAAGAGTTTATGTTTTCCGTTTCGAATATTGACCCTGTTAATAGTTAAAAAATAATATTCACAGTTTGGATAGTAATGCACTTACAAGTATTTCTCTGCTTCTAGCAATTATCACTTAGAGTTTAGTGGGGATTAGTACATTCATGTATGTATTTGATGTGAAACAAAAATTACTGCTTAACATTATTTATTGATAAATTTCATGCTACATATAGTGACCAGCATCACAGCTCTCCTCGCAATGTACAAGCAAGCACCAAGATCATGGGAATTGAGATCCTGATCACCTTCAACATGAGTTGTCTACGTGAAATTTTCTTTACTTCTGAAGGTTTCACATGCTATAATCTACATTCACCTGTTCCCTTAACTAGCTACTCTTGCTTTCCATACCAATTGACCCTTTAAGCCCCTATGTAAACCTACAAACTCTCCTTACTGGTCTTCATACAGTTCTTGTAGTACTAGTGCAGGAAACTTCTTTCTACTGACGTTAACACTATTCATGTTTGATGATCAATTCCTTAATTCTGATGACCTAATTAAAGCATTGCTATTGTTGGGAGGTGCTGGTCTCTGGGGCTTCAAGGGTCAATGTGCATGTATTATTTTATTGTGACAATTATCTAATCCAATTTTTATAGTATGTTGGGGGGAATGAATAAACATGTTACCACATCAATATGAAAGTCTGTGGTTTGTTTGCCATTATTCTATATAAGTCTCATTTCAATTTTTGGGTAAAAACGAATAATTTTTTTAATCCAGCTGTACCAACATTGTATTTTCTGTGCTGCAGCACTCTTCAGCAGTAATAGACTCCTGCTATATGAACCCTTCAAGTGAAATAATGAATTGTTTTAGCTATCGACAATTGTCAATACCCAGTAAATAGAACAAAAACTGTACAACAGCATCTAAAGGAAACTGTCGGGTAATGTTGGAGATAACATGCGTGCAGTTCCAAGGTGGACTTTGAACTGCATTTCTGACCAACCAACTCTCACCCAACCAAAATAAACAGAAACACCACTGTCTTGGACAACAGATCCACAACAATATTATGCATCCTCTCTAGAGAGCAATGTCAGAATGAAGAAAGGTGGTGGTGAGGAAGAAAGGTGGTGGGGGGGGGGGAGCTGAACGTATTTTCCTATCCAGTCGCATACAGCAGTTAGCTCAAATTAAACCTGCAAACTCGTAGCAAGTTCCTATGTATTAGATTTTAAGATGACAGGGGATTGGATGCAAGTTACATCAGGAAGTGACTCTGAACCAGTATGTCGATCTGAACTTCCAATTGGGGACCACTGTGGCCACTCATCCACACCTCCAGTTAAAACGAAATTCTATCCCCTCCCAACCCCCCCACCCCTTGCTCAATTTTGAGGTGCACCTTTGCCCGAGCTTCGCGAGGTTATGCGATTCACGTATTTCTAATAATAATAATAATAATAATAATAATAATAATAGTGAAGCCCGCAAGCGCAGCACCATAGCCAAGCAAATTTGGTAATCTCTCGATCCGAGAAAATTTGTTTGTGACGTCAGCGTACGCCCATACGTCCACCCGTACAGACTCTGGTGGAGGGGAATGGGAGTCCCAAGACAACCGGACGGGGGGTGGAGAATGCCATCTTTTCCAGGCGGGAAATCTCGCAGTGCTTCTAGGCAACCGGCGTTTTTCTTGGCAAGACCATCGTCGCTTTTGAAAGAGAGGTTTCTTTAAAAAGCGAAAAGTTTATTTAGCAAACCGATTGTTCGACAGTACTGAAGTTTTAAATTTCAGAAAAAACATGTAATATCTATAAATGGAAAGAAAAAGTTCAAAAGAATACTGGTGGAAGGCGAAAAGTTCAAGTTACGAAAGCTGCCTTCAAAGGACTTAATCTTTAAATTTGTTTTCCTCACGGCGGGGAGCTTGCCCTGTTCTAAAACACAACCGAGTAAGTGAAGATTCTAATCAGTCGAAAGTACATGATTCGGAGTATTACGGTCAAAGAAATTACATTTTGAAATGGAAGTTTAATTTATGTCATTAGAAATGTGTCATTTACTTTTCACTTTAAAAAATTATCAGAAAACGCACTCAGATTTGTGATAGATGTAGTCTTGAATATTTTGCCAGGCTCAGCCGATTTCACTCGCGTGGACGGAACCCACCATGCTGGAAGTGTAACGCGAATTGCACGCGTAAGGTTCGACCACTCAATTTTGATCAAATTTTCGATTTCCTTCAAACTTTCTGTACGAAGCAAGGTTGATATAGGACTAACGAAAATACATTTTGCTTGTTGGTAATCATCATTATACCCGAGATTTTGAGGCAAATGTTGTTGACGCCCGGAGGCCCCAAAATCGCCCTTTCGTCGAGTCGAAATTAGCCAATTTTGGGAAGTCTGCTGCCGACCGCATATTTATCCAAAACATCTAACTTTTATATCAGTAATACATACGTCATCTTACTTTAGTAATATGGTGGAAACAGTTCAAATTATCAGGACTTGTTTAAACGAGAGAGTCTCAAACTGGCCAATGTTAACGGTATCAGCAAGAAGCGGGTCAAGTGATAAGACAAAAACAAACGTTCCACTAAATTCTGACTTACTCTGACAATCTTTTGTATTTTTCTACAGAGTATTAGGATAGTGTCCTTAAACTACTTAATCATATTTCGTGGACCTCTAACATGTGAACAGATACAATTGCAACAATTTTGGAGAAATCCGTTATTTGGCAAGAACTGAAATGAGACCGATTGTGACAACGAGCGTACAAATTTTGAATTCTTTGCCTTGTTCACGGCTGAATATAGGCAACCACCATAATTAAAAGGGTAAAAATTAAAACCATACGTTAAAAGTTGTCCAGATTTACTTCTTGGGCTGTTTTTTAACGGCTAACCGGCTGCAAATTCTATGGTTCTGCAACGGATTCCGTCAATTTCGTGGTCTTCTTTCGTTCGCTTACAGGCGGCGACCTCGTGAGTTAAAAGCCTGAAGAACTCCATTATGTTGCCTGAAGACAGTGACCAAATTCATTGTCAGAATCTGCTGGTTAAGGAAACGCCAGTGACAAGTAAAAGAACGAAGACAAACTGGGAAATGACACCTGAAAAATACTACGCTGTCCATCTTGTTTCAAGTGTATTACTGCTGACCGCAACAACACATTTCGCATCGTGTTTACGCGCCAGAATTAATTTATTTTCGTCTGCGCGCGCTAAAACAGAAAGGGAATCACCGTCGTTCTTCAGTTTCCGTAAAAACATTCGCTGTTAGGCTTCAAAAGCTATTCTACAAAGTACCACAGTAAGCTGGCCTTATCTCAAGTCGGCGAGAATTGCTGAATTAGGTCAGATTTTTCCAGTTCTCGGAGGTCAGTGAGAAGATTGACTCCCGGTGGACTGCAGTCGTCGTATCAGGAAGACGTCTTCGAACGTACACAGGGACATTTTAAGCATTCCCCGTGCGATTACCGTAAGTTTAAAGAGCCTTTTTCTTATTTTCACGTCGGTTTTAAAACAAAGGCGACAGTTGTTTCTTTCATCCATCCAGGTTCAACGTGTTTGTAATACGCCGTGGATAATGTATTTCTTGGCCATCCAATTGAGAATTTTTTTCAGAAAGGTTTTTTAATATGATCGACAGTCACAAAGGTTAAGAATGGTGAGGACACCAGGTAAGTCTAAGCAGTTTTATTTTACCGCTATTGCACAGAATCTCTCAGCTCTATAACATGCGTGGCTGGCGTATTATTATCCGGGCATCAATTACACAGTCCGCACAAAGGCAAAGTTTAAATGGCGAAGCCACGCAAATGATGTGAAAAAGACTATCGGCTAGCTATAGCTTCACTGGTTATATCAATTTGTGCAACCTGGATTCGAGCTACTGGTAACCGGAATTCGATTTTGCCAAGATTGCTTTATCTTTTAAAATGCAGTTGATTCTGTGAGCTGAGATCTCGGCAAAATGAGTTCTCCCTGTCAACCAGACTGCGTTGGAGCGACAGTTTGTGTCTGCACCAGGTCATAGTTACTACAAGTGTAACACGACCAAAACGAGCGTGGCCCTCCCTATTGGGGCTTAGTTTTACTGGTGTCCAGTGTCGACCGTGGTCAAACGGGACTATCGTGATCCTCACGGATCCATGGCGGCCTTAATTTTGAGACGCTGTTATGATTTTGTACAGTGGCTAATTCTTTGGGAACACGAGGAATGTGCAACTGGTTTTGAGACAATCATTTGGATGTCATCCTTTTATCAAGTGGCTTTTATCAAGTCAGAATGGGATACCGAACTATATTTGTGCGTAAATTCGAGCAAATTCTGAAACGTGTCGAGTGGTGAAAGTGGCTAAATCGGGCCAAATGACTCCTTCCTTGTCATTGTATTATACACATGTACTAATACACAGTAAAGTAAATGGACCTAAAATTGCTCAAAATGCGTTGTAAGGATAGCAAACAACACCACGTAATGTTTCATGAACTTTATTCAGTTAGTTCACTGTTATGTATTGCTCAAAATGTTCGCTTCGAAATCCCATACAAAGTCTTATACAGTTCTTATATTTTGAAACGCCATTTTTAATGATATTCAAATATTATGCTTGGACCTCCTATGGTTGTCACAATCGGTCTCATTTATCCAAAATTGGTGCAATTGTATCTCTTCACATGCTAGAGGTCCACGAAATATGATTAAGCAATTTAAGGACACTATCATAGTACTCTTTAGAAAAATTCAAAAGCTTTTCAGAAAAGGTCAGAATTTTGTGAAACGCTTGTTTTTGTCTTACCACTTGACCCGCTTCTTGTTGATACCGTTAACATTGGCCAGTCTGAGACTCTCTCGTTTAAACAAGTGTCGACAATTTGAACTGTTTCCACCATCTTTCTAAAGTATCCTGATGTATGTGTTGCTGGTATAAAAGCTAGATTTTTTGGATATAAATTTCGCTAATTTCGACTCGACGAAAGGGCGATTTTGGGGGCTCCGGGTGTCAACAACATTTGCCTCAAAAGCTCGGGTATACTGAAGATTACCAGCAAACGAAATGTATTTTCATTAGTCCTATATCGACCTTGTTTTGTACAGAAAGTTTGAAGGAAATCGAAAATTTGATCAAAATTGAGTGGCCGATTCTTACGCAGACAGCCACCTAAGTATAAATTTACGGGTTTTCGAATAAGCTTTTTCAAAAATGGTTTCTCTGTCCATTACTTTGTGTTTGTTTATTCATAACAGTAGATCAAAACACAGTCGCAAGTCAGCAGCACAAGCATCACTTCAGTGAGATTACGGCGAATAATTGCTTTCAATTTCGACTGTCGGGTCCATCTCTTTGTGCAATTGTCGATTTTCTTGTCCTAGAAGTTTTCAATAGTAATGTTCTTTTAAGCGAAGCAGTTGCGGTTTAAAGCTGTTTTATCCGCAAATCTTCCGAAAACAGTTTTGTACGTTCCTTAAAGCGCCTAACTTTATATAGGCTTACTTCACATCCGCAAAACTTATGCCATAATTTGAAGCGTATTTTTGGTGTTTGTTTGTTTTCAATCTTGGTGGTCTCTAGTTAGAGAACGAAATAAATGTTATTTAAGAAACTATAAGCGAAACAGTTGTCGGTTTAAACCTATTTTATCCGAAAAGCTTCCAAAAACAGTTCTGTGCATTTCTAAAAGCGCCCTAATTTTAAGCAATTCGTAGCCGCAAGACTTATGCCATAGAGTTAAGCATGTCTGGTGTTCTTTTCTTAAATCTCGATGGTCTCAAGTTAGAGAACAAAATATAAAAAACACTTAAGTAACTATAAGGGAAGCAGTTTTGGTTTAAAGCTATTTTATTCGGTATGTAATGTGTGTTCCTCAAAGTGCTCGAATTTCTTCGCGGCCGCTAAAACCTACGCGACATTTCTTCGATAATTTTATTATAGGTGTTTGGAAGTTCCCCAAATAATTTCTTTCGGGTAATCCCAGTAAAAGCCGGTGAAATGCCAGTATAAATTTTTGACTAGACTAATTTAAGTGGCAGTTCGTGTTATCTGTAAACATCCGAACGCAAAGAAGATAACCCATTTACTTCAGAATAAGATAGATTTTGTTGTTGCAAATGAGCGCCTTCTCAAGTTCATTCGAGCGAACAGCCAAAGGAAGTTTGACAAGTCTTGACAGTTAATTAATGACAGGATATGAAAACATTGCAAAAACCAAGCAAGACGGCTCGTGAGTAAAATATGGGTTCAATTTGATGCCCCAAAAAAATCAAGCTGTGCTTAGCCTCTAGAATGACCTTTCGAACTTGGTTTTACAGAACAGTTCCCCAAAATGTTGAAGGACAATTCGGACTACTTTTGGCCTTTTTGAGAAACGCTTTTCGAAAACGAGCGAGCCAAAACAATCCCAACACATATTTCGGATCGAAAAGTTTACAGGATTATGTTTGAGAAACGAACACCAGTTTATTCCTTGTTGGCTTCACTTGGCTAAATCTATATATTAACCCTATTTCGCCTGGGCTTTTTTTTAGTTTCTGAGCCATGGGGGGGGGGGCTATTGATATCGAAAAGTATTAAATCTATTGCGATGAAACTTGGCACGTTTTAGCACGTCATTACCTTAACAGAAAAAGGCTTATAACGTGTCAATTATGACGTGTCATGAAATCACAATGACGTCACAATCCAGTCATTTGAATTTGAGGCCGCCATCTCGAATCCCGAGCCTGTAGTGATACAGCTGAAAATGACGTCATCGAAAAATATATGATTTTGTTCTAAGAAACATACTTAAAAAGGAGCACACAAAAGTAAAGGATTATCTTCTTCCTACAAACGGAGGGGAAAAACTGAGACCGAAAAAGACAGAAAATGGCCAAAATACACTTCTGAGTAGACGGTTGCTATTGAAACATTAATCATCATAGACACGTCATTGACACAGGGATTTTTTCGGATAAATTTTAGGAAAAGTCACGCGATTTGGTGATTATTCGTGTAGCCTTTTTAAAGTTGTAATTTGTTAAAGTCAGCGCGGGCACATGTGCCCCCCTCCCTCCCCCCAAGGCTAAATAGGGTTAATAATAATAATACCAAAACATGCAGACCGAAACGGTGTCAGTTGTCATTGCAGCACTCGGAGTCACTAAGAAAAGGGATGGATAAATACGTTGAGAGGATCCCAGGCTCAGTCAACATCAATGACCTTCAAACAATTTTTCTTCTAGGAACAGCCCACATTTTGAGGAAAGTTCTTTCATTAAAGTGAACTCTTTGGTACCCTAGGACCATGGTTTGGCCCCGGTGCTTTAGAGGCGAAAAGCATAAGGACATAAAAGACATAATAATAATAATAATAATAATAATAATAATAATAATAATAATAGTCATAATAATAATGATAATTAATAATAATAATAGTAATAATAATAATAATAATGGCGGCGAGTAGTGTGGACGTGCTTTAGTCAGTTCCGATAAAGTTCGTTTTCACTGAAAGCAGGCCAGGTTTAGAGCACCAGAGCATATTCGGATAACTGTCTACGATACTTTGCAGCTTGTCAAGCAGTTTTGCGACACGATTTGATGTCTCTCAACGGGAGTTTTAGCCGATTTAGTTTGTTTGTTTTTCGTGTGTTATTTGTGACATGACAGAGAGACGTCAACAACAGGCAACCAGAAGGATTAAGTGGAGCGAGAAGATGAACAGCGACCTCTTGGACTGCACGAAGAGAGCCCAGCAACTGGTGAAATCAGACAATCTGCCTCTCTTGGAAAACGGGAGAAAGATGGGTTACAAGCGTGTAATGAAGTATCTATGGGAGGAAAAAGGTTACGGACATTTGGCTTTGACGAGTCAAAATCTACGAGATCAGGCCGCCAGTTTAGAGAAGACCCTGGGTAATGTAGAGGATACAATGAGTGCGGGAATTAGGACAAGAGAGGGACGGGAGAATGAGGAAAGCATATCGGATAAGCTGGATAATAATATTAGCAGACCCCGAAATGATAATTCACGAGTCTTGCAAGAAGATTTGGATTTGCATACGGAAGACGGAGCAAGCCCCGAGGGAGGAACTGGTACCATTAGCCAAGAGGAACGTGCCTTGTTGGAATTATCAATTACCATCCTTAAGGCCAGATTAACACCCTTAAAGAAAAGATTAATGAAAAGCCAACAAAGCGTGATATTGAGAACATTAATCAAGCGTTAACGGAGCTAATGAAGCAGCAGAATGTATTCCCCATGGACAATCCATTTAGTTATCATTGGATTGCAAACTGCGTGCTGTACTCTGTAGTTATAGCTTTTCTTTTGAACAAAGGATGGACAAAGCTGGGCCCCAAAAGACCATGGGGGTGTGACAGTAAACAACAAAAGGGGAAACGTGTGTACGAGGAAAAAGCGAGTGAGCTTAGAAAGATCTCGATCGCCACAGCGGAAGTGGAACGCTTGAAGGAAAATCGAAAGCTCACAAGAGAGGGAAAAGGAACAGAGCGATTTTGCGGGCGGAATGCCGTACGATATCCGTGTCTTCCCTTGTTGGATATATGGAGAGGCAGAAATCGCTACTTAGGAAGCTGAAGAGAGGCTTTGTTAGAGGGAAAAGGCAAGAGGAGGTGCGGATGATCAATCGGCAATTCAAGGTTGATGCTAGCCGTGTGTACGCAGACATGAGAGAGGTATTGGTTAAAGACAAAGAGAGCGATCGTCCTAAGTACACAGTTACTAGGAAGAACGGCACGGACGGGGAGGAGATGTTTAACAATATCGAGGAAGCGAGTATTTTTTGGAAGAGCTTGTGGGAGGGGAATGATACTAGAAACGGGCACGCGGAATGGTTCACTTAACTAAGAACTGTCATTAATAAGCGCGTGCCTCCTCCGACAGAGGAGGCTTGGGTTCTAGATACAAGTAGCGCCGTGAAAGTACTAGGACGCAAAAAGAACTGGAGTGCACTTGGACCAGATCGCCTCGCCAATTTCTGGTGGAAGCGTGCTTACGCCCTACATGAAGGCGTAGTATCGTCTTTTCAAGCGATCTCTGAGTATGAAGAAGATTTTCCAACCTGGTTTTCTGAAGGGAAGGCATCACTGATTCCGAAGACCGGGGAGTTTACTAGCGACAACCAGCGCCCCATCACTTGTTTAAACACAATGTATAAATGGGTCACATCTTGCTTAATGGTCCCAACAGACAAGCATCTAGACGAATATGACTTGATGGAGGGTGCGCAGAGGGGTGCGCGTGCGGGATGCAGTGGTACGGTAGACAACTTATTGATTGATAGAACGGTGGCTTTGGACTGTCCCAGGAGGAGGCGCAATTTAAGCATGGCATGGACTACTATCAAGAAGGCATATGATTCAGTGGATCATGGCTGGTTAAGTGGGGTATTGATGCTTCACAGGTTTCCTGTCTGGTTGTGTAGGGTCATCGGTAAGCTATGTAAGAGTTGGAATACGAAAGTCATGGTTAACACAAGGAAAGGGTGGGAAACCTCTGAACCGATATTTAGGTTCAACAAGGGGTTGCCCCAAGGAGATGTACTATGTCCAAGACTGTTCACAATATGCTTGAACCCAGTAGCCTGGAAGATCAGTGCTACCGAGGGATACAGATTGTCCAAACCCATCAATTTTAAGGTTACAGATCTCCTATACATTGATGACCTCAAGATTTTCGCTGCATCTGAAAGCAAACTCAGCCGGGTCATGAAGATGGTCAAGGCAGCTATGGAGGATGTGGGGCTCGAGTGGAACCCCAAGAAGTGCGTGGTGGTTCACGTGAGAAGGGGGATGCAAGTGAGAGACGATGCTGGGGTGAGACCGGATGAGGCGGCCAGGATACCAAGTCTTGAGGACGGGAAGCAGTACAAATTCCTGGGAGTACTCGAAAGTGTGATGCAGGAGGATAAACTTGTCTAAGAGCGTGCAGCCAAGGAGTACCTCCGACGGATGTCTATCATTTGGACAAGTCCTCAGACGGACCACAATCGTGTGATCGCGTCAAACCAGCTTGCATTGCCAGTGCTGGGTTACCTTATGTGGACGCAACAGTGGCTGATAACGGATCTGCAGCAGATCGACAGTTCGAAAGATTGTTGTTGAGAACGGAGGAAGGCACCCCTGTGGCTCGAATGCGCTGTTATATCTACCTAGAAGCAAGGGGGGCAGAGGCCTACGTTCGGTTGAGATGGAATATAAAGCC
>Ga0126336_10000660_pt1 | contig 15213 bp, 13 predicted proteins | sample SidCmetagenome_FD_92530 | JGI IMG/M metagenome (GOLD analysis project Ga0126336, IMG submission 92530) | Coral microbial communities from El Islote,Puerto Morelos, Mexico - Siderastrea C C metagenome | ecosystem: Host-associated > Invertebrates > Cnidaria > Coral | place: El Islote,Puerto...
GATATTTGTAAGGCCGGTTTCCAGTGACCCACCCCTGGAAGGGCACAGAAAAACTTAGTGGCCCAACCGCCCCCCACCCTTCCCCCAACCAAAACCAGTAGTGTGGATAGGTAAGTAGGCAGCATTGGCTTACCACTTTTTAAAGTCACTTTAGTCTCTATTTTACCAGAGATCATACATCTCATTGAACAAGCTAAAAACACCACCAAACTATCAAGTTTATGGCTAAAGTATCTGAAACAGAAACAAACTCCTTGGACGTTACTGTTTACAAAGGTGAAAGATTTAAAACTGAGTCCATGCTAGATGTATGCACCCACTTCAAGCCCACTGAAACATTTTAGTACACCCATTTTTCAACCTGCCATCCATCAGGCCCCAGTTGTTCAAAAGGTGGATAGTGCTATCCACCGGATAAATCTCTATTCAGTGGATAATGCAATTGATTTCCTTAATACTTATCCACTGGATAGTGATTTATCCGGTGGATAGCGCTATCCAACTTTTGAACAACTGGGGCCAGGAGTAAAAAGAAGCTTCATCAAAGGTGAGGCTCTAAGGCTACTCAGAACTAACTCTTCTGAAACAATATGTGAAGAGAGCATCACAAACTTCAACCAGAGAACTTTATTCAAACAACCTTCTCAGAAGTTACTTTTGAAGACCGAAATCAAGCCCGCCAACAAAAACAAAACTAGAAAATCTTGCCCTTTGTAATGCAATATCACCAGCAGTGCCTAGCTTAAAACCAATACTCATCAACAGCTTGCATTTCATAACACAGCAACCATTGCTTAACAACATTTTCAAAGAACCGCTGCTAACATCATACAAAAGAGGGCATTCCCTTGAAGGAATACTCTTGAGAGTAAAACTAAAAATAAGTTAAAACACGCACGGAGGAGTCACGCAGGCCCATAACTCTTTTAAACACTGCAGTTATAACAATTTTAAAAGGCTGAATCATGTGTGGGAGTCGTGCAGGCCATAGCCTGCAAGCAGGCTTACTTAGTGTGTTATTCGCGCGAGTATCTTAGCGGCGGAAGTCAGTGAGCGAAGGTGCTGGCGAGAAGAATGGGGTGAGGAAAAGTGAGCCTGCACGAAAGCCGTTGAATTTTGAATTCTGCCCCTGTGAGACTGTCAAGGTATCAAATATCTAACCAATACAAGTGAAGCAAAATGTAAACAAACACGACAGCAAATTCTCACACTTGAGATGATCGAGTTCTTTATGAATGTGCTGGAATATAGCGCAAAAGAAAATTATAAACACAGTTGACAATTTTTGCTGCATTTATATTAGACTTGCCACAAGTCGACCTCACGAGTTTCGCAGCACAAAAGCCGTAAAACGAGCAGAGCGAGCTTTTTAGGCTGCGAAGCGGCCAAGCAAGCGACAAAGTCGCGCACCATATGAAATGGGACGAAGGACTTTTTCAAAAGTCTACTTTTAAATGTGTTCTATTCGAAAAAATCAGTATAGAAGTTAAAAATGTCGAACTCCAGGGACATGAAGCTTGCAATTACAAAGAGTATCGAGCTGCTACCACAGAAGACTTCACCCTTACATTATGCGTTGCAAACATCTGTAACCAGGAACAAGCGATACCATCTTCCCAAAATAACAAATAACCGAACTTGGTGTCATTACGGAGATACCAAGATTAGAGAGGCTTGAAAACTACTACGCACTAAAACCAGGCTGCAATAACCGAAACAAATGTGGCTGATATTCCGAAAAATTACACAAAACCGCAATTGCTAACCAGACGCAATCAGCCAAGTCACATTAAGAAATTGAATCGATTGAAAAACCAATAGACTGCGAGTAGTTGTCCTATTTTCCTTCTCACTAAAAGAGACTGCTCACAGTCTAAGAAACCGAGAAAGGTGACAAACAATAACACCCCCGTGCTTGTCATTTGTCACAATAATGGAGTCTGTCATTGTGTGTCATTTCAAACCAGTCAGAATGCTGTGTTCATGGATGAATGCGGAGAATTCAAAATTCAATGGCTATAGTGCAGGCTCACTTTTGGTCGCCCCATTCTTCTTGCCGGCTTGCTTTGCTTACCAACTTCCGCCGCCAACTTCCACACCAAGTGAGCCTGCTCGCAGGCTATGCAGGCCCATCACCGTTTTTAACAAAATGATAGTACATTGAGTAGTACACTTGTCAATATAAAATGTAAATTCCTGTTGTCATAATTATAAAGTTAGGTTACCTGGATACCTAGAGAGTTGTCGTTAAGACAATTGTGAGACATGAATAATTTAACCATGATCCACCCCTAATGCAGTGCATTATTTTTTCTGGCCCACCCTTTTTGACGTGTTGAAAAATAGTGACCCACCCCCAATTTTTCATAGCCCACTCCCCCCCCCCCCCTCTACTTTATGACCGGCCCCTTAGTTATAAACTTCTGCTTGAATTGGTTAGTGCGCCATATACCGGTACCAAGTCCCTAGTTAGGTCGCAAAGAACACAATTATGGAATGACAACAATATAACTTGGTATGGAACAACATCACAATTTGCTTAGGGGCAGTCAGCATATTCACAAGTTCTTGCTTAACATCCACTGGACGTTTAGAGGGGGAAGGGGTTAGGGACAGTCAAGATTTGGACGTTAGATTGGGGAATCTAAGACAAAACCAAAATAACATGTTAAAAAGCACATTTTACTCATCTTGATAACAGAACATGAAGAGAAAAATGTCAGTAGTAGGAAATGAGAACAAACTCTGTGCCACTGTGATTTATGTAGATTGTCACTTATAAAGATTGCACAGAAGTAATATGGTTGGCAAAGATTTTACGAAACCAACAGAAGTGTACTGTCTGCATATAGGATAGCATAAAATAAAGCATCAGTGATTAATCCAAAAAGTTCCAACAGAATTCAAACTTTCTCAATCATTAAAGCCATTCAGGCCGTCTTTTCTATTCAGAATTCATCCCAGTTGCAATAAAAATGCATTCCTTTATCATCCTTTTAAATTCAGTCGTGGCAACTAAATTCATTGTTCTAGAAAAACATGGGAGTGTGAAATTCCATGTGGACATTGAAGAGGAGGGGGGAGGGGATCTCACCTAAACATCCAGTGGATGTTAAGTGGGGAACTTGTGAATATGTCGACGGTCCCTTAATAATAGTAATAGCAATAATAATAATAATAATAATAATAACAATAATAATAACAATAATAATAATAAGCAAATATTTTAACAGGATAACCCTTCAGTGCAAGGGCTTCCCTAGAGTTTCTACAAAAGTGACTAAACGAACTGGCAAGAGTCACAAAAGAAACCCTAGTTCTGTTTTCTTGCAATCTTTGTTTCTGAGATTTGCTAGGAAGGTTGGCAACACAATTACCCTAATTTTTCAGTTTTTGCTTCTTGGGCATAGGCCGTTGTCGTGGCAACAAAACATCTAGAGAATCACGGGTATTTACCATTAATTCATCTTTATTCTTTAATATTTTGATTTTCCCTCGGTGAAATTTTTTTGAAATTTCCTACGTTGTGAAAAAGATTTTTACTAACATTTTGCAGGGGAAAAAATATGGGGTCGTTCAGACGGTTTCGCCGATAACACGTGATTGCTAATTTTTAATCATTAAACCGTGAAAGGTAGCGTATCTCAAAATGTGCAAAATTTAAAAAAATTCACTGACGGAAACGTATGAAATTTCACTGTTAACATTGTTTTTTTGGCTATGCTGACATCATAAAATGTCAGGAAAAACTTACAATTTTATGTGAGTGCATGCAGATTACTACAGTTCACATCATGAGGGCTCGTACAGTCATAAAACTATAGGGAGCCACCTTAAGTTTGCTGTGAGTGGGATGGCTAGTGCGGCTGAATGGCCTTAATGGGAAGATGCTAGTGGGAGTCTATACTCCTAACAGGTTCAACCTTGCTGGACAGGCTATTGAGAAAGAGTCCTGACTAAACTCAGTCTCCTGGCCCTCCAGGTCAGGGGTTGGCATAGGGCTGACAACCTCACCCTGTTAAAAATGTATTGTCCACAGAAGCAGGAGAGAGACCATTGGTTTACCGATGCAGCAGGGATCTCAGACTCCACGCAGACTAGGATGACTGGCAACAGTGAAAGCCGAAAGGAGGCTGCTGTGACGACGAGAGCGCTGAGCACTGAGCACTAAAACTTAAAGACTGAAATCAGTTCTGGAATGTTAGAACAGTGTTCAGCACTAGCAAGCTGGCACAAGTCACCAAGGAGATGAGGGAGAACAAGCTTTATATTCTTGGAATTAGTGAGTGTAGGTGGACTGGATTTGGCTCACTAAGCATACAGACTGCTAAGACTGCTAACCTAAAGACAGTCTTGTTCTCTGGTCCAGATGACAATCTACATCAACAGGGCGTGGCAAGTGTGCTTAAGAAAGGCTTCAAGAAAGCTCTCCTTGAGTGGAAGCCTGTTAACAAGCGGATGATCAGAGCATAGTTCAACGGTAAACAGGTTAAAATGACCGTAATACATTGCTATTCTCTGACCAATGATGCTGATCCTGAGCTTGAAGGCATCTCCTACAAAGACCTTCAAGCTGAAGTTGAAAGAATCCCTACACAGGATCTCCTCATTGTGATGGGAGACCTAGATGCTATGATAGAGAGTGACAACACCAGTAATGAGAGGGTGATGGGAAAGCATGGCTATGACAGAATGAATGAAAATGGTGAGTGGCTTATGGACTTCTGTGGTATTAACAACTTAGCCATGGGAGGCTCTTTGTTCCCTCAAAAGTACATTCAAAAGATCACATGGATCTCCCTCAGTGGACGAGAGAATTATGTCGCAAATTGACCATCTTATGATAAATGGCAAGTGGAGGCATTCCTTGCAAGACGTGCATGTGAGGAAAGGAGCTGATGTTGGTAGTGACCATCATCTTGTCACTGCCATGGTTAAACTGAAGTTGCAGCGTATATATCAGACTTCTAGATGCCAGAGATGCTTCGATGTGGCAAAGTTAAAAAACCCTGCTTAAAGGAACATTATTGAATGGTGCACAGAGTGGCATAAAGGGCTTTATGTCAGTTTTGTTGATTTCCAGAAAGCATTTGAAAGCGTGCATAACGATAGTCTGTGGATGTACATGTACATACTGTGCATGTTTGGCATTCCCTCACTCATTGTAGCTGTCATAAAGCATTCCTACACTGACTTTTCCCGTTCAGTTGGAAGTTCAGATTTAACCCACTGACACCCGGCAAGCTTCAAAAAAATGGCACTTTCAAGCACCAAATGGCCTTTTTTGTCCTATTTGATCCAATTTTGTCCAATCCTCATGCTAAGTGCTTTCTAGCATGAACCGTTGGCATTTCTTTCGGTTTCAGGACGTTTTCGAGCATTTTGAGTTCGGGCATGCGCACAATTCAAAATTCTGAGATAGTTTTGTAACGCGAAAAACTGCCCCGTCTATGGCTCTCCGAGATTTAGCACGCAATCCCGTTGCTTTTGTTCTCATTTCGATTTTCGCTTTTTGTGACCACGGTTTTTGGTGATGAGAAAAGATTGGCCTCAAAGCTCATTTGAAAAGGAAATGTAAAGGCCATGATTTTCTTGTGTTTTTGAGGTAAAAGTTGCTTGGTTTTCTGGCTGTTACTCAGGCTTACTTGATCCGGTCATTGTCGTTCAGGCATCATTTACAAGATCTTTTTGTGTTGCATCAACTGGCTATCAAAGCTTTTCGGGACACTTAAACTGATGACGTCACAAGTGGAACAAGATGCCTGCTCATTCATGGGGGCATACGGGCGTCAGTGGGTTAAGCTTTCTTGTCAAGTCAGGGGTTAGGTAGGGATGCGTCATGTCAGGCCTACTGTTTAACATTGTCATCAACTGGGTTCTATGCAGAACAAGAGAGGGAAGGAGAAGGGGAATACATTGGATACTGACATCTGTTTTAGAAGACCTAGATTATGCAGATGATGTTGTTTTGTTGTCACATCTCCCCTTGATATGCAAGTTGGACTAAACATCAACACTCAAAAGACAGAGGTGATGGCAGCAAACACCACTGCACCACTGCTACAGTTGGACAACAACAACTTACTGCCACACAGTCCTTCACTTATTTGGGAAGTAAGGTTTGCCATGACAGTGGAGCAAATCTGGATATTAGAAAAAGGATCAGCAAAGCCAGGGCCCCCCTTTATACAGTTATGGTCTGTGTGGAGATGTGGAAAGTATAGTAGGCCCACAAAGGTTTAGATCTACCAGTCCTGCATACTCTATGTGCTACGTTATGGCTCAGAGTGCTGGAGGATGATGGTGGCTGATCTTAAGAAGTTGTAAACCTTCCATACATTACCTGCCTCAGAAAAATCACTGGCATCTTCTGGCCTAGAAAAGTTTCAAATGCAGACCTTTTCAAGCTGACAGAGCAGGAGGATATCAGCTTCACGCTTCTGAGATGGAGATGGCAGTGGATTGGTCATATCCTTCGAAGCGACATTGGTGATATTGCCAGGGTTGCCCTACATTGGACCTCTGAGGGCAAACAAGAACAGGGCCATCCCAAGTCCACGTGGAGAGGAACAGTGCAGTCTGAAGTGAAGCTGCTGAATCTGAACTGAGGGAAGCTGCGATTAGCTCACAAAAGACCGCAACAAATGGAAGGATCTTGTTTCTGCCCTATGCACCACTTGGCACAAAGGACAGTAATGAAGATGGAGAGCTGCAATTGTACAAACACAAGAAGGCCTTCTGTCATACCTTAATAATAATAATAATAATGATAATAATAATAATAACAATAATAATAACAACAACAACAACAACTTTATTTCATGAGGGTAAAAACACATTACAGTTAAAAACTGACGAACCTGTGGCCCTCTATGAAAATGTTACATAATATATTTGAAAAAAATGAAAGAAAATGCTAAATAAAGGGTAAACTACATATAAAAGGCAAGAAAAAGAGATGAATATATTAAGGACTAGTTTACAGTAGAATGGTGTAGGTCAGCATTCATGGCGCCAAAGTGACTTGTATAAACTGTCATAAATGATTTAACATTAGGCAGTCTTTCAGTTTAACTGGTAGTGAGTTCCAGAGTTAAACAACTTTGGCGATAAAAGTATGCCCTCCCTCAGTTTTTTTTATTATACCGCGGGCAGTGAAAAGTTTTTCTTGAGTGATGGGTTGCTCTGGTGGAAACAACACTAATCCTAATAAGTTTGGTTTCCAAGTACTCTGGTACCTGCCCCTGAAGCCACTTCATCAGTAGGGAGCATTGATTGACTTTTATTTCTTGGACAAACAGCAGCCAATTTAAGGATTTAACCTTGGCAAACTGATCTTGCCTATTACAAACAAGATATGTGCACATGTAAATTGCTTGTAGTCTGGGGAGTGAAATACATAAATCACCAGCTGTGGCCTTCACGTAGTAATTCCCACAGAAACTCCAGGTTGGCATACCACCTGCCATCCTTTTAATGCCATTGTTTTAGGATGAAAATCAGTAATAGTTCGAAGTAATTTTAAACCACCTTGATGAAATAAAACTAAACAAGACTCAGCTTCAGGAAAATCAGCATTGAGAGATCTGGTGTACAATGTACGGCTGTAGGCACATTATTAGACAGTTTTTGCGAGTGAAACAGAATCTGCATGGTCAATGTACTCCATGTTGTGCTGTTAAACTTTTAGAGAACATGACTCTGTGGTTGCCCTCAGCTCAAAACTCAAGACAGTGAATTTCATATCATGCAAATGTAAATTCTACACAAAAGATGCAGGTTCCTTTGCCATCAAATAAATTGTTGTTTTTTTTTTGTCACGTAGATTGGGTGCTTTCTATACAGAAAACACAGCAGCAACGTCTGTAATTTTTGTGGCTAAGCATCACTTTGCTTGCATTGACTAAAATTCACTCGGAATTGTTTGCTTGCTTTTTCCTAGGTAAAGCTTGCCTTCAGATTTCTGAGAATGGACATAAGTGAATGTGAATTGATTTTAGTGAATGCAAAAGCAAATAGGTCTTTTGAAAATATATGCCATTGAGTGGATTTTTTGGGGGAATGCAATTATTGTAGCCACAACACCGAAAAGTGTAGTAGATTTCAAAACCTCTGGAAAGCCTGTGGTTCATCCTTCTTTTCAAGAATCTTACATTCTTCACTAACACCAAATGGAAAGTATAGTGGCGATCAGTTAATACACAATATTAGTACTCTTTTAAAAAATTTCACACCTTAGTACATCCCACGCATGGACACAGGGTTTGTTGCAAATGGCTCCAGTAAAAAAATCAGACCTGTTGGGCCTTTCATTCACACAGGATGCAATTTTTGGACATCGAAAAAGTCAGGTTCAATTTTGACACTATTCCATCCCCAAATTGTACCGCTTTCATGTATACACTTATGCCAATTTGTTTTGGTACCAGCAACACAATTTAGGCTTGAGTGCTTGTTAAATTTATTATGCTCACTTTACTGGCACTGCCTGCAACCCAGCCATGAGCCCCCTTCACCTGCCACAAGCTAAAACCTGGCACCAGTCACACTGAAAGAAATCCAGTGGAAAGAAGAAATAAAATAAATAAACAAAAAAATGAAATAAGTGGAAACCTAAAATAACAACCAGAGGGATGAGGGGAGGGGAACTACACTGGAAGGCAAGCTGAAATATGAGCTTAACTCCTTCAAGTTGATAAGGTCTGCATTTAAGTTGATTGTTTCAAAAAATTGATTTGTTTCAAACTGATAGCTGGCACAAACACACAAGTAGCCAGTTTATTTTGCTGGCTGTTAGGGACAGCCCTGATACGTGTACGCTAACCTCAGTGCCAGTCAATGGAGGTTGTTTTGTGTTTCCCTTGGCTAAACTGTTCGTCATCACCATAACTTGAGCATGTCATGCAGCTGCAGTATGAGATTCCAAGCATCCCTCTGGACTTGAGAGACAGGGCTCTTGCACAGTTGCTAGGATGGGGACGAATATCCTGTGCTGACCTGTGCACGATGCACCTCTCCGTGTGTTAGCACCCAGAGCACCAACGGCCATGTCGGCAGTTCTGAGTGCCTTAAGTTCAGTGGCCTACATCTGATCCTTAGAGAGGAAGGGTGGAGCCTGTGCAGTTTTCAATTGATGTCTGGTCTTGTGAACTAAAGACAATTAACATCATTATTAGCATTGTTCTGTAGATTTTTTGTAGCTTAAAAGTATTATGAGCATCTTTTTATAGCATTTTAGTAGAAATGTTACTGTTAAGAAACAACAAAGGTGGCAGAAGATAACAACAGATAAATTTGATTCCTTTACAGGTTCTGCCATAGGTATCTACAATTGGGCTGACACGTTTTCTTCCATGTGGGATATGTCACAGTTGCCAGTAAGATACTGGTATGGAGTAGTGGATAGTAAAAAAGGGTTTGAATGGCTTATTTACTGACATGATAAGAGAGATCAGAGAGATCTACCTGGAAAGTCTTTTGACTTTGATTCCTTTGGTTGGGCCAAAATCCATCATTGAAAAAGAAATACACTTGACAAGGCTGGTCTTTGGAAGAGAAATTGTTAGTTGCCACACTAACATTCCGCTGAGTTTGACAAGGAGGGAAAGGAGGGTCTCTTGCAAGAAGTAAATTCAGTGAAAGAGGGTGAAAGGTGAGGATAATGATAACTTCAACTCTCATTATATTTGTGTTATAAATGATATAAAGCAGTAAATAATATAAGACATATAGGAGCGGGAGATCCATATGAGTGTCTTCATATTGAGCCTATAAGAGAGGCATTGTAACTTCCCCTACGGATGGGATCACAATAGCAATGAACCTTATCACTACTCTGATACAATCACGTTTGTGTCATACAGTCCATCTGCATTGGCATTGAAAGAGGTACCGTCGTATGAGTTGAACACTGTGCTTTGACTGCTTATTGCCCTCATTAAATAGTCATGATTTTGTTGTTTTGATTGCAATACGACTGAGATGACGAATTGAGGTCAAAAAAGTCAAACAAGGCATGTTGTTCTCACAGTGCATGTAACTATTTCACGATTGCGCTTGTTTTTGGTGAAACACAGCAATGGGGCAAAATGTTTTCTGGAAATTGTCTGAGCAGGAAAGTTCACCAGTTAGAAAGAAAGAGATAAAACTGGCTGTCACAGTGGTCCATGCTGGGTCTATTTTGACTTCCATGGTGGATGGAAAAATAATGGCAACTAAAATTGTTGTGTTGGTGACCTGTGCTCCAACAAGTAGGGTACTTAAATCAGGACAGAGAGTCCAGCGGCGCGTCACCGTATAGGCCACCGTAAGGGAGAAAATGACTGAGCTTTCTTTTGTTGTTTGGGCCACAACAAATTGATGGGATTACCTACATGGCACATTTTAAAAGAAATTCATCTAATAACGACAGGTGTTATAGTAAGAAAGAGCATATGAAATTTAGTTTTCGTGCCAAGTTTAAAAGGAAACATGGGGACGCAATTGGCTGTCGTAAGACGAAAACCGAAGTAATTACCCCAGCCAATAACAAAAAACACAATTTACCCATTGAGCCAATCAGTGCAAGTAAAAGGCGTGAAGCGCGAGAAAACGAGTGCAAATAAAACGCAATAGGACATTTGCACAATAGTGTCATTTGACTACAACTACCAGAATTCATTTCGTTTCTCCTTTCTTATTAAAATTTTGTAACCCCAGTGAGGTTTCCATAACAATGACCCTAATTTGAAAGAAAAAAAAAACAAACAAACTGAAGGATTCTGGTAGCTGTAGTCAAATGAGGCCATCGTGCAAATGCCCTATTGGTTCTGGTTTTACTTCTGCATGATGGATTGAAAAGTGGCGCGAGATTTTTTAACCAATTACAGATCGACGTAAAGCAATACCAAAGCAAACATAACTCAATTGAAAACTGATCTGAGAGCCAAAGTGTCCTAGGCGAAATGTTGGGAATGAATGGAACGTAGTTTAGTTAGGACTTTAGCAGTCATTGCAGGGGAAGAGAAGAGGCATTAAGCGATAACCCAAATAATGGGCTTCATTGAAGATTGCAGAAGTACAGAATATAGTACCAATCATCACCCACGCCTTCACGTCACATTTAATTTCTTTTGATTCAGGAGACAATGAGCAGGAAGAAAGAGGAATTGACACGACCAGGGCCATCATGGAAAGCAACCTTTTGTGGTCACCCAGAACGCATGATTCTAGATTGCAAGAAGAGTCAAGCTCAAGTAAAGGGAAATCTGGTTAGCAGTTAAGATTTGAAAGTTTGCTAGAAACCTTCGACACTTACCAGGCACAGTCGTTCCTAGGGAGCTGCTGGAAAAGGACGTGCATCAGGCTCACTTGGAAAGGATGATTTGTAAGTGGGATTTGAGGCATGTTGACGAGGACAGGGAAAATTGTGTGTTATGACAGCACCGGACAACCAGAATGTCTCTTTCTGTCGCTTTTGTTCTTCTACCTTTGAAAGTAAGACTCTTCCTCAACAGGAAATGGAAAGAGTAAGGTCATATATAGTGTATGATTGAAGCAGAGGCTATGATGGCACAAGGTGAGCTCTGGTCACTGAACGGCAATGGGTGACAACGGAAATAAGACATAATTCTTGAAAACCAGTGTACACTAAAGATTCAGGAGGACAAGAGAAGCAACAATATGTTGGTTAGACCACTAATCTGATAAAAACTAGCCACTGTACAACAAATATGGTGCATGGTGTTAAAGTGAGTGATGATAGTTTCAGTCGTGATTTAATAGGGTGGCATTGGAGGGGGTGTCGTATGCTACTAGAAATCCTGAAATTCCAGATGCCGTAGAAGGTCAGACCTTGCAAACAAAACTTGCCACCATTTCTGTTACTAAATTTAGATACAAAGTCATGCCTTCCAGTGAAGACTTAGAAACAAGGAAACTCCAAAATATCAAAAGGAAACCACAAGCACATATCAAAATATAGTTTGGCTTGTAATAAACTGAAGAGCAAGTTTATAGCCAACAGATATTTTTCATGAAAGAACATATCAGGCTTATGATGTCTTTTAGGTTTATGTTAATATTTTCCTGTAGAATATACGTCACTTAAAATTAATGGCGAGCTGTAATTGGTTTTCAATTAGTGTTCATGAATATTTTGTAGCAACTGTTCGGACTCTTTCTTCGGTAAGGCGAAGCAGATTTGTAAAAAATAGTGGATAGCCAAGATTTTTCAGTACTTCAGTGAAAGCTGCAGTGCCAGTAAAGCTTAAATATTTTAAAAAGTGGTTACTAGGCAGTGGCTAGATATCATGATTTGGCATAAAGAGCATCTTCAAAACGAAATATATCACGCATTGCTGCGTTTTCATTAGCTAAATATTTCGGCAGCAAAATTGAGAATCGCTAAATCGTTTTCCACCAGTATCGGGAATCGAATGGAAGGCTTTGTCCCGTATTTTCATAATTGTAAGAACCTGTAACGTGCATTTATTTTCGTTCTTCTCTACACTCTGATTATTAAGCTTTTATTTCTCGTCATATGTGTTGTGTTCACTTACCTAACGATAAAAATCATAAAACCACAAAGTAACTCGGTATAGCTATACTTTTGGCAATTTGGCGAATACGACAGGCATTTTGGCGAGCGACTCAAGTCCATTTGGTAGAAAAATGTACCGTAACCAGTAAAACTAATACGTACCTTGAACTTAGGGTCGCGATGAGATGCGACACGTTTCAGTGATGTCGCAGTTCCTTCGCCTATGTAGAATTGAAGGCTGGTTTCCATATGATCGCTACGATCGCGACGATCGCTCCCAAAAAAGTTGAGCGGTCGTTGCGACTTTGGTCGCTGAGCAGTTTCCATATAAGCTGGTTTCCATATGACTGTTGTGATCGCTACGATCGCTAAAAAGTGGTTTCCACATAATCGCAACGATTGCTGAACGTTTTTTCCAGCGATCGCAGCGATGGTAGCGATCGTAGTGATAATATGAAACCAGCAATACTCAAACACAGTATTTGGTGAAGAGATGGAATAAACAAGATGCACCCACTCACTTAGCCGTTTAATGCCTAATATACTTCTGTTCGGTGACAAACTATGTAGGATGTCAGGTGGTTTGGCTTTATCAATTCCGGCGTAACAATATCAATCGACCTACGTAAGAATGAGAACTGAAAATAAATATTGATGAAGAACCCCTCAGGTGATGATGAGAGCGGGGAAGCGGGCGGCGCTTCGATGTCAGTAGAAAAGTCAGTAGAAAAGTCAGTACAAAAGGTCTTGATGTTTAAGAGGCTCAGTATCACTACAAGTATTTCCAACAAACTCGAAATGGCCATTGAGACAGAAACGTCAAAAAATCTCAAAAAGACGTGGGGCAGGAAAATCGACAAATGCTCAACAAGTTTTGTTTGCTCAAGCTGTTAATTAGATGGGAAAATCAGGTCATTTTTGAGTTTGAACAAGATAAATGTTCATGTTAACGCCGGACAGGAATATGGAAACATTTTGACTAAACTGGATTTTATTTTAAATAACAACATCTTGAAGGAAATATTTCTAAGTAAATTCAAGACAACAAGTGATTAATAACAAGATTTGTTTTAAAACATTCTGCAGGTTTTGCTTCAAGATGCACGTTGTTTGACACCGTCCTTCTGTTGAGAGTATCGCACCTTCTCGCAGATTGAGGTTTTTCCCCTGTTTGCATTTGGATTATTTTTTAATGTACAGGATATGCCGTAATCACTTCGAAGTTGGTGGGACTGTACACAGTGTACACAACTTTCAGTCTTTGACAGTAAATTTTGTGGTAGCCGTTCAGATCGTTGACTCCGTTTCGGAAAACTATCTTTTCTCCAATAACTCGCGGGAATTTATGAATTGCAACTATCGTGCCGTGAGGTTGGTTGTAACGGTGCGCCGTTGTTGATGAAACTGTGGTAACTATGAGCTTTTTCACCTCCTCCCAAGGTGTATTGCGTAAAAACGACGTTTTGGCGTTTGGATTGTCGCGGTTGTATGATGCTGATGAGAATTCAAGGTCGTCCCAGCCTGGAGTATTGAAATTCTTGGGTATGTGATAAGATGATCTCAAATGCTGCTTCAGTGCCTGTATATCGTTAATCACTGCCATTGTGAAGAAGAATGTTTGGTGTTTCAAAATGAATACAAGAACGAAGCACAACTAAAGTGCGAAGCCTACACACATTAGATGATGACGTATTCCTCCAAACTCGTTCATAAAGGCCCCTGCTACCCTGTCTGCTTAACAGCAGTGGACCGAGGGCTCCTCATTCCTAGGGCCCCTCACCTTCCAGCTTAGCAACGGAGAGGAGTGAGGGTCCGGGAATACTTATACTCTGATCACAGGGTCCATGACTTATGAAAAAAAAAAAATTTCAGCCGAGAATCGAACTCGGGTCTCCTGGCTACTGGTCCACTAACGCCACTGAACTGTAGGATGGACCTTATTTGCGAAGGTCTAAGGAGACTCGCATTTTCTGCAATAAGCACCGCGATACGTTACTTATTCATCAGCCATTCACAGTGCATTTCTCTTTATACAGGAATTTAAAAGTGTTACACGAATGAACATGGACAGGGAAACCTGGAACAGCTAAATGCCTCATCATTTTTGGATCGCCAATAAATTCCCGTTAGAAGGTGATTCACTTTCATCTAGAACTGGGAATTACTTCGGTTCTTATTTATGGAAAAGGTACAAGTAAATTTACCAAATCTTTCTAATTTCTAAGGCATGAAATTTTTGTGGAAGTTCTCTTTTGTGATTTGGCGAATTTGTGTCAGTTCTTGGAACTGCCTTATTGTTGTAGTTATTTTCACGTGACTTAATTTCCGCGATTTTTAAGTTTTGAGTTAAAGAACCGCTAGAAAATGTCGCAAAAAATAACGATGCGAAATTTAAGACTCTGTTATAAGAACGTAGCATCCCTTCAAGACGAATTCTGGACTTTTGAGTTGGAAATAGCCCTATGAATTTATGACGTTAACCAGTTACAACAGAGAAAAGTGGTATTGTAAATGTTGACCTGATTACTATAACATTGTGCTTTGTCGGAAACGAACATCAGGGTTCAAATTAAAATCAGAGCGTTCAGCCTGAATTTCACGGCTTTTTTTCTCACGGCTAATTTTTAGCCGGCTGTCAACAAGAATGAACAAGCACCTATCCCAAGTATGGAATAAAATGTTTACAGGCCAGA
>Ga0126336_10000661_pt1 | contig 15200 bp, 14 predicted proteins | sample SidCmetagenome_FD_92530 | JGI IMG/M metagenome (GOLD analysis project Ga0126336, IMG submission 92530) | Coral microbial communities from El Islote,Puerto Morelos, Mexico - Siderastrea C C metagenome | ecosystem: Host-associated > Invertebrates > Cnidaria > Coral | place: El Islote,Puerto...
CCTTTTCCTTTTCATGATGAACTGTTACAAGTCTTCATTCCAAGAATGTATTACAATTATCGTATTGAAAATCGAGCCTACGAGGAACCAGCCGCCATATTGTTTACTTCAGCTACAAGAAAAAACAAGGCATTCCGCCTCCCCCGGTCGGGTTCTCTTGGGACTCCCCTCACCCTCCCCCAGAGTCTGTACGGACGGACGGACGTATGCTGACGTCAGAACCAGAATTTTTCAGATCAATGGGTTACCAAATTTGCTTACCTATGGTGCTCCGCAAGCTCCGCTAAAAATGCAAAGAAGCGAGTTTACGACAACTTTTTTATTTCTATGAAAGTTTTCAATACCAAGAGAAATTCTCAATACCAAGGGAAATGCAGCCATTCAGAACTGGTAAACAGCCTATCAAGTGTCAGAACATAGACTGCATAAATTAAACTGTGCCTTCCGCGCTATGCTTAATAATGAGATCAGCAACATTTAAGAGTTTTTTATGGAAGTGCTACAAAACGTCTCGAATTGCCACAAATAAGAAAGAATTCGAAATAAAAATAATTGGCACAAATAAGAAAGAATTCAAAACAGAAATTTTTGCCTTATTTCATTGTTGTATTGGTCATTATTTGAGGGCTTCCTGGGCTCGTTTGAAGTTTTTTTTCGGGGGGGGGGAAGGGGGGGAGAAATTAAAGTTTTTATTTTTCATGGTTGCTAAACGTTTAGAACTAATTTATAGCAGGAAACAAATTGACACTGCACCTCACTTGAAGTTCGATACATTTCATCACAATAAACGAATCGCTATATTCTTGGGTCTTTGGCCTACCTCTGTTCTTTCTCAAGTGTTCTAGTTCCTATTTTCGGAGTCCAGAGAGGTCGGAATAGAGAACTATTACACCAGCTACTTAGGCTATGAGACCACCTTATCAAAAGGACAAAAATGACACCAGGCTCCTAAGGACTCTTCACAGGCTCAACCACAGTGTACTTGTGCCGCATGTATTCGATGAGACCATTGCCTTTAATTAACAGTAGACATATCTACATGTATACGCCAAGTGAAACTTTTTGTCACGTGTCAGTTTTTCCAGCGTTGCAAGAATGCTGATATGTCTTCGTGCAGCTACCCAGGGAAAACATAGATTTGAGATTAAATACGGCTCTTACCTTGTAGATATCCTATTGCGAACATCTATAAATAGTTATGATTCTACTCAATAGTTAAATACATGTACACTGCTCTAGATATCAACAGACCACTGTTCGCAGCAAAATCACAATTCCAGTGGCAATCATAGAGAAAGGAATCCATGTATCCAGGAATCCACCCAAGCTGCAAGAATAAAAATAAAATAAAAGGCACTAACCTCACAACGTTTTTAGAGGTTGTTCTACATAAGAGATTGTCCTACCTACAGAGGTTGCAAGTTTTACCGAGGTTGCGACCTTCCATCCATGTCATCCATCTTCTCCGAAAAGTTTCATCACCATATCCACTGTAAAGCGTCTCTCCTCCAGAGGCCTCCTACAGTCGCGCTGGGTAGAAACGCTAGGAGGCTGGAAAGAGGGAAAAATTAAAGCGCGCGGGGATTGTTTGATCCCCAACGGGATGACTTGTCCTTTTATGAGGCCTTCCAAGGGGTAAAAGTGACAAGCAACACTTCCCAGAAAACTGGCGACATGGGACTTTCTAAACACCGACAAGCGAATCAACTGAGCCGGCAAAATACGACAACGACACAGTAAGCACTTTAAATGGACAGGGACGTCAGGAAATTGAGTATTTTACCAGTAAAAGATGATAATCAAGGGTAAGTTGCATAAAACCTAACGCTGGGCGTGGTTAAAATAGTGCCTTTGATTGGAGTGAACGTCTGACGTTAGCAGCTACGCCGGACGTTAAGTTTTACGCAACTCGCCCCAGAGTCTATTTCATTGGTATTTCAGTACAGCCAGTCAAGAGTAGGACTGGTAACCACCTTAACCGCTTGCATGGTGTCGACAGTTCCGTAGCCTGTTCCAGGCTCTCAGATAGTAGGGTCGGCGCGAAGACAAGGGGTCGGCGCGAAGACAAGGGGAACGCGAAAATAATACGCGCGTGGGAGCCTGGGGAAAAAAGGGGGCGGTGGCGGGAAAAGGAAGCCTTGTCTCTCCCCAGCCCCCGCGCGTTTTTTCGCCCTCGTTTTCTCTTCGCCCTTTTCCCCACTATCTCGGAGCCTGGAACAGGCTAACAGTTCCGTAAATCCGTTGTATCCATACTGAGAGCAAACGATCATGTAATTTTTTTTCTTTTAATCTGTTAAATTTGAAGCTTAGAACCCCCTAGATACTCCCGACCACTCCCACCTCCGGCGGTCATTTATTCGAACTCCCCTCCTTTCAAACTTACTGTAAACTGTCTCTAAAATCTACAGGGTCTCGTGTTTTAGAGTTAATAAGTGTTAGAAGAATATTCCTCGTCCCAAAAGATCGGATTTTGTAAATTGATTTACTTTTGAGATTCATAAAAGACAAAGATCTTGCGTGTTACTTATTCCAAAGGGTTAAAAGGCGTTTTCGTTTTTATTATAAGATAATAATAAATCTTTTTTGGGATGCCAACATCACCGTTAAATGATTTACCGATGTGATTTACAGAATGATTTCACTTGAAGTTCAATTTTTTTTTCTCGCCATGCACTCTTCCAGATCGCGTCGCCAGTGTTGAAGAAGACATTTACAATAGGAATATTCGCGATCTACATGCCAAGGGATTTCAGGCCTCACAGTGAGGCAAACGTTTTACTGACGTTTACTTAACTAGTACCTACAATCTTGATTTGTGTCATTTGGGGGTAAACAGAAGGAACTGGTGGCCAATAATTTAACAGTTCCTCTTTACGATCACGTGATATTGAAGACACTGAATGACGTTTCAATGCTCTTCTTGACGACCGGCCGAGATGTGCGAAAAACTCCAAAACAAAACTCATTTAAAGATGAAATTATGAATGTATGAAATTCATATATTTGAACTGCGAAATGAAGAAATAAATGTAAAGAAGATCCTCGCAGATACTAACGTAACTTATGCAGTTGCGAAAAGAAAGCCTGAAAAAATCAGGCTTGCCGGGATTCGAACCCTGACCCCTGCGATACCGGTGCAGCGCTCTAACCAATTGAGCTAACAAGCCAATTTCATCTTCATCTTTCCCGGGTATATTACGAACCAATTTAATGACCAGCTCCCGGTTGGCTTGTTAGCTCAATTGGTTAGAGCGCTACACCGGTATCGCAGAGGTCAGGGTTCAAATCCCGGCAAGCCTGATTTTTTCAGGCTTTCTTTTCGCAACTGCATAAGTTGCGTTAATAACTGCAAGGATCTACTTTACATTTAAAACTCATTTAAATGGCAAAGGAAGGCAAAGACTATGAGATAACCAGTAATTCCATTATTTTAGAGAATTTATAAAGCGACAGCGACGTTTGCACGTGCTACAAAAACGACAGCGACATTTACAACCATTAGTTCAGCGACATCGCTCCTGAGAAAGACGCGACAAAGCGACAAGGCTACCCCCTTGGAAGGCCTCAGGTAAGACCGATGAGAATAGAATACAATGGTGATGGTATGAAAGCCAGAATGCAAACGATGAGTTGGTTTATACCCAGCGCAAAATAGCCCTGACTCTCGGGAACACATCTAGTGAAAAGAAATAAAGAGTATTCTATTCTCACCGGTCTTACCTGCCCTTATTGAGTTATGGGCGATCTGCCCGAAGCCTTCGAGCAAGATGCGAATAAACATAGCTTGACTAGGGGAACGGGAGGGTGGGCAGAAAACTTAAGGAGGCTGAAGGCAACCGTGAGACGAGGACAGGAAAAACCGAGAAGAATAAAATACGAGAGAAGACTATAGAGCGGCAAGTGCCGACGCAATTTTAGTTAAAGTGACAGCATGCTAATTTGCTCTCTTTATATGTGCTTGGGTAAGACCGCTGAAAATAGTGTTTGGATATGTGATTGACACTGCCTGTCGTTTGCACCAAAAGGATCCTTGTGATTCAAGAGTAAAGAGAAATTGCCTTGAATATGAGACTGATTTGATCAGGTCAGTTAATTTGACGCAGAGTTTGCGTGCTTTCCAACACTATGCCTTTAACCCTTTAAGCCCCAACATCATCATACAAATTCTCCTTACTGGTCTCCATAGATTTTATTGATTACTAATTGGGAGACTCTATTTAAACATCAAGACAATTCAATTCATTTTTGGTGATCATTCGCCAAATTTTTATGACTTGTATGTGTTACAATAAACTGATACGACGAGGAGAAATTTGATGCTGATCACTATTGGGGCTAAAAGGGTTAGGCTCAGTTTTCTTTGTGGTGCAATTAGCACAAACAGAAACTGTTACTGTTGTAGTGACAACTTAATTTGGCAAATACTCCTCTGAAATTTTAGCTTTGTTTAGGTGGAGACAAGTATTGCGTTGATGATTGAGACAATAATAGTCCTCTCTGGAAGCTTTTAGACTTTCACTTTTACTGAAATTATGATTACCGGTTTTGTTTCCACAGGTATTTGATGTTGGCAGTGGGAGGACGTTTCAAGGCTCTATCGGCTGTAGCATTTTTCTTTGCATGGAAATTTTACAAGTTGCCCCGTGCAATTCAAGCTGAAGCTGTAGGCAGGCAGGATTCAAGCCCTAGTGACGTGGCACCCCAGATCACGATTGTGGATGGAAATGGTATCCCCAAGGAAAAAATGGACACAGAGCTTGTTCTAGTTTCGCAGTTTATAACTGTTTCTGATTTACCCAAGGAAAAGCTGCAGACTGGTAATGACAACACAAGAATTACAAACATATAAATAGAGTTTGGTTAGTATACAGTCGAATCCTTATTATTATGGACACCACTGAGACCAGGAAAGGTGTCTGTATTTAAAACCCCAGTATCAATGTGAATATTCTCCCCACTGTCTCCGTGTATTTTTCTTATTGTACCCGTTGGGAGAATTTGCTTAAATGTCAAGACATTTTATCTTTGGTGATAATTTTGTTTCTCATGGCCTGAGTGTATGTATAAATTGCCGCAATGTTTTAAGGGTCAATGCATTGACCTATTTTTCCGAGCCGTTGCTAAGGAAAATTTGTTGCCATGTTTTTGCATCATTTTTGGTGATATGAGAGTTATTTCATGGGTTTGAACTTTTTCTTCACCTGTAACCCAAAATAATCATCATCATCTATAATCATCATCTATAATCATCTACGTTTTTCAACTTATCAGTATATAATGCATTGCTGAGTGATCTTAATTCAAGTTTTCATCTATTAATGCGTCGCTTTGAAACTTTTCTTGAAAACTAAATTTTTGCAGGACATTTGAAATTTGGCTGACGCCATCCACTGGAAGTGATGTTTCACTTCCTTAGTAATGCGCGAAAATAGGTCAGTGGGCCCTTAAACTTTTAAGATGTTTTGCTACTCAGGTATAACTGAAATATGCATGGCTATCTCCAACTTTGTTTTTGGAGTCCAAAAATAAAGTCCTAAATGCTAAGATCTGCTTTTCCTGCTCAGTCATAGGAGGTGCAGATACCTCTGTATAAGGGGGCACCATCTTAAAGAAGGTTATTTTTAAAATGTTATTGGTCAGCTGCGAACGCAGATGTATTTCCGGCTGTGGTTTATCTCCGACAGCCGGACATACGTCTGCGTTCGCCGGCTAGGACCAGGGAAACTGTCTGTAATAACCAGGTTTTAACCCTTCAATAAAATGATCAACATAAATTTCAGTGCCTAGGAGCACATGGAAGTCACAAGAATTAAGGAAGTGATCACCAAACATGTATGGCCAGTTCTCCCAAATACTACTCAACAAAAGGTACAAAGAACAGTAAGAAGAATTTGTTTAATGATGTTGCCTGTAAAGTGGGGTTTGACTGTTCAGTTGAAATCTCTCAGTGCTGTATTTCAAAGTGACAAACTCTTGTAAGTGAACATTTTTTTAATTCTAGAAAGATCAGTTGACTTATAAGGGATTTAACTCAAGTCAGGGCTCGAAAATACTGTATGAGCTTTTTGCATGAGCTATAGGAAACATGGATTTCGAGTTCTTGGCCAAACATTGTTTCAAGCAGACAGCGATGAAATATGTCGACACTTCAATAAAACCATCAGTTCTGTTGTCCCATGTATTTGTTTTCTACATCACCTTCTACAAATATTCCTCTTCCCCGAGTTCGATGGTACAGTAGACGCTTGACCACTCGCCATTTTTTTAAAAACCACTCAGTCCCAGTTCTACATTGCCTCTTGAAAACCTCCCTAAAATTGCCTTGGGTGGAAATCTCTTGGCCCGTTGCTAAGAGATCTGTGCCACTGACTAATCGTAGGGCCGAAAAGATGGCCAACCTAGTCTCTATTAGGGGTTTCTGGTGAGCTGCGTAGAACTGGGACTGAGTGGTTTTACAAAATCGGCTGGTGGATAATTTAGTATCTACCACCCAACTCACCGAAGAATCGAGGAGAAACAGGGATATTTGCAGAAGGTGATGTAGAAATCAAAGACACGGGATAGCAGAACTGACGGTAAGGTAATAGTTTTATTGAAGTTTTGACATACTTCATCCCTGTCTGCTTGAAACAATGTTTGGTGAGAGCTCGAAATCCACGTTTCCTATAGCTCATGCTTTATGATTTTCTAGGCCATTTTCTATGTTTATTTAGATTTTAGGTAGCCAAATAAATTGACACGTTAGACAGTGGAGAAGGGGGCTTGTTGGAATTCGAAGTGTTTGGGGTTACCAACTTACCATCTTGGGAAGGGCAGTGGGTTTTTGATAATAGACAGGGACTCATTAGAGAACGGAAGTTGTGTAGTGGATGTGCAAAGCACAGGCTTGAGGAACAGGGGTGGGGAGGTAGACATAAAAGGTAGTGCGAGTTAGTATGCTCTGTGAAAACCTCTGGAGGCTCGTTTCTTTTGTAGGGATACTGATGAGACCTTTTGGAGGGGTGGGGTGGGAGGGGTAGTAGAACAGCCCTGGGGCGTAACATGAGGGGCTCATGTAGACAAGCATACCTTTACACCACAAAAAAGGCAAGTGATTGCAACAAGGGGAAAACATTGTAAAATAAATTTGCTCACATTAGAAGAACAAGACAAAGTCTTTTTTTAAGTAATTGTAGCAAAATATTGGCTGTGCTTAACAAAAGGAAAATTATATTTGTATAGCTGGTGAGAGAATTAAATTGTCATAAGAGGTAAACAATTTTATTTTGATCAGCACGCAGTTGTGTATTTGAAAGGATGATTAATAATTTTTGATTAGCAGATTAATTGATACAAGGTCCTAAATTAGCCCACTGGCTTTTCAACCATTTATCCACAGAATCAAAAGCTTGAATCTGATGTCAAATGGCGAACTTAACTTTGAAAACTTTGTTGGTAAATGTAGTTTGGTGTACCTTTCATATGTTGCTAACACAGTTTTGCTTGTTTACATTAGCAAACTGTTTTTGCTATGTTCACAGACGCCCCTGTAAGGCTGGCAATTGTTATCAATCAACGCTTTGTAAATTTATCATGCGATGAGAATAAAGATATGGAATTAATATTTAACTTTTCTTTTGCTTGATAACGATTTCTTAATAAGTATAATTAAGAAACGTTGAATATTTAATTGATTGTGCATTTATTGCACCTGGCTGAATATTTGAAGCCGTTATAATTCAATTTGTATAACTTAATAGCCTATGACATCGTATTAATGTTGATCCACTTGACATGTTATACATTAAATACAGAATATAATCAGGACTCCTCAATTTTGTGTTGTGTTTCCTAGTGTTTTGCTTGTAAGGGTATGTAGGTCTAATTATCAGTGGAGGAGAGAGATATCAGTAGCAAATTAAAATAAGTGTCAGTGATACCACAACAATTATTTTGGCGTAAATAATGTAACGCTATATTCATTCGATAGATCCTGACCACTAAAATTCTCAGTGGCACAGGTAAGATTAAAAAACCATGGCACTCCAGTTACAAGTCTACTGCTCTACCATCTGAGTAAAAAGTTATGATAGGAAGAGCATAATTTCGTGGGCTAGATTTCCACTCGAACAACTGGATTATTTCCGTAATTAGGATTTATCATTGTAGCATGCATGCTTAATCTGATTTTACTGAAGATGTAGATGTAGATGTATAGTCTGGTATGCTTAATAGAAAAATATGCGTACTTGAGATACCTTATTTTTGCCCTACTGTCGTTATTACTCATAGCAAGAAAATTGTTCATTTATATTATGTCCTTCTTGTCCTTGCTAACTGGTAAGGATGGGGTCAGGAGTGAAGAAGATAAAAGAAAAGCCAAATGTGTTAGAATACTGTTTCAAAAAATATATATCAATAGGCCAATTCGCAGTTGTCTTGTGCCTCTTTTTCAATTAGCGAGTATCGGTGCACAACCTTTCATGTGAAAATGAGTTTTCATTTACATGCAAATAAAACTCATTTTCATATGAAAAGTTGTGCGCCAAGCCTCGCTTTGAAAGAGGCACAAGACTTCTCGGAAATGGCCTATTGGCTCTTTGCTGAAAAGGTGACGATCCAACACCACTATTTACTGCTGTTTTTTTTTCTAATTGAAAAAGTCCTTCTGCTGTGCTGTCACATGTGAAAGTCAGCCTTAGGTTTTGCAGTGTTTACCCTGTGGCACCTTTGAGGGGGGAGGGCAGGGGGGAGAAGAGGCGGGGGCAAATGAAAATAGAGCGGGAAGCGGAAAGTTTAGATTCCCACCTGTCTCCCCCAATGACCCAGGCAAACTATACACGTATTGGATTACAGACTGAGATAAGCTACCAAAGGTAATAAAAGTTCAGAAAGAGAGGAAGATTGGGCAATGGTATTTCCAGGGTAAATATTTTTAAAAATTTCCAGGAGCCTTGTCATGTCTTGATTGTTATGAAAATGGCTTCACTGTATTACTGATCATTGAGAACTGTCCAAAAATTGTAAAAAATGGTTTGCCCCTGGCTAAAAAACGTTAAAAAACGAACATTAAAATTACAGGACGTTTTGATAAAAAAATCTTAGATCTTCGTCAGCGATGCAAAAAATGTGACACACTAAAATATATACGTTCCCAAATTATGTAAATATCCCAAAGTATGAGAATAGTAATGGCGGCGTTGAAAATTAATTCAGGTGTAAATACTCGGAATGTCGATATGATCATTTCCTGCGTTGGAGTCCGTGGGGGAGTACCACGCTTCAAGGAACAGTCTTTTACGATAATTGGTTGCTTTGTCAACAATTTGAACATTGTCAAAATCAAGACTGTGATCGTATTTGTGCGCATGTTGAGCTGTCTTTGAATTCAAATCAAAAGTCCGAACGGGTCTTTTATGTTCGGAGATCCTAGTTTTTATGGCTCTTCCGATTTGTCCGTAGGGAACAAAGTCGCAGCCTTAACAATTTATCTTATAGACAACGTCTCTGGTGTCCTTTTTTGGGATTTTATCTTTAGGTCTCGGGAAAAATGGTTAAGAGTCTTGATGGGTTTGTATCCCACGTTCACGGAACTGTCTGCCTTCCAATTAAAAATAAAAATATCTTGAGGAAGTCCAGGAATATTTCCTGAGTACAAAGAAAAACAACTTTCCAAGAGTTTTCAGTGCCCTGGAAGGACCCCACGAAGGAAATAAAATTCATTGACTTAATTTTCCATAAGTTTTCTAAGGATTCAACAAGCAGTGCCTACTCTAAACGAGGTTCATGCAATACAAACAAGTTCCCTTCACTTAGTATGTTTGGTTTCTTAGTAGTATCCAACAATTACAACTAAGAAACTCGTACCAACGCTGTTTGCTTTACTTATAATTTGCACAAAGTCCATAAATTACCACCACAACATTTAGACTTCAACACTTTGCTTTTCAGGTATAAAGACAAGCAGAGCAGCAAAGCAATCTTAGATCTAATTATTATTGATGTAATATGTTATTTTATTGCATGAGCTCAGTGAAACAATGGATAATAAACATGGTTGTTTCATAATTTACTGGTTTGAATAAGACATTTTCACACTAGACAGAAGGGAAAGGTGATAACAAACCCATATAATTTCTCAAAAGCAAAAGCCTGAGAAAACAGACGTTTCGTACTTGCCACCATTTGGACTTGTTTTGAGGCTTGTTTTCTCTTCAGCTTTAGGTGTATTTTGCCAACCCTCTAAAACACTAAAGAAACAATTTTCCCTACCCTTTCATATACTGCAAGCCCCACAAAAATGCACCCCTTTGGGGCACAGCCTCCCCCTATAGCCCATTACAGGGAGTACCCCCTGCCCCTACCCTTGGTACCAGAGGTTTTTTTTCTCACCAGTGTCATGGGAAATTGGCTGGAGGCCAAGCCATGTCGTAGAACACAAGCCACAACCGAAAAACAGGCAAGAAAAGCACCCAGGGTACTCCACCCCTAGTTACTACACTCCTTTGAGACTACGCGCTCAAATTATAGAAAGAAAAAAATAATTTCAAAAGCACAGCTCTGAAAATAAATGCGGGATAAATTAAATTCCCTACTCCCAAAACGCCAATGTACATGGCTCCCAAACTGTTTCACCTCCAATGGAATTTGAACTTTTGAGCCCCCCCACCCCTTTCCTCCCCACAACTAGACAAGAATGGGATAGTGGGCAAGTGACATTTATACCAGTTTCTTAGTAGATACCAGTTACACCTGATGAAAACTAGATGTATCAAATCGAAAGCAACCACTAAAATGCTTGAAACTGTGCTTTCAATTAACAGACACTGTATGACAAAGTACAACTGTACTTTAAACTGGAAAAAAATTGCCAAACACAACCTTGATAATTATTCATCGCCTTTTAACCCATTAAGCCCCAACAGTGGTCAGCATCAAATTTCTCCTCATAATATCAGTGTATTATAACACATAAAGGTCATGAGAATTCGGAAAATGATAGCCAAAGATGAACTGTCTTGATGTCTTAACAAGTTCTCCCAATTAGTACTCAGTGAAATGTATGGAGACCAGTTAGGAAAATTTGAATAATGATGCTGGGGCTTAAAGGGTTAGCAGTAATCAGGGCTGAAATAAATTTTTATATTTATTTTTAGCTTCTGTCTCTGAGATTTCTAAAGATGTATTCTTTGCTTCAGATGCTTTCCCTTCTTCTCTTTAGAACAGCTGTTGTGACTGGTCAACAAAAACTGCTCTACATTTGATAGTCTTTACCACTTCCTTTACAAGAGCATTTAACACATCTTGCATTTAATTCTAAAACTCTACAAGGAACACTGTTACTGTAATTAGCTCTTTCATTGATACTATCCATCCCTTGACTTCCATGACTTTTCATAGGAAATTAATCTTTTTTAGTTTGATTTTCTCTTCCTTCATCACTGCTGGTGATGTCATTAGAGACAGATGGCTGAGGCTTCATATTCCCTTCAAGAAGGGACAAACGGAAATAAAAATTTGCAAAGCATTTGCAATGTAGCACTGACACAAAAATCCAGACTAAAAGTGAGAGGTGGTCACATTTAACCAGCCCCAATAGTGACATACATCTAACTTCTCCTTAAGGTGGCTAGAAAGGGTTTTTTAATTGTTATAATCCTTTGAAATGAGGAAAGCTGACGCGTACATTCTAGCTATGTCGTGTGTAGGCTACGTGTGCGCTGGGCTTAAAACCCTTTCGAGCCTGCTTAAGTAATGAAAAATATAGGTCATGAAGAAAATGATCAGCAAACATAACATTTCTTGAATAATTTTATGACCAAATTCTCTCAACCAATACCATGATAAACATAAGGAGAACCCTGAGGAGAACATGCATGTTGATATTTGTTTTAATGCATGTTGATATTTGGGCCTAAAGGATGTCTGTGTCAATGCAGCGGTTTCATTAACTTTTGAAGTAAGTGTAAATCTATGAGCTAACTAGTGTGTGGAGCCCTATATTCAAGCGTTTAAGTTGAAAGTTAGACAAAGTACACTGTAGGGGGATAACGGTACTTGAGTTCAACCTCTTGTTTCAATTCTCTTCACAGTGGCCAATTTACCCTTACAACAACTCAGCTGCTACCAGACTTCATGCTTTCCTCCCAACAATGCAACGCATAGTTCTTTAGAAACAAATTCCCCTTATCGTTTATACAAAAGCCTCGTAAATTAATATTGTGATGTGAATTTTAACTAATTCTGGATCGATCAATTTTTCAACTTTTCTATGATGGAGTGTTAAACCCTGCTGTATTGCTGCCACAATTCAAATTCATTTATCCATGCAGCAGATCATGAAACACAGTGACCCTCATGTGTGGTTACCAGGGATTGACATAAGGGCCTCAGTTGCCATAACAACTATCATTGCTGAGTATGCTTAATGTGACTTTGAACCTCTTCTTGGTATCATTTAGTCACAAAGCAACAAGTTTGTTGTACAGGTGTGAAAGCAATGGGTGAATGAAAGTTTATTGACAACGCTCCCTATCAGCACACAATGCCTCACTTTGACTTTCCTCAAGAGATTTCAATGCACTGGAGCGATCCAAACCCAACTGAAGTAACGGTTTCAGAGCGTTGCTCGCAGCTTCCTCGCAGGCAGCTTCCACAGTCACTCTTGACCCACAACATGTCAAAGGGGCTATGGATGACACTGTTACAAGCGTCAGATACTCTCTTTCCTGGAAATCAAACAATTGTCATCATTCTTCATAATGGTTTCATGAGATTGAACAGTTTTTGTTTGTTTGCCATGTAACACAGTTCTGCAGCATCCACTGTCACATATTCAGTGCTTTTAGGCTGGCATTTGCTTGTGCAATGGAGGCCAGTTAAGGCTGGTTTTCACCAGCAATGGAGTTGGAGTTTTAATCGGAGTCGAAAGGGCGCTTAATATCTAGTGAAAATCAAGCAATGGACGGTAATGTTAGAACGCAGACTGTGCAAACTACGCACTACTATGCAGACTGGTAGCTTTTTTCAAGTTAACTTTGATTTCTTGTACTTTTTAGGACTTTTCACTTTTTGTTGTGTTAAAATGAAGTAGCTTGACACCGGGTTCTCAAAAAAATAAATGCCCAGAAATTCTCGAACAATTTCGACGAAAAGACAATTCAATTCATGCCTTCTGGGAGTATTTCGTATTTGTTTGCAAGGCGATTCAAAAGTGCATTTTGGTTTTGCAGTTTACTAGGTTTCCGAGCTTGAGCATACCATGAACTTGCTAACGGCGTACTCAATCGAACGTTCGAAAATCGAACTCATTGAGTTCGGCAATCGAACGAAATCGAACATCGAACTTTGTGTGAGAAATCGAACCCAATCGAACTCAATCCCTTGGCAACCGAAAACAATCCAATGAATTGAGTTCGATTGGGTACGATTGTCCAATTTTTTTGTGTGAGTTCGATTTCGTTCGATTGCCGAACTCAATCGAACTCAATCCATGGATTGGGTTCGATTGAGTTCGATTGAGTTCGATTAAAATTCAGTTCGATTGGGTTCGATTGACTATGCCGGGACTTGCTATATTAGGGACTTTAAAGGCAGAGTTTCACGGTTCAGCGCATGTGCGAGCGATGACTTGAGCGCTGTCAAGATAATTGTTTTTAGACCAATTAGAAGCGCGTTCACAAGCCTGGCGTGATACAGCGGTAAATTGTGATATCTTGTTGTCGATAGTATATAAAATGACAGGCCAAGCACGACTGCCGCTAGTTGTTGAAGTTATTCCAGCCTTCAAAATAGAGCTTGCCCACGTACAATCTTAACAGCTTTGTCCCTTTGATCAAGATTTCTCCCTTTGATCAGGATGATTTGAAGGCGACACCGAGCGAAATTGTGCCGGTAAATTGGGTGGGTGACCTATTGATACGGGAGAAACCTCAAGCTGTGATACTGTTTGGAGTGTTTGATGTTCTTAGAGCCGTTTGAAATCTTTGTGCCTCTGTGTGTGCTAGTTCTTTGGCAACTAGTAAGGTTTTTGTGCTCAGTTTAATTGCAAGATTCCTAAAAGCCGCTTAAAAGAGTGACGTTTAATTTATGAAAGGATCCACGAGTTTCTTAATACGTAATATTATGTTTGCTTGCGGTTATCTGCAAGACATGTATCTTTCTTTATCACGGATGTCAGATCCAAATTTAATATTCTGAGACTGTTGCCATCTCTTTTGATCGTAAAGAAGCTACAGCTTCTGGCGCTGTCGTTTTAACTCCACTTTCGTGGTTGTGGTTAAAATAGAAATAGAATTCTTGGAGTTAAAACATTGCACCTCTGTTGTCTTAAGGCGAACTACTAGCATCCAACTGATAGATCTCCAGCAGCAATTCGGACAAATGTTATTGTTTGACGTGCTTGTGATGGTCTGTTTGTAGTTCTTAACGATTTTCCATTTGTCAAATCCGCAACAGTTAAAATGCTGGTTCGTAAGACTCAAGGATTCTTCCATCTCGTGAAGGTATCGTGTCCTGCCGTCCCGTCGCTTCCCTGCTAGCAGAGGCCCCTTTTCCTTTGTATTCGCTGAGCTGACGGGCGGGACGAAAAGCGACCTCTGCCATGGGTCGCAACTCCCTTTGATTCAACCGCCGTCCATGGTCGTGGACGGCGGTTTCCGAAACGCATGCTCCCTGTATTGTTTGCTGACCGTGTCTTGAGCCCACTGTATCTCGCGCATTCCTTTACAGTTATTCCGCCGTCATTTAGTGAGCCCGCATAGTAACATGCCGTCCTGGAAAGACATCAAAACTCGTGAAGAGTTACGAAGTCTACTTTCTCTCATTTTTGTTAACATGGACGACGGAAAGATAAACAATCGAAAGAAGAAGCTCTAAGAAACGCTCGACAAGTTAAGGAATGGAATTTAGAGCGAAGAAAACATCTGTCAAGGCGAAGGACAACCTTCCACCTCCAAAGATTTTTCGAGCTACGGACTTTCTGTGAATAATCCAGCACTTCTACGAGTCTACGGTAGAGTAAATTACACATTTGAAAGTAAACTTGTATCGAAATCCCTTTTAATTGAGGGATTCTTCATATTCCTTACAGTTTTCGAAAAAGTTTTGAAAAACGTGCACAGTTCGCATCACCAAATGCTCTTCAAAATAACTTGCACATCGAGCGATCGCTTGCGCGTAGCTTCCCTCGAAGAAAGAATTGAACGCGTTTGGTCTTCAGA
>Ga0126336_10000662_pt1 | contig 15196 bp, 13 predicted proteins | sample SidCmetagenome_FD_92530 | JGI IMG/M metagenome (GOLD analysis project Ga0126336, IMG submission 92530) | Coral microbial communities from El Islote,Puerto Morelos, Mexico - Siderastrea C C metagenome | ecosystem: Host-associated > Invertebrates > Cnidaria > Coral | place: El Islote,Puerto...
AGATTCAAGTCACTCGACGACGAAAACTATTGGATTCAAATAACCAGGATGTCAGAGCTATAATACAGGAAGAGTTAGATGGGCCTGGCTGTTAATCGGGCTACAGGAGCATGTGGCATACTTGGCGCCGTGAGGGTTATCAGGTGTCGAGGCAAGCAGTGGAGTCTGACATGCTTAGAAGAAACGGATCTTGAGCGGTGCGAAAAAAGACGAAGGTGGAAGCTCAAGAGAAGAGTTTACACTAATCCAGGGTCGAACTACTGTTGGCATATTGATGGTATGACAAAATTAAACCTGACGGTTTCGCGATCCATGGCTGTATTGACGGTTACAGCCGCAAGGTAATATGGTTAAGATTGGATAGTACAATCAATTCAATAATCCCGTAATGATCGGGAGATACTATACGGATGCTGTGAAGGAATACGGAGGATGCCCCCTGAAGGTTAGAACTGACTGTGGTACTGAGAACGGCCTTGTAGCAGCAGCACAATGCTATTTCATTGGCAACGATATGGCACATATTTATGGAACCTCACCTCATAACCAACTAATAGAAGGGTGGTGGTTGTACCTAAGACAACACACAACTACTAGATGGATCAACTTTTTTCAACGACTTACTGGAACAACAAGTCTTCGCTACTAGTAATGAACTACAAATGGAGTGCTTGTGGTTCTGTTTTTCCGGACTGATTCAGCAAGATTTGGATAAGGTAAAAGAACACTGGAACAGCCACTACATCGGAGGGTCGCGCTATGACACTGTAAAAGGAAGACCCAGTGAGTTGTTTTACTTACCCAAACTGCACAATACTGATGATTTTCTTGCTCCTGTCAGTGCACAGCAGGGTGACTATATCACGGAGAATTACCTTGCCCTTGCAGACAGCACCAATGAATACCAGGAGTATTTTCAGTATGCCTTTCATGCTGTAGGGCTTTCAAACCCCCAAACCTGGTGAGAAGCCTTAGCCTGGGACTTGTACCGTAATCTTTATAGCTATGCATCTAGTTGACTATTTCAGTGTCAGACACACCTGCCCTAACTCAGATTAATATGAATTGTATTGGAGATCGGATGTCAAGTTTGTTTTCAGATGATACACTCTAGTTTCAAACCGGAAGTGTTTTTCTACGAGCGAGATTATTTAGTTGAACGGAGTGAAAATGTTTGGGTGAGGTGAATTATTCGGAGTGTAAGATTATAAAATTCGGAGTAAAGTTTTAGACTTCGGCGTGAGTTTTTAGAATTCGGAGTAAAGTTTTAGAATTCGGAGTGAGGTTTTAGAATTTTGAGTAAAGTTTTAGAATTGGGAATGAGTTTTTAGAATTCGGAGTGAAGTTTTGGAATTCGGAGTGAGTTTTTAGAATTCGGAGTAAAGTTTTAAAATTCGGAGTGAGTTTTTAGAATTGGGAGTGAATTTTTGGAATTGGGAGTGAGTTTTTAGAATTGGGAGTGAGTTTTTAGAATTGGGAGTGAGGTTTTCGAATTGGGAGTGTGTTTACAAATTGGGAGTGTCGTTTGGTATTCGGAGTGCACTTCTGGGCCACCGTACGTTCGGCCTAGCGTTCCATGTTAGGTTATTTTCACAATATTGTTTTCATCACTGAATAACCTGAATGCGTTAATTGGCTGGCTGGCTGGCTGGCTGGCTGGCTGGCTGGAGTGACTTGGTTGCCACTCTGTCCACTCTTGACTGCAATGACCCGTTCAGCTCTACGCATGTTCACGAGATACTGTGTGACTAAAGTTTGACTGAAAACGTGGTCAGTTTTGGTTATTTTGTTTATATTCAGAGTATACCTGTATCTTGCTAGAACGACATTTCCATCAAATAAAATTGCGTCTCTTTTTAAATATATTTCACTCTGAACCAAGACTTTTTAAGTAAAATTAATTTAAATCAACTGGAGTAAGGACCTAAATAATGCTTTTATAAATATCATCGACAAAGAAGCTGTTTAACGGCCGAGCGCAGTTCACCAACTCGCCAGCAATACAGAAGAGGATTGAATGACGAATTAAGAAAAACTATAGTCCTCGTTACAAAATAAACAGTGAAGACATCCCTGTACCGAACAGTAATAAGGACAGATATCGGAGGCACGTAACAGCATATCAGGAAAATAAAGAAAAGAAAGGTATTAACTATTAACTTCTTCAGTCTTTTTAGTCTGAAAATGCTGCCATTACTCCGCCCTTGTTGTTGATGTTTTGAATCCGTGTCTGATGGCACTGGACAATGCGATAAATTTTCAGATAAATAACAAAGTTTGCCGTGATGATAACACAGATTATTGTTGCTAAAATTGTGGCAAATATTTCGAGTTTGAAACAGACATAACTTGTCAAGAAAAGCCCAACACACAACCAAATACCAGTTGCCCTTTACCAGTTTGCACAACGAGTAGTTATTGTGGAATTGTATCTCAAATGTAACTATAAAGGAGCGAGAAGTCGGTCAAATGCAATTGCTGTCATTGTGCAAAGAGAAACTCTGCACAAGAAGGATGCGATATGCTAAGTTAATAGCACAATAGACTGGTGGCGATAAACCATATATCCCTGTTAGCACAAGGAGTATTATCAAAGGCTGTGCAATCAAACCAGCGCCAAAATCCGATACAGCAAGACTTGAGAGCAAAATATTCGCGGGCGAATGCAGAACAGGCGTCTTCCAAATCGCGACCAAAATTGCAAAATTTCCAACCAGCGCTGCAAAACAGATAGGGACTTTCGCCACACTGATCGCAATTGCGTGCATCTTGTTCTGTTCAAAATGTATTTTTTGTCGAAGACATTCATCGTCAGAGCTCGAGTTGCTCAGCAAAGCTGAGTTGTAAAATTCACGAGCGAAGTTACTCTCCATGGAAAACGATTTCTTTGAAAATGAAAAATTTCTTGAAGTTATAATATATCACAAAATGGCGGCTGTTACACTGCTGTTAATTGTTTAGCTTGCTGAAGCGCGTTTTTAATCAAACAGAACGAATTAGTTCTAAAATATCCCATAAACATTTGGTTTATTCACAATGTACTCGTAACTTATCATGATAAAATAATCTACCAACGGTTCCATTCACCGCTGAACAAAAATACTCATGCAGCTAGTTTTTAATAATTTCATTTCAAATTGAGCGATCAGATTCTAAAAAGTTTGATTAATTCATAACTCGTTCCATCTTGCTTATAAATCAATTTTGAGAACAACCAGTCCGAATTCATTAATCTTGTGTCTCCCTTTGGTATTAACCAGTTTACTGTCCACAGTATTAAATTAATAAGCAATATCTATCTAAAAAGACCACAAATAACCATTTAAAATCAGGACAAAGTGGAAGATTGCACTGGCAAGCTTGGTATGTTTAATTCGATTATTGATAGTCTCTATTTTTTCCTCCCTCTGCCAAGTTTTTCATAGGGTAGTCAATTCTGTGTGCTGTGTTATCATGAGTTGCATAATGCAGCCCTTTGTTAAAAATTCCCTATCATAATATTACAGTGAGCACAATTAAAAGTGCGATCACGGTAAAGAAATATATAAATGCCCATGATAACTATTATACAGTTCAGACCTCGTCCATATTAATGCATTTTTTAAAGTCTTCTTTTTCAGATTCCCAAACTAGACACGGCAAAATATTTTCTTCCACTCAAGCGTTTTCGTATCGTTTTCACGATCACTTGTCCATATTAATCCGTTTTCTTTTGAAAAGGGAAATCTTTTAAAAGAATGTGTCAGTTTTGTCAGAATGTCAGTTTTCAACCTTCCACACGCTAGCAGTGGAGCACTCACCTCCCACCAATGTGGCCCGGGTTCGCCTCCCGGACTCATATGTGGGTTGAGTTTGTTGTTGGTTCTCGTCCTTGCTCCGAGAGGTTTTTCTCCGGGTACTCAGTTTTCCCCTCTCCTCAAAAACCAACATTTCCAAATTCCAATTTGATCTGGATTTCAGTCTCCCTGATTAGCAGTGCACTTGTGCACGGTTAGAAGGGCTAGATCGAGACTATGATAAAGTTATTTATTTTGTTATTTTGTTATTTCAAACACAGAAAAATGTTAAGAATTCACGTAGCTCATGAACCTTATGTCTCGCAAATTAACTCCAGCTTGTGAGGGCCCGTCTTTGATAAACCAAAGGTTTTCTTTGTTTTTATCCTAATCTCCTAGCCAACCTTACAAATTGCACCTGAAAATGCAAACGGACGATAAAGGCAAGTTTACTGCAGGTTTTCATTAAAAAATCAGAATCAAAAAGCATCACAGACTTAGAGTCTGATTCAGACTAGGATTCAAAAGAGTTGCTCCCTAAATTCAAGGTAATAAATTCGCAAGTTAACTTATTAGCCATAAAAAACGCTCGCTCTTCTCCGTGTTTTGTTTGTTTCTTTACTTGTTTGTTTTCAAGTAAATGAAGTACAACAGCCATATCAGATAAAACGTCCATCACTCTCTGGCTAATAAACAATTTACTCAAACCTAGTAACAATAAATTAATGTAATATACAAACCATTTCATTACCGCTACACAAATGGCCAAGTGGCCTGTTTTTTATTTCAGTTCAAATTTCAAACGTGGCGCGATTCCTGCTAAATAAAAAGAGGGCGATGAAGAACCAGACCAGACAACTTTCTTTGGTTTTTGCTGCATGCACAAAACACAATAATAGTGCGAACTTGTCTTGGGCGAATAAGTCGATCGACGGAGTTCCAGTGAAGTGATTTATTGGTTAAGTAAACCCAAATGCGCTGGGAAAAACCACTTTTCTGATGTGCAAATAAACTTTAAACGGAAGGTTCATTATAACATTCAAAGTCAAACTGAATTCGTATCATCCATTCAAACACGAAACCGCCATCTCCTACGTAATGGTATTACCTGTATCAAGAAATCCTAAGGCAGGAAGAGCGAATCAGCAAAAAATTCTTACACTTAACGGTTGCGATCAAGGCTATCAACACCAGTAAATAATCTCAAATCCTTTTTCCTTCGAACAAAACTAACTTATCCAATAAGAAGTGTTTTACCAAGGACATAATTCGTGGCCTTTCTTGAAGTACTTCTCCTCCCTCAACTCTAATAATTGGTACTCCGTACACCGAGCTCTGCATTAAAAATACCTTCAAACTCAATAATCAGTGAAACCTGTTAATACCACGGTTCATAAACATTTGGCCGTATTAGTGGGTAAAATACGTGAACGTTAAGGAAATAGGATAAGATTTAAGAAAGAAATAAAAAGAGGTAAATTTTTGTACACACCCCCAGACAGTGCACCCTACGCGAGAGCACTCAGGGTTGTTTGTGGAGTGTTTTTCTGTCCATCTTTTAATTATTAACTTTAAATTTTAATTTTAAGCCACCTTAAATTCTTTACAACTTTCAATTTTCTTGAAATTCATCAATTTCTCTCCCCCTTCTCTTTCTTTGCGTTCACTTTAAAAATCGCGAAAAAAAATTCTCTCAGATTTATGGGAGCTCGCACTATGATCCTGTGATAGCATTTTTGGATTGAATGAAATCTCATGGAGATAATTAAGAAAAAAGGTTAAAACATCGGGGCAAAAAGGCATCTACGTATATTGCCTCCTTAACGAGCTGAGCTGACTAACGAGGATTTTTAATTAATTAAGATAAAGTAAAGAATACCCTGGTCCCAGAGGCTTTTCTCTATTTTTTTCAAACGAACGTTTGAACCGCAAAGTTGCGCAGCTCGTCGGCGCGGCTTCGCGGCATGAGCCTTTTTCCGAACGAGAAGAAAGTGGCAAGGTTCCACTGTACAATTTTACACTATTAAACTACCGTACAAAGGTTTTGTTTACTGAAGAGCGTGATCATTGATTAATTATGGTAATGAGAAAGCTAAGAGAGCGCGTGTGTGGGTGCAGTTTGTTTGTCTATTCTGAGAAAGCTTTTTAAGCCAATGAGAATTGCTTATTTCAAGGCGTGACATGCAGGCAATGGCAGGGTTTTACTTTTTGTGTGGGTGGCCGGAATTGTGAGGAGCTGTGAGTACATGCGGGTGTTTTGCTGTCGTCCTAAGGAACAAAACTCGGTGAGATTGTGAGATGTGTAACCGTCTTTCTTTAGTTCCCCACTACAGTTTGACTAAAAACGTGGTCCATAAGAATTACTTTGGTTATTTTCTTATATTCAAAGTATCTTGTCAGGAACAACATTGCAGAAATGACCACTCTTTAAGTATATTTCCTTCTGAACCGAGACTTTCTAAACGCAATAAAGTTAAATTGACTAGTGCAAGCTAAATGATGCTTCCATAAATATCATCGACAAAGAAGCTGTTTAACGGCCAAGCTCAGTTCACCAACTCGCCAACAATACAGAAGAGGATTGAGCGACGAATTAAGAAAAACTATAGTCGTCGTTACAAAATAAACAGTAAAGACATTCCTGAACCGAACAGTAATAAGGACAGATATCTGAGGCACATAACAGCATATCAGAAAAATAAAGAAAAGAAAAGTATTAACTATTGACGTCTGCAGTCTTTTTAATCTAAAAATGTTTCCATTATTTACTTCTTGTTGTTGATCGCGAATCTGTGTCTGATGGCGCTGGACAATGCGATAAATTTTCAGATAAATAACAAAGTTTGCCGTGATCATAACACAAATTATTGTTGCTATGATCGTGGTAAATATTTCAAATTTTAAGCAGAAATAATTTATCATGAAAACTCCAACACACACCCAAATACCAGTTGTTGCGAAGCTTACACGATGGATAGTTATTATTGAGTTGTATCTCAAATGTAACTGAAGAGCGAGTAATCGGTCAAATCCAATTGCTGTAATTGTGCAAAGAGAAACTCCACATAAGAAGGACGCCGTGTAACCATAGCCTTGGCAGACTGCTCGATATATTGGAGGCGATAAACCATATACTGCTGTTAGCAAAAACGATATTAGCAGAGGCTGTGTAATCAAACCAACGGCAAAATCTGATAAGCAAGACTTGCGAGTAAAATATTCGCGGGCGAATGCAAAAAAGGAGTCTTCCAAATGGCCATGAACACTGAAGAATTTCCAACCAGTGCGGCAAGGCAGAGAAGAACGTTCATCCCACAAACTGCGATTGCGTGGTTCTTGTTTTGTTCAAAATGTATTTTCTGTCGAAGACATTCATCGTGAGAGTTGTTCAGCAAAACTGAGTTGTAAAATTCACGAGTTAAGTTACTGCCCATTGGAAGTGATTTCTTTCAAAGTCGAAAAAATTCAACCTCATATATGAAAACGACAGCTGCTGTTTAGGTTGCTGAAGCACGTTTTACATAATCCTTCGTTCGTTGAAAATTCACTCGCCTAACTAATCATACAATAGTCTGCCAACCATTTTATTCACCGCTGCACAAATAATCATACAGCTAGTTTTTAATTTCAGTTCAAACTTTGAACAAATAATCATACAGCTATAGTTTTTAATTTCAATTTAAATTGGAAACATGGCGCGTTTTTTTTTTTTCATAAATGCAATTAACTAAAGTTTGATTCGCATATAAATTGATCTTTACTTGTACAACCAGACGATTTCAAGCTCAAAATAATCCGAGTTGATGCTTGTGTGTCCTCTGGCATTAAAATTGGTCTCTTTAATTAATAAGCAATTTCCATCTCAACAAACCTTACTCAAAAAGACGTCGGATAATAAATAGAAACCCATAAACATAAATCAAGACACAACGGGAGATATCGATTGCACTGTAGAGCTCAACAAACCAATTCTATTGTAGGCGAAGCTTTGGTGTTTCACTTCGCTTATTCGGTGACAGCAAAGCAAATACTAGACTTGTTATAAACCTCCTCCTTTAAAACAGGAGGAGGTTTAGGAGGTTTTGAACTCTTTGCCTTCCACCAAAAAGATAACTGAGTATTCTTTTGAACTCTTTCTTTCTATTTATAGATATTAGATGTTTTTTCTCAAGTTTAAAACTTCAGTACTGTCGAACAATCGTTTTGCTGAATAAGCTTAAGCTTCTAACGAAACCTCTTTTTCAAAAGCAACGATGGTCAAGCGATTTCCCGCGAGGAAAAACGCCGGTTGCCCAAACGCACCGTGCGATTTCCCGCCAAGAAAAGATGGCATTCTCCACCCCCGTCGGGCTGCCTTGGGACTCCCCCCGCCCAGAGTCTGTAAGGGTTGACGTACGCTTACGTGGCAACATAATTTCTCACATCGCTAGGTTACCAAATTCCCTTACCCAAGGTGCTCCGATCTGCGGCCTCCGACCGGAAAGGAGCTCCGTTAAAATAGGCATTAATCACTAGGCTCGCTGTTTGTGCCAGACGTCCGTATTTATTTGTTGGAGACAAAGGCAGGACTTTTTTAATTTGTCTTAAAAAAAAACCCTCTTGTATCTTTGTTTGCAGTAAAATTATATTGTTGAATGGTCCTTTTAAAGAGGAATTAGCTCGCAGACCAACAACAGACTAAAATGACTTGTTTTCTTCTCCGTCCGAGACTTGACTGTTTAATACAAACTTCTGATCTTTACAGTACTGAGGCTAGCTTCAAAAGAATTTTCTCTCTCAATATTTTATCTTGACCAGGCGAGAACTGTATATCTCATGTAAGTAACCTGTCAAACTCAAATTTAGGCTAACGTAATGCCTTGCACAGCAGGTCTATTGCGAAAGTACGCTTGCGCACGAACGTGATTAGCATATAAAGATTCGACCAGTGACGGAGTTACAAAATCTATTTCTTTTCAAATCTCCACCATCATTCTCAAGGTATCTGGTCAAAATAAAGTAAAAAGAGCAATAAAAAAAATTACAAAGAACAGTGCTATCGACTAAGATTCAACATACCGTATTTTCTCGATTAAACGCCGGACCCTGAATAATCGTCCGGTTCAAATAAACGCCAGGCCCCAGTTGTTCAAAAGTTGGATAGCACTATCCATCGGATAAATCTCTATCCACTGGATAAGGCAATCGGTTTCCCTAATGCTTATCCACTGGATAGTGATTTATCCGGTGGATAGCGCTATCCAACTTTTGAACAACTGGGGCCAGGTCTACTGGCCCGAGTTTAAAATAAACGCCCCCGGCGTTTATTCGGGGTCCCGGCGTTTATTCGAGATGAGTAAATTAAGTCAAGATTATGGGTCGTAACTGCATACTAGCTCTCTTTCTAGTATCTTATTTGAATTTATCACCTTATTCTAAACTGCTTGCACAGTACGTTTGCTGTCGAGCAGTTGCCGACACACTTCCGCCGTGTGATTTTTTTTTTTTGCTAAATAACTTACCAGATTCACTAAGAAAGACAAAGTTGGTGACGTCGTTTCACATTTTTTAACGTTTTTGTCGAAATTGGTTCTTAACTCAATAAACCTCGGGTATTGATAGTAAAAATAAATGGCTGAAAAATGCACTTAATGAATAAACGCTGGGCCCCGAATAAACGCCGGGTCTGTGAGGCGGAGTTTTAAAATACGGTAATCTACTTAAATACAAGTGAAATCGCAAGTTGAATATCATTACATAACAGTGAACTGCAACGTAAGCTAAACATATATAGAACAAAAGCTTCTTCTTCAAATCTAGGGTCCACCTTTTTCAATAGATTAAAAAGGGACGTGTCCAACAATCTTGGAGAACAAAAATTAACCTTCAAAACAGAACTTTATGTAGCCGTACCTTGCTGAAGCGCGTTTTAATCAACCAGAACGAATCAGGTAAAAATGTCCATCAACATTTGGTTTATTTACAATGTGCTCGTAACCTGTCACAATAAAATAAACTACCAACTGTTCCATTCACCGCTGAATAAATAATTATGAAACTAGTTTTCAATTTCAGCTCAAATTAGGCGATTATTCTAAAAAACTTTCCACTCAACTCATCTTGCTAATAAATTCAGTAAGTTTTAAGAACAGCCAGGTGATGTCAAGCTCCAATTCATGAATCTAAGGTAATGTTTATATCGCCTTTTGGCATTAAAGTTGGTCAGTTTAATCTTAAACAAACCACACTTGAAAAGGAGTCGGGTAAAAGTTTTTTTTTTTCAATTTTAAACACCTCACTTTATTTACAGACAAACAAATTGATTGCAAAACAAAAGTTTGAAAGAGGTTACATTACAGTACAAAAAGCATACAAATTATTTTTTCTTGATTTACAATCATTGAATATATATTTAATTGATATACATAAAGGCGTGATAACTAAGTAAATATAAAACAAAATAAGTAAGTACATAGATAAAGTATAGCTAAAACAATAAAGGAGGGTTTGTAACCAAACTAATTTGCTGGAGTTGGAGACATTTTCAATTTTCCAATGCGTTTCGATTTTCCTCTGTAATTCTGTAGCACAGGGAGTCTTCAAAGCTATTTTACAAGCAAAAATATACTGTTTTGCACACAACAAGAGAAGATCCAGTCTGCGTTCTTGGGCCGTAGTCATTGGATTTTGCGTCTTTCAGGTGAAATAACATTTGTTCGGTTGAGAGGTTAACGCTTACATTATTCGTATAATTAAACAAAATTCAAAGCGCTAGTAGAAATTGACGTTGTTACAGCGCATTCCGTAAAGGTGTGGATACTGTCGTCATGGTTTGAGCAGAGGGTACATTGATCATCTGTGGTAATTTTAAATTTCTGAAGTTCTTTTCTTGTGACAATTATCCTATGCATAAGCGTAAATAGAAATTGTCTAAGTTTGTTGTCCTTGGATGTTTTGTATATTTTTGCAAAGTTATCTTTCCAGTGGGTAAAAGAGTTGGAAAATTGTTGTTTCCAATTCTTGACACCTGTGGGCTCAGTCACACAGGAATTGTCAAAAGCTTTGTAATAGTCTTTACATAGCAATTATGGCAGCGCTATACTAAGAACTTGAGATAACTGAATTGTAGTTGGATTTTTTAAAAGATCCCGCACCGATGTGATTTTGGTTTGAAACGCAGTTCGTTTTAAGTCACTGGAATAGCAGCAATGACCTGGAAGTAGTGCAGGTACTTAACTCTTAAACCAAATTTCTCCTGAAACTTCTGCAGTGATAAAAATTACTATAGTTATCCAATAGGTCGTGCATCAGGCAAATCCCTTTTTCAAACCAGCTGTCTCCAGAGCAGAGTTTTTCCTTCAATAGTTATTTCCTTGTTATTCCACAAAATAAATTTTCTTGCTTGATTTCTGCCGTACGTACTAGTTAGTTCAATTACTTATACTTAAATAATAAACTCACAACGTCTTTAAATAACTTTTTTTATTTCAAACCAGAGTATACATACCTACAATGCACGATCAGCTTCAAAAATACAAGTTAATTGTAACAGAACGAATTATGGTAAATTTTCCCTTAAATATAGGCGAGCAATCATATGGAACAGTCTTCCAAATGATATAAAGAAATCCAAATCTTACAGAGCGTTTTTAGACGTCGTTAACAGCATATATACAAAATAATTATATTGACTAAGTACTGGAAAAATAATATATTTAGCAACCTTGGACAATAAATGTTGTAATTTAGGTTTTTGGATCTACATCCATAGCTTAGTATTATATTTGCCTCCTATTGTAAACTTACTATAGTCCTGTAAATATTGGGGGTCTTCGTAGAAAAGCTCAGAAGAGCTTGCTTATAAAGATCTCCTAGCCTCACATCTAATTCTTTGTATGTTTCATAGGTAAAGGATGTAAAGTGTGGATGTTAGGCGATAAAGGTTACTTATTGAAGGCAATAAAGGTTACTTATTAAAGGCAATAAAGGTGACTCATCTGGTCGAGATTAAAGGAAAGCATATTATAATTTTGCAAGGTCCGCCTCACACTTAATTCACCCGTATCCTCAATTTGAACGGCAGAATTGGTGGCAGGATCTGTTTTTACATAGATTTGTCCACTGATCTAAGGTCCAAGTTCTCCAGTTGTCGTGATCTTCCTTTTTGTCTCTAACCTTTTTAAATAGTTTTGATCTTAATGCTGACAAGTTTTCATTTATGAAGACTCAGTTAGCTTTATTTATAACATTTCCAAGTTGGTAAATCGAACTATAATCGGCCTTGGAAGGCCGTTACCTTTTCTCATTCGATGGGTTATATCAATATCGTCAGGTTCTAGGTGGACGTTGATGCATTTGGCCACGTTAAGCACAATTTTTCCTCTGTATCTTCGCTTTCCTGCTCGGGCACTCCATGTATTTCCAAATGAAATTTTCTGGAATACTGTTCCAGGTCGTCATGCATGCTTATTGCTTCATCTAGGTTCTTCTCTAAGATATTTCTCTGCTCAATGCCCGACTGGAGATTGTTCTCTAGCAAGTCAACCTTCTTCTATAACTAGATATTATCCGTATTATTTCCCGCCCAAGAAAGAAAATCAAAAGTTAAAACTTTTGATTTTCTTTCTTGAAGTCCTCCACGTCTGCTTGAGTAAATTGCAAGCTCGTTTGGAGTGCTTCGAGATTTGCTTTTAGGGCTTTATGCTCATTTACAAGAAAGGTAGTGTTCTTTTCGATACGCACGACGGCCTCCCATATCGCTGCCAGTGCTGGATCCTGAGAGTAGCTCCTGGTTTCCTTATTACAAGCTGCGTTCTCGCTGGGTGTGGTCGGATCATTTTTCTTCCGGGGTTCCCTGCGAGTTTTCGCTCCTTAAACTGCTGAGGTGATCTCGTTTGCGCCTTGGTCCAGTTTTGCTTTAACTACTTCTCACCATTTCACTTCATTTTGCATGTCTACTTCTCAGCCGTTGGCGGAGCTCAAAATGTTGTATCCGCTCGCTCGTCCCAGTCAAGTCGGATAAAAGTTAAACCTACAACCATGCAAAAATTAAAAAGGAGGATTGTGCTGGCAAGCTTGATAAAATTAATTGGATTATTTTTGTCTAGATTTTCCCTCCCTCTGTGTGCTGTGTTATCATGAGTTGCATAACACAGTATTTTGTTGAAAATTCCCTATCATATAACAACAGTGAGTACAAGTGCGATCACGGTAAAGAAATATAGGACGCCAATTACATCTATAAAAGCTTTTGAAATTGCTCAGTATGTCGCTGATGTTCTCACCGTGTTTAAAACAATAGATAACGTTGTCGAAAGTCTCACTTTTCATCCGACTTCACACCGTTTTAAAAAGTCTCCGTTTTTACTCCTTCTCACTGAAAACGACGCGTTTTCAAAAGCCTCCATTTTCGAAAGTCTCCGTTCTCATCGGCGTTGTAGTGTGATGATAGCTGGGTGACACGCATCAAAAAGTATCTGTTTTAAAACGAAAATCATCATCATCATCATCATCATCATCGTCATCATCATCATCATCAGATCATCATCATCGTCATCATCATTGTCATCATCATCATCATCATCATCATCATCATCGTTGCTATTATTATTATTGCAAGGGCGAGCAAAATCCTCTGTGGTACTGCTCCTTTAAAATAAAAGATTTGAAAGCGAATTCAAAGGACTTGACAACAGATTAAACAGGCGTGAGCCGCGAAGTAGTGAGCTTATGCTTTTGTTGACGACGTGAGAATAATCTCCAGTGATCTTTGCACACATTTCAGCCATCAGTATATGCCAAACCAGTGGCGCGCTCAAACTCGGGATAATATCTGCGCCTCCCGGCATTTTTCTGATTTCATGGGTGAGTTTTGCCTCGGAAAAAAGGATCTATTTGGTACTGGCTATCCACTTGTTTGGTATACACTAAAACAATTATCCACCTCAATGGCGGTGAACAGTGGTTCGGTGAATAATTGATAATTATCATTTATTTAAGTTTTCCGCAAATGGTATTCAATTTTATTTGTATTTATCAAAACAGAGCATTCAGAAACCTTAAGAAAGAGATCTTGAAGAAAGATTACCTCGATTTCCTTGGTCGAGTGGAGATCTCGAACTGCGAAATTTATGAGCTCCTTTCTTGCCGACACGGAGGTACCGCAGTGTAAGTTAAGAGGCTCCCTAAGAGCGGTCTGGTCGATCTGCCTTGAAAAATAGATTTCGCTCGTTTCGTGTGTATTGAAAGATTTTCATGAACTTATACTAAAACCAAAATCCACTTGATCGGATCTTTTAAATTTTTGGAGTTTTAAGGGATTTTCGGATCACCCGAGGGAACACGTGTGACGGCCCATGATGCTCGAGGCTGAAATTTTACCCAACTTTGAAGATCAGTTTAACAAGAACTAACAGACCCTGTACAAAACAAACACCACAGCCAGTTATATTAACTCTTTTTAATCCACTAAAGCGACTTAATTTGTGGCCGTTGAGTTTGAATCCAGCTAGTCGTGAGACTTTTTACCGTATTAATTAGTGTAAGTCGATCTAAGTGAACCTAAGAGCCAACAGTAATTTGACCTGCGGTACATATAGTAAGTAACACAAGGCTGCAACAAATTATGTCGGTTGTCTTTCGCTCCTCTGGACCCTGTGAATTAAGTCTTTTTTAAACAATTTGAAGTGAAACGCTGATGTGTATTTTTGAAAGGGAAGTGTTTAGGAAGTGAAAAAAACAGCTACCTTAAGAGTTTTCAAGACTGCTGATGTGCGGGCGGCTTCAAACCCTCCAAGTATGCTTTATGAAGCTTAATTTATGCTAAACTTTCTTGTTCGGACATACAATGTAGTTAACTATGGTTCGGAAGACCGTAATCACTTAATGGCTTCAAAGTTTTCTTGTAATAAATAGGGGCAACGCTAAAATAACTGCTATTTACATGTGACGCTTTTCAGTGGCGTAGGGAAAAACGGTAATTTTGCAAAATGCTTTTTCAACATTTCAAGTCGAATTTTATCTTCCCATCGGTTTACTCTCATTCCTAGAATCTATTTCCCTTGACACCTCGAAAACAATGAAATCAACCGGCTAGATTAAGCTCCATTCTTCGTTAACAATAATCAACACTCTGGCAAGGGATATTTGCGTTGCACAGCGTTGCGACAAAAAGCTAGCAGCATAGCTTAAAGGGGCATAGTCGCGAGTATTTCACAGATTTTTGGTCAAAACTGTGGCAAAATTATCGGTAGCTAACTTTATCCATGCCCAACATTATGTTTGAACATTTAAAGGAACATATTAACTTAATTTCATTGAGAGAAAACAAACCATGACCATTTAATATCGATTTAATGTCAACACGCTTAAAGATTTTGAAAAGTTTAGCCTAATTTTTTCAAGTTGCAATCCATTTCCATCCGTGCCATCCGTAGCAACAG